>Ga0102947_1000637_pt1 | contig 12361 bp, 13 predicted proteins | sample SalPon2A_A_D2_MG_FD_78210 | JGI IMG/M metagenome (GOLD analysis project Ga0102947, IMG submission 78210) | Soil microbial communities from South San Francisco under conditions of wetland restoration - Salt Pond MetaG R2A_A_D2_MG | ecosystem: Environmental > Terrestrial > Soil > Wetlands | place... | reverse complement strand
AAACACAAATAGGCAACAGGAACAACATGCTTTGGTAAATTCAGAACTTCTTTCAAAACCTCATTTGAAAGTATACTTACCCAACCAAGTCCCAACCCTTCGCATCTAGCTGCAAGCCAAAGATTTTGAATGGCACAACAAACACTATACAAACCTGCTTCAGGAATACTAGATCTTCCTATTACGAATGGACCAAATTTTGATGGGTCATATGTAACACAAAGATTTACAGGAGATTCTAAAATTCCTTCTAGTTTAAACGAGAGATATTTTGATTTTTTAGGCTCTTCAATTAATCGGGAAGATTTTTTCTTTTCTTCTTCAAAAGACTGCTTAATCCTAGCTTTGGTTTGGGGGTCTTTAACTAGAATAAAGTTCCATGGTTGAGAAAAACCAACAGAAGGTGCATGGTGGGCAGCATTCAAGATTCTAGATAAGATCTCGTCTTCAATAGCCTTAGATGTAAAGTGAGATCGTACATCTCTTCTAGAATGTATCGCCTTGTAAAGGCCGTTTTTTTCTTCATCCGTGAATTTTTCAGTCATCTTCTGATATTCTATCTTTCATTTGTTAAACGTTAATAATGTCTGCAACTAGTCTTGTTTTTCATTGGGCCGGTAGTCTAGCTGGTTAGGATACCGCCTCGACACGGCGGTGATCGTGAGTTCGAATCTCACTCGGCCCACTTTTTTCTATGTTGAAGAATCAAATTCCTTTTCAACTGCGCTCCAAGCACTTTCAGTCGTTATGGTACCCTCAGCTCGGAAACTTGACACTGCGTCATCTATTACTGCTTGATAAATCTCGCTACTAACTTCGGATTTGTTAAATTCGAATGTATTTTTCAATGGAATTTCTGCACCGGTACTAAAAATAGCTCTTCCAGGCATTGCAATATCAGCTGTTGAGTATTGTCCAGATCCTAACAATTCTCCATCTGCATATAGCTGATAACCTATCACAGAAACTGTAAACGTTTTTTCACTTGGATTTTTTACTAGAAATGTAATTGTCATTTTTGCAGAATTTTCTACTTTGTTTACATTGAAAACTTCTACATCTGTCAATTCAATCTCTACTTGTTCTAGTTCGGGATTATCAAGACTGGCATACCAAATAATTCCACCCATTAAAACCAACATCGACGCGATTGCAGCATATACCACAATTTTACTTTGGAGTGCCAAATCAATGTAAGCACATTCAAATCAACTAAAAAAGGTTGTTAAGATCCAAATACATAATATTTGATTCATTCTAAAAATTCTTGTGGCTATAGAACAAGCTATTCTTACATGGATTCATCTTGTTGCTGCGGCAATTTGGGTAGGTGGTTCTCTTTTCATTGGAATAGTATTTTCCCCAATACTAAAAACAATGGCGACTTCAGTTGAAGAAAGAATTCAAATAATGATAAGAGTCGGAAAGAGATTCAACAAAATTGCTGCCCCTTCATTGATTATCCTGATGGGTACTGGATTATACAATTCTCACTTACTTTTGAGTAAACCCGATTTGCTATTAGCAACAAGCTATGGAACATTTCTCACAATTAAAGTCATTTTAGTAATCTCTTTAATCATAACCTATGCTGTCCATGTTCGTGTGATTCGTAAGGATGTAGAAGAACAAGTAATGTCCAAACAAATGCCAATCCAACAAATTCTAAAATTAAGGAAAAAAATCATAATTTTAGGCGAGATTACAGTGGTACTGTCTGTTGCAATTCTATTCTTTGCAGCTTTACTTGATGCTGGGGTTTGAAATACCTTCGATACGAACTTCAAAACCATCGTTTAACTTTCCAATCCCATATTTACAACCAGTAATTTTTGAGGCAACAAACAAATTTGTCTCTAAATGCTTTGAAATTTTTTCCACTTGAAAAACTGTTATTCCATTCGCAAGACTTGCCGGTAACACAAGCATATCGGCAAGATGCTCATCTACACTATGAATTGCATGAATAAATTTGTCTAAATCTAAATCAAACTTGTCTTGTTTTAAATTAAACAAAGAATCGATCCCAATGATTGAATTTGTATCGATACTACTAATCAAAATAGATCCCCCTGAATCTAATGCATGTTCTTCGTTAATTTCTGTATCAACAGTAAATTTATTTTCAATTAATCTCTTCTCAATTAATTCAACTTTTTTTGATACAAGTTCAGAGGGTAATTTTGAATAAGAACAGGTTAATTTTACATTCCTTGTACTTCGTTTATCAAGAATAACTGGATTAATTTTTTTGCAAGGAAAAACTTGTAACTCTACTATCCCACCTCCTTTTGGAAAATAACCTCTTTTAATTACATTTATGGAAAAATCAATTCCCATCTTAGAATACAATTCTCTCAAAACAATTTGGGAATAATCTATTGTAGGACTCCAAAGAACATTTGTTCCACCTTTAATTGTAAGTTTTAATTTTTTTTTGCAAATTGCAACTACTGGAATTAAAACTTGAATAATTAATGCAATACTTCCAGCAGTACCTACATCCTCTTTCAAATCTATGCTTTCTACTTCACCAGGAATAAATTTCAAATCTGTTGCTCCTATTTTCACATGATCTAATTTTGCACTACAAACTTTTTCAAGAATTTTTAAAGCTAAAAGGTGCTGAGGTTTAAGACCGGGATTTTTTCTGCCTTTTCTAATATTTTTTACAATTACTGGTTTGTGTAAAATACAGGACAGTGTTATCGCTGTCCGAACAATTTGGCCTCCGCCCTCTCCAAAAGAACCATCAATCTCTAAAAATTCCACAATATTTTAAAAATCACTTGCTTTATGATAGTTTTTTAAAATGAAATCTTCTACCTTTTACTATGAATGGCCTACTCATTGGAAGATTTCAGCCATTTCATTTGGGCCATCTTGATGCTTTGCATTTTGCATTATCAAAAGTAGACAAACTTTGGATAGGCTTAGGAAGCTCAAATAAACCTCCTGAAAAAAACAACCCCTTTTCAGCTGAGGAACGCCAACAAATGATTTTAAACTCAATTGATGATTCAATTAAAAATAAAATTGAAATTTATTTTATACCTGATTTTGAAAATCACCAAAAATGGGTCGAACATATAGATACAATCGTCCCTAAATTTGATATCATATTCACTAATGACGAAATGACTGAATATCTTTATTCTAAACGAGGAAAGAAAGTATCTTCTATACCATTTACAACAAGAGATGTTTTGTCTGGAACTAATATTCGAGACTTGATAATTAGCGATCAAACATGGGAAAACTTAGTTCCATATGGAACTAGAAAATTCCTAAATCAAATTAATGCTAAACAGAGGTTAAAAAATCTCTAATTATAAATAAAACCCAAAAGATGTCCCAATGGAGATAAGAATTGGAATATCTATCAATGCTTCCGGGCCCAACAAATGTACCTAATAGAGTAATGAGAGCGATGCTTGCACCAATTATCAATCATAGGAGTGATGATTTTGTGGAGTTATACACTGATGTGGTAGACAAAACACAGCAAGTATTTGAAACTAAAAATGATATTGTAGCATTATCAGCATCTGGAACCGGTGCTGTAGAGGCAGGAGTTGTTAATTTGGTAAAGAAGGGCGACAAAGTCATTATTCCCGTTAACGGTGAATTTAGTAATAGATTATCTCAATTAATTGAAGGTCAAGGTGCAAATGTTGTAAAACTTGAAACTCCTCCGGGACAAAATGCAACTTTTGATCAAATAAAAGAAGCCTTTGACAATAACAAAGATGTCAAAGCATTCTATGTTGTTCATAATGAAACTTCAACTGGAACAATGGTGAATTATCTCGATAAAATATCTGACTTGACATCAAGAAATGATGCATTTTATGTAGTAGACTCTGTATCATTGCTAGGAGGAGCACCACTTCCAGTAGACAAATGGAACATAGACGTATGTATGACTGGTGCTCAAAAAGCAATAGCTGCACCACCAGGAATCTCGCCAATCTCGGTTAGTGCCAAGGCTAAAAAATATATGATTGAGAATCCACCACCTACAATGTATTTCAATTTAGCAAGATATTTCAAATATTATGATGAAGAAAAACATACTCCATTTACACCTGCATTGCCTTTACTTTATGCATACAGAGAGGCTCTCTCAATTTTACTTGAAGAAGGTCTACAAAATGTCTTTAATCGTCATAAAGTTTGTTCTGATGCATTATATTCTGGACTTAGTGCAATGGGTCTTTCTCCATTTGCCAAAGAAGAAGATCGTTCAATCTCAATTGTTGCATTAAATTATCTTGAAGGTCTTGAAGACAAGACCTTCAGAAATACACTTGCTAACAAATTCAAGGTTCTTGTTGCTGGAGGATTTGGAAATCTTAAAGGCAAAGTTTTCAGAGTTGGTTGTATGGGTGAAGTTAGTCCTTATCATGTAATGCGAACTATTTCTGCAATTTCATCCACATTAGCAATGATGGGATATCAAGTAGATGCCCAAGCGGGTCTAAAAACGGCAGAAGAAAAATTAAAAGCTCTCTAAACCATGTTAACTTAATATAAGGAAATTCGAGAGCGAACACATTGACTTTCGATAAAGGTTCTTTGATACTAATTGATTATGTTGCAAAGGTAAAAGACAACGATGAAGTATTTGATACCACCATCGAAGAAGAAGCAAAAAAACACGCAATTCATGAATCTGGTGTAAAATATTCTCCAAAATTAGTTTCAGTAGGAGAAGTTTCTTATCCTGTTCTAAAAGGACTTGACGAAGCTCTAACTAAAACTGCAGTAGGCGACAAACTTACCGTTGAAGTTACACCTGACAAAGGGTTTGGAGAGCGTGATTCAACTAAAGTAAGGATGATCCCAGTTCGAAAATTAGGTGAAGATGCTGAGAAAGTTTCAGTAGGAGACACAATTGAAATTGATAACAAGCGAGGAATTATTCGATTTATTGGTTCAGGTAGAGTTCAAATTGATTACAATCACAAATACGCAGGTAAAACAATTCTTTATGATGTAAATGTAATCAAATCACTTGATTCTGAAAATGACAAAATAGATGGAATTTTAAAAAATCGATTACCAGTTGAAGATTCTAAAGTTAATTTCACAATTAAAGAAAAGGAGGCAAATATCTCAGTTCCCGAAGAGATATTCAGGGCAGATGGACTTCAAATAATGAAGCATTTCATCCAGATGGATATTTTCAAATTTGTTCCAACTTTAGAAAAAATTAACTTCGTTGAAACATACCAAAACAAACAGGCCCAAAGCAAAAAACCAGAAACAACAGAAAAGAAAGAATCTAAAGAAGATAAAGCCTCATAACCAAAAACTGCTTAATTCAAATTACTTTAGTACTCTTTGCTAGATTTGTAGCCTTTTGTTCTGTCATTTCAATCTCTTTCAGAATTGTATATCTTTCAGGTCTTAATTCTTGAGCTATCATAAGCGCGTCAACTATTTGGTCTTCTGTCACACCAATTTGTTTTGCAGTTGTAGGGGCACCAACTTCCTTTAATGTTTTGATGATTTTTTTCCAGTCTTGACCTTGAAGTTTTGCCATCATTATTGCTCCAACACCACATTTTTCTCCATGTAGTCCTTTACTTGGTGCAATTTTGTCTAAAGCATGAGAAAAAAGATGTTCTGCACCAGAACATGGTCTACTACTTCCTGCAATGCATGAGGCAACTCCTGCACTAATTAAGGCCTCAACAATTACTCTTGCATCTAATCCTTTTTTGGAATATTTTCTTGAGTTTTCCATTACAATTTTAGCGCTCATTAAAGCTAAATCTGCAGAATACATTCCATAATATTCGCCAGTTTTTTTATGACCTATTTGCCAATCTTTGACGGCAATGATATTTGCAATTAAATCCCCACACCCACTTGCTAATAGCTTTGCTGGAGCTTTTTTTATTACATCAATATCTACGAAGACTCCTAATGGTGCAGTTGCGACAATGGAATGCGGCTTGTCACTTTTTACAGAAACGAAAGGACTTGCCATTCCGTCATGAGAAGCAGCTGTAGGAAGACTAACAAACGGAATATCTAGATTAAATGATACCATCTTCGCAGTATCTACTGAACGACCCCCACCAATGCCTGCGACTAGATCGCTATGATCTTTTTTTACATCCTTTTGAATTTGAGTTAATGAACTAATTTGATTATCTTTTGAGGTATGCCACACAAATTTGATATGTTTTTGTTTTAATGATTTCTCAATTTTTTGCTTGAGGATTTTTTTAACATTGATCCCAGAAATTAAAGAAACTTTTTTGGGTTTACTTAATGACACAAGAAATTCTCCAAATTCAGAGATATTCTTCTCACCCACAACAATTAGTCTTGGTAATTCCATGGTATGAGAATGCATGCGTTTTTCCAATTTTGTCACTATTTATCATTTCAAGAGATCAAAAAGTTATTTAAAAGGGTGAATGCCACTTACAATATCTCTAAAGGTGTATCTTTTGTCAAATAATGTTCAAGAAAAAATTCTCCACGGAACTACCACTGTAGGTATCAAAGCCAAAGATGGTATAGTTTTATGTGCTGATATGAGGGCCAGTGCAGGCTACTTTATTGCAAACAATAACACTATGAAAATACAAAAAATTGACGATCATGCAGGCCTAACCTTGGCAGGGGGGGTAGCTGACGCTCAAAATATTGTAGATATCTTACGTTACCATTCAAGTCTTCATAGAGTTGAAAAACATGGACCAATCTCAATCCATTCTCTCAGTCGACTTTGCTCATTGATATTTCATCAAAATCGCGGTTATCCATTCATGGCAGACATACTTCTTGGAGGATATGATGCAAATGGTCCAGCATTGTTTAACGTAGACATGTTTGGCTCTGTTGAAGAAAAAAATTATGTAACAACTGGAAGTGGATCACCCGTTGCCTATGGACTATTAGAAGAAGAATATCGCCCCGACCTTACAGTAGAGGAAGCAAAAAAAATTGCTTTAAGAGCTGTCAAAGCTGCTATTGTAAGAAACATTGGTACAGGTGATGGAATCAACATTGCTGTTATGGACAAAGATGGGTTCCGACTTTTAACGGATGAACAAAAGAAATCAATTATAGAACTTTAGAAAATTAACGAATTAACAACACTCATCATACTTTAGTGATTTAATGCAAAGGAAATTACAAGAAAAAGAATTACCAACTAGCCAAAATATAATGGCCACTATACTGCAAAGTATTCCCAAAGAAGCAAATCTTACAAAAATTGAATACGAAGGACCCAGAATTGCCCTTTATACGAACTCACCACGATATCTTTTAGAACATAATGAAACAATTTCAAATCTTGTAAACATTATCAAAAAACGAATTGTTATTCGAACAGATGAATCAATCAGAAAACCAGAAGATGAAGCAAGAAAGATCATTGCAGAATGTGTACCTGAAGACGCTAAACTTCAAGGAACAGTATTTGACATAGCTACAGGTGAGGTATCAATTGAAGCAAAAAGACCTTGGCTTCTCCAACGAAATGCAAAAGAGTTCAATCACGCAGAGGTAACTGAAAGGACAGGTTGGAAAATTCGTGTTAGAAAGGCAACAACTATCCCATCACGTACTATTCAAACCATTAAAGCAACCCTCAAACAGTCTTCGGTGGATCGAAGCAGACAGCTTCGAGAAATAGGAGATGAAATTTTCAGACCCAGACTTTCTCAGAGAACTGAAGTTTCCTTATTCACACTTGGAGGATTTGGTCAAGTTGGGCGGTCTTCCATGTTATTATCTACTCCTGAAAGCAAAATTTTGATTGATTGTGGAGTTAATCCTGGGGCAAAATCTCCTATGGATGCATATCCCAGATTAGATTCACTTAATCTTTCTTTAGATGAACTTGATGCAGTTGTAATTGGACACGCTCATTTGGACCATACCGGATTTTTACCTACATTATGTAAATATGGCTACAAAGGTCCTATCTATTGTACAGAGCCAACTCTTCCAATGATGAATTTAATACAATTAGATGCCATCAAAGTTGCAGCTGCTCAGGGAAGAAATCCTATCTATTCAGAACGAGATGTCAAACAGATTATGAGACAAACTATTACTCTTCCATACGGAACTGTTACCGATATTTCACCTGACATCAAATTAGTGCTTGCAAACGCGGGGCACATCTTAGGATCTGCTTTGTGTCATTTCCATATTGGAAATGGAGATCATAATTTTGTTTATTCTGGTGATATTAAATTTGGAAAAAGTATTCTGTTTGAAGCAGCAAGTTGGAATTTCCCAAGAGTTGAAACTTTACTAATAGAGAGTACCTATGGTCTAAAAGAAGACATTCAACCAACAAGACAAGAAGTAGAATCTTCTTTCATTAATGCAGTAAATAATACCTTGGCAGATGGCGGTAAAGTCCTTATTCCAATACCAGCAGTAGGAAGGGCTCAAGAAATTATGATGGTAATTGATCACTATATGAAATCTGGTGAAATGGTTGAAGCGCCTGTATTTACCGAAGGAATGATATCAGAAGCTTCTGCCATCCATGAATCCTACCCAGAATACCTTGCACGAGAACTAAAACAAAAAATCTTAGAAACCGATGACAATCCGTTTGATTCGGAATATTTCACAAATATTGAACATGCCGATGCAAGAGAAGAACCTCTAAGAGAAGACTCTCCATGCATAATTTTAGCAACATCAGGAATGTTAGAAGGAGGCCCCGTCTTAGAATATTTCAAAAATATTGCCCCTGATAAGAAAAGCAAGGTTTTGTTTGTTTCATATCAGGTTAATGGAACTCTTGGTAGGAGAGTTTTAGACGGATCAAAACAAGTTTCGATGCTTGGAAAAGAAGGTAAAGTTGAAGTGGTCACAATAAATTGTGGAGTAGAAAAATTAGATGGATTCAGTGGACACAGTGATTATAATCAATTAATGTCATTTGTTCAACGATTAAGACCTAAGCTAAGAAGAGTACTTGTAAATCATGGAGAAAGGAAAAAGTCTGAAAATCTTGCAATGAATATTAGAAGAATGTACAGAATTCCATCTCATTATCCTCAAATTCAAGAAGCAATAAAATTATTTTAGATCGTATTCAGGCTTCCAAATTTTAATACTGGAAGGTGCAACAATAATTCTTTCTTCTCCCAATCTTGCGATATCTGCTCCTGCAGACTTGGCAATAGAATACAAATCCTCTACTACCTTACGAAGTTGTTCGACATCCTTTTGAGCTAGAGGTGTTACTCTCAAAATCAATATCATTCCTTTTTTGATATCTTCTTTTATCGAATGGACATCACTAGCATCCCGTATTGTGATTGCTTTCAAGTACGTGGGATTTTCTTGTTTTTGCATCCTTGATGAAAATGCGATCTACTCCCTCAAAAACTCTTCTTTAATTTTGACTAATTTAAGGGAAATTTCACGCCTAGATTCTAAATTTAATGTAAGATTCTTCTTTGGCAGAATCTGCAATTACTTCCTCTTGAACCTTATCTTTGATCACGCGGACATAATTCTGCCCATCTTTGGGTGCATCGGAGTATCTTAGGGTGACTGAGGATGCAAATGGAATATGTTTGTCGGCATTTTTTCCACGTAAAATAGATACGGGTCCCATATGATCACGAGCTTCACACAAAACATCAGCAGGTAATGCAATTGCCTTGATCATTTCGTTTTCATCTTTGTTTCTTCCAATCACTAGCTTTGTTTCTTCGTCTAGTCTAAGATGCCTTCCAATTTTTAACAAATCTATGTCATTTATGGTTGGATTTTCAATATGTTCAAACAAATCTTTGGCACGTAATCCAAAAGCAGGATCTGTTAGCAGACATCCACCGCCAGCATTTGGGGGATTTTCGATTCCATATTTTTTTGCCATTTCTAGTTGAGCTTTTCTTGTCCTACCTTTTATCATCCCAAGTTCTTCTCTTTTGATAAGACCTTCTTTTTCCGGATCTGTTTCAGGAAGTAATCCTGCAGATAGTGGTCTAACAATTTTCCCTAAAAGACCTGTATCTTTTTCAATGGTTCTTAATGCTGGAGCATGTTGGCTCATTGGTCTCTGACCTAGAACTTCTCCTGAAATAATAAACTCTGCACCAATTTCATCCATGTGTTTTTTTGCAGCTTCGAACATCATGGATCTACAATCAACGCAAGGATTGAATCCAGCACCAATCCCATGCTTTGGATGCTTTAGCATTTCAATATATTCATCACCAAGATATACAGTTTTTAAATTCACATTAAGATCATCTGCTCTTTCTCTAATTTCAAATCCACATCCTCGACCACAATCAAAATCACAAAAGGGAGTTTTTATTGCAACAGCTGACACATCAAATCCTTGTTCCTGCATCATTCGAACAGCCAGCTGGCTATCTAATCCGCCAGAAAGTAAAGCAACCACTTTCTTTTTCTCTTCGGCCATATTTCTTTAAATCCTAATTCGGATATACAAACTTTGCATCATACATAAATTAAGAAAAGTCATTTATTTTTTTGTGAAGGAAAGAAGAAAAAAACTCCTCAAATTTGCTCAAAAGGTAAATTGTGACACACTAGTAACATTTGAGCCTGAAAATTTATTCTATTTAACAGGATTTTGGGGCGAGGCTATAGGATTACTAGAAAAGGATGGAAATACTACGATTATTGCCCCAGAACTAGAAGTTGGACGAGCTTTAGAGGAATCACAGGATTGTAATGTTATAACAGGAGAGCGAGGTGTTGGATTAATTTCAACTTTAATCTCAAAAACAAAGAAAAACAAAGTATGTACTGATTGTAACGATTATTCAATAATGACCTCATTGAAAAAATCACTTCCTAAAATAATCTCCTCCACTGAACCATTCTATAATTCTCGAATAATCAAAGATGAAAATGAGATAAAAATTCTCAAGAAAGGTTCAAAAATAATTGATGAAATGTTCGAAATTTGCACAAAAAAAATAAAAGCTGGTCAAAAAGAATCAGAATTACAAGCAATTCTAATGAACCATGCTATCAAACAAGGAATGTTTGATACTGGATACAAATCAACTCTCAACCCTTTAATTATTGCAGGAGGTCCAAATGGCGCTCTTCCTCATGCTCAGGTTACTAATAGAAAATTCAAGAAAGGTGATCTTGTCGTGGTTGATTTAACGCTAAGATACAAAGGGTACGTCTCTGATTCAACAAGAACTTTTGCTATCGGAAAAATATCCGAAAAAGAAAAGGAAGTTTATGGAATTGTAAAGGAATCCCAAAAACTAGGATTAAAGTCTGTAAAACTAAAAGTAAATTGTAAAGATGTAGATTTTGCATGTCGTAAATTTATAGACGATGCAAGTTATGGAAAATTTTTCATACACTCTACAGGACATGGTATAGGTTTAGAAGTTCACGAAGTACCAACCGTCTCTTACAGAAGTGAAACCAAACTTGAAGAAAATATGGCTATAACTGTAGAACCTGGAATTTACATTCCAAACAAATTTGGGATTAGGATAGAAGATTCTTTGATCGTGAAAGAAAGACCAGTAATCATGCATAAATTTACAAAAGATTTGGTAACAGTGTGAGCCTATTTTTTGTAATTTTAATCATAAAAATCAACTAGATTTATGATGTATTTTGAATCCTCATCATTTCCATCAATATTCCCGTCTTTCAAATTTACATTCCAATTATAATGAAGATCTTCTTTGTATGACTCAAAATCAAAAATAACCTCATACTTTTCTTCCCCTAGGTTGGTTACAGAAACATCCACCTTGGTATTTTTGTTATCATAGATTTTTTCATTTGGGTAATAATCACTTATTTCATTAGATATTGCATCCATCATGCTTAACCCTTCATTGTTGGGACCTTTGTAAGACATTAAAGTATCAACTACCTTTTTTTCTTCATCAGAAAGATTCTCTGGTAAATTACTCTGTAAATCCCCTTTTGTTAACTCTGGGACGATAAAAATAATCACAATAGCAATTACAGCCAAATACACTGGTGCACGTTTTTTAAGGAATTTTTTAAATGGAGATTCTTTTGATTTTTCTTCTTTCTTTTTTGATTCTCTTACCATATTTTCTCAATCCTTGTTTTTTGCAGTTAAAATTAAAACTTCCCAAGGAAACTTTATTGTTCCATCATTTTGGATAAAGGACTTTACATTCTCCCTTACCTTATTTTTCAATTCCTTTCTTTGCTTTCTATCCAAACTATCTAATTTTTCTTTTAATGGCTTGGCAAGATACTTTAGGTAATTTTGCCAATATGTTTCAAATTTCCCGGGATTAAAATTGAAATTAAAATCTTGTACATTAATTTTTGAAAATCCTGCTTTCTTTACTTCATTTTTCAAAGCAGTTTT
>Ga0102947_1000636_pt1 | contig 12369 bp, 7 predicted proteins | sample SalPon2A_A_D2_MG_FD_78210 | JGI IMG/M metagenome (GOLD analysis project Ga0102947, IMG submission 78210) | Soil microbial communities from South San Francisco under conditions of wetland restoration - Salt Pond MetaG R2A_A_D2_MG | ecosystem: Environmental > Terrestrial > Soil > Wetlands | place... | reverse complement strand
GATGGCGGCGGCGCCGAGGATCAACCCCAGGTTGGCGATGTTCGAGCCCAGGACGTTGCCTACCGCCACCTCCGGGACGTCGCCCAGGGCCGCCACCAGGGTGGCCGCCAGCTCCGGGCTGGAGGTGCCGAAGGCGACCACCGTCAGGCCGATGACCAGCGGGCTGACGCCGAACCGCGCCGCCAGCGACACCGCCCCGCTGACGAGGGATTCCCCGCCGCCGTAGAGCAGCGCTGCACCGATGGCGATGAAGACGAGGTCGAGCCAGAGTTCCGCGGACACGAGCGTGAGCATACCGGAGCCGGCGGCGCGGCGGGTGTTATGCTGCCGCTCCCTCCGCAACGCCGTAAACCCCCCAAGGACGTACCGCATGCCCCCCTCCGACATCCCCTCCCAGACCCACCTCGCCGCCCAACGCGACGGCGGCGACCCGAACCACGACACCCTGGTCGGCATGCTCGACGAGCTGGCCTCCAACCTGCTCTGGTCCTGGCACCCGGAAGTGCGCGCCCTCTTCCGCAGCCTGGACCCGAAGCTGTGGCGCCAGGTGCACCACAACCCGCTGGCGCTGCTGCGCAACATGGACCACGCCACCATCCCGGAGCGGGTCCACGACCTGGAGATCCACACCCGCATCCGCCAGGCCCACCGCCGCCTGCACGAGTACCTGGGCGCGTCATCGACCTGGGCCTCCAACCAGGTGGGGCCGATCCGCGCCCGGCCGGTGGCCTACTTCTCGGCCGAGTTCGGGCTCCACCAGTCGCTGCCCATCTACTCCGGCGGCCTCGGCGTGCTGGCCGGCGACCACCTCAAGTCGATGAGCGACCTGGGGGTCCCCACCGCCGCCGTCGGCCTGCTCTACCACGAGGGCTACGTCCACCAGCTCATCGACGCCGAGGGCCGGCAGCAGGACTCCTTCGAGCCGATCCACCTGGACGAGATGGCCGTCTTCCCGGTGCCCGCCGGCGGCGACGGCGAGGGCGGCGCTGGCAGTGGCAGTGGCACTGGCAGTGGCGCCGATACAGGCAGTGACGCCAACCAGCTCCGGGTCACCGTCACCCTGCCCGAGGGCGACGTCGTCCTCAAGGTGTGGCGGGTGGCGGTGGGGCGGGTCACCCTCTACCTCCTGGACGCCCGGGACGACGCCAACCCGGAGGAGCTGCAAGCCCTCACCGCCCGCCTCTACGGCGGCGACAACCGCACCCGCATCCAGCAGGAGATGCTGCTCGGCGTCGGCGGCCACCGGGCGCTCATCGCCGCCGGCGTCGATCCGTCGGTGCTGCACTTGAACGAGGGCCACTCCGCCTTCGCCCTGCTGGAGCGCACCCGCCACCTGGTGGAGCGCGAGGGGATCGACTCCGAAGAGGCTTTCCGCCGCGTCGCCCGCTCGACGGTGTTCACCACCCACACGCCGGTGGAGGCGGGCCACGACCGCTTCGACCCGGGCACCGTCGCCGAGCACCTGGCGCCGCTGGCCGCCGGCATCGGCGTCGATGCCAACGACCTGGTGAGCCGCGGCCTGGAGTTCGGCGACCACGGGCCGTTCGTCACCACCGTCCTGGCCATCCGCCTGGCCCACCGCGTCAACGGCGTCTCCTCGCTCCACGGCCACGTCTCGCGCCGCATGTGGCACCACCTGTACCCGGGGGTCGAGGAGCACCTGGTGCCCATCGGCCACATCACCAACGGCGTCCACGCCCGCACCTGGCAGGCCACCGGCATGCAGGAGCTGCTGGCCGGCTACCTGGGACCGGACTGGCACGACCACATCACCCGCCCCGAGCTGTGGGACCGGGTCGATGAGATCCCCGACGCCGAGCTGTGGGAGGTCCACCAGGTACTCAAATCCCGCATGCTCGGCTTCGTCCGCCGCCGCGACGCGGAGCGCCGGAAGCGGCTCGGCATGGCACCGCCGGAGCAGCCGCTGCTCGATCCCGACGCCCTCACCCTCGGCTTCGCCCGCCGCTTCGCCACCTACAAGCGGGCCGACCTCCTGCTGCGCCAGATCGACCGCCTGGCGGCCATGGTGGAGAGCGCCGACCGGCCGGTGCAGATCGTCTTCGCCGGCAAGGCCCACCCCAAGGACGAGCCGGGCAAGGCGGTGGCCCAGCGCATCGCCAGCCTGGAGAACGACCCCCGTTTCGCCGGCCGCATGGTCTTCGTCGAGGACTACTCGATGCAGATCGCGCGGCAGCTCGTCCAGGGGGTCGACGCCTGGCTCAACACCCCCCGCCGGCCCATGGAGGCGTGCGGCACCAGCGGCATGAAGGCGGCACTCAACGGCGTCCCCAACATCTCCGTCCTCGACGGCTGGTGGGCCGAGGCCTACGACGGCGCCAACGGGTTCGCCATCGGCGCCGGCGCCATCCACGTCGATCCGGAAGTGCAGGACAAGCGGGCTGCGGACGCGGTGTTCGACGTCCTGGAAAACCGCGTCCTCCCCCTCTACTACGAGCGCGGCGAAGACGGCCTGCCGGGCGGCTGGATCGCCATGATGAAGCACGCCATGCGCACCCTGTCATGGCGCTTCAACGCCGACCGCATGGTCCAGGACTACGTCCGGCTGGGCTATCTGCCCGCCGCCGGCGGCCAGTCCGCCGCCATGCCGCGCTAGAGCCATGCTCCGCTCGCGTAGCGCCTTCGCCCGCTTCGCCTGGGGCCTGCTGGCCTACAACCTGCTGGTCATCCTGTGGGGCGCCTTCGTCCGCGCCACCGGCTCCGGCGCCGGCTGCGGCAGCCACTGGCCGCTGTGCAACGGCGAGGCGCTGCACCGGCCGGAGACGATGGAGACGCTGATCGAGCTGACCCACCGCCTGACCAGCGGCATCGACGGCCTGCTGGTGCTGCTGCTGGTGGTCTGGGCCTTCCGCGCCTACCCACGCCGCCACCCGGTGCGGCTGGCGGCGGTGGGCTCGCTGGTCTTCCTGATCAGCGAGGCGCTGGTCGGCGCCGGCCTGGTGCGCTTCGAGCTGGTGGCCGACAACGACTCCATCGAGCGCGGCTGGGTGATGGCGGCGCACCTGATCAACACCTTCCTGCTCCTCGCCTGGCTCACCGCCACCGCCGCCTGGGCCGAGATCGGCCAGGCGCTGCCTGGCGGCCCGGGCGCCGTGGAGCGAGAGCCCAGGCGCCGCCTGCCCATCGCGCTGTCGTTGCGCGACCCGGCCACCTGGCTGGTCGGCGGCGGCTTCGTCGCCCTGCTCATCCTCGGGGTCAGCGGCGCCATTACCGCCCTGGGCGACACCCTGTTCCCGGTCGATAGCTTCCGCGAGGGGTTGGCCCAGGACGCCTCCCCCGCCGCCCACGTCTTCATCCGGTTGCGCGTCTGGCACCCGGCGCTGGCGCTGGTAGTGGGCCTCTACGTCGCCTACGGCGCCACCTGGCTGCGCCGGCGCACCGCCGTAGCCGACCCCGCCGTGGCCGACCCCCGCCGCTACGCCACCGCCATCCTGGTGCTCTTCGCCGTCCAGCTCGGCCTCGGCGTCGTCAACGTGCTGTTGGCGGCGCCGGTGTGGATGCAACTCGTCCACCTGCTGGTGGCGGACCTGATCTGGATCCTCTGGATCCTCCTCGGCCTCGCGGCCCTGGCCCCGGATGTGGGAGGATCGCCAAACACAGCATTGCAGGACACAACCTAGGCAGACCCGGGGGCAGGACCGGCGACCGGTGAGCGAACAGCGACCAGAGGAGGCACATGGTGAGCGACGTGGAGACGGTGGAGAAGGGCGTATTGAAGAGCGGAGTCATGGTGGCGTTGGCGGCGCTCCTCACCCTGGCCCTGGTGGCCGGCGCGTGCAGCCAGCAGGACGAGGACGGGCGGGCCGCCACCTCGGACATCAACAGCGGCGCCGACCACTACTTCGACGCCGACGCCAGCACCCTGGGCGAGATCGAGGTCGAGGTGCGGCTCCACGGCCGGGAGATCGAGATGGCCCCCAGCCTGCCCCAGGGGCGGGTGACCTTCGTGGTGGTCAACGAGGGCGACGCCGAGCACGGCTTCGAGATCGAGGGCCGGGGGATCGAGGAGGAGATCGAGTCCGTGGGCCCGGGCGAGACCGCCGAACTCACCGTCCACCTGGAGCCCGGCACCTACAGCGTCTACTGCCCGGTGTCGGACCACGAGGAAGAGGGGATGCGGCGCTGGCTCAAGGTGGTCCACTGACCCCGCCGCGGCGACCTTCGGCAACTCCGCCCCACGCCTGTGACACGGCTGTCACACCGGTACGATAGGAATGCGCCTGGTGGTCGCGCACACCGTTTCCAGCGCACCGCCGAGCCATCGCGCCGCCCTTCCGGCGGCGCATCTTCCCGGCCTTGAAGTTTCCGGACACGAAGTTTCCGGGGGACGGAGCCGGCTGAATTCACTGCACACCCACGCGTGCACATCTAATCGAGATAGGAAGGAGAGCGCCATGAAGGCACGACATCTCTTCGTCGCACTGCTGCTCTGCGCCATGCCCCTGGTGGGCTGCGGCGGTGGCGAGACGACGACCGGGGAGGGAGGCGACACCGCCACCACCCAGGGGGACAGCTACGGGGCCCGCGACCAGATCCGCATCGTCGGGTCATCGACCGTCTACCCGTTCAGCACCAAGGTGGCCGAGCAGTTCGGCCGCACCAGCGACTTCTCCACCCCGGTGGTCGAATCCACCGGCTCCGGCGGCGGCCTGAAACTGTTCTGCGCCGGCGTTGGCGTCGAGCACCCGGACATCACCAACTCCTCCCGGGCGATCAAGGACTCGGAGGTCGAGATGTGCGCCGGCAACGGCGCCGAGGCCATCACCGAGGTCAAGGTCGGCTACGACGGCATCGTCATCGCCAACTCCAACAGCGCCGGGCGCTTCGACCTCACCCTGAAGGACATCTTCCTGGCCCTGGCCCAGCAGGTGCCCCAGGGCGACGGCGAGAACAAGCTGGTGGACAACCCCCACACCACCTGGCAGGACGTCAACCCGGACCTGCCGGACGTCGAGATCGAGGTCCTCGGGCCGCCGCCCACCTCCGGCACCCGGGACGCCTTCGTCGAGTTGGTGATGGAGGAAGGTTGCCAGGAGTGGGACTGGATCGCCGAGCTGGATGAGACCGACAGCGACCGCTTCAAGCAGATCTGTCACACCATCCGCGAGGACGGCGCCTACGTCGAGGCCGGCGAAAACGACAACCTGATCGTGCAGAAGCTCTCGGCCAACGACGCCGCCCTGGGGATCTTCGGCTACAGCTTCCTGGACCAGAACCGGGACAAGATGCAGGGCAGCATGGTGGAGGGGGTGGAGCCCACCTTCGACAACATCGCCAGCGGCGACTACCCGGTGTCCCGGCCGCTGTTCTTCTACGTCAAGAACGCCCACGTCGGGGTCATCCCGGGGCTTCAGGAGTTCGTGGAAGAGTTCCTCTCGGCCCGCGCCATGGGCCAGGACGGCTACCTCGGCGAGCTGGGCCTGATCCCGCTGCCGGCGGACGAGCTGGCGGAGACCCGGGACCGGGTGGCCGCCATGGCCAGCACCACGGCCGGCGGGCAGTAAGCACGAGAGCGCAGTACAGATACACAGCAGCACACATCCGGGTCTCGACACCCGGACCCCTCGCCCGCCGCCCCCAACGGCGGGCGTTCTTCGTTGTTCTAATCCGCCTGGCTGGACGCTTCCGCTTCGACGAGCCACTCCAGATCGGAAGACCAGGATCGGCGGTTTCGAGCCTCAGCCTCGAAAAGTGCTCTGGTCTTCTCGAGCACCAGAGTGTAGGGCCTCCCCTCCCGCCGGGTCTGGTGGCGCACTGGAAGCTCGTGGGCGTCGATCCTGCGATGGATGTGTTGGCGGCGCTCCTTGTTCACAGGCCACTCGAATCGCCTTCGCCCAGGGTCTGTGAGAAAGGCTTCGAGCTGGGTGCATAGCTCGCAGCGGCATCCGTCCGGAAGCGTCATCGACCAGTCGTCAGCCTCACGCTGCGGACGCTCCAGTCGGGCTCGCAGCCTCTCGATGGCGTGGCGTCGCAGGGAGGGGAGCATTTCGGGGTCGTCCATCTCGCCGCCTGCGACCTCCGCCGCCCGCAGCGTCTGGACCAGAAGGGGCAGCAGCGGCTCGTTGTCCTCGCCACACAGACAGGACATCACGTCGTCGCGGACTTCGACGGCTTCGGCGATCTTTGTGCCGGCGATGACCCCCAAGATCGCCAAGGGCAGATCCTCCAAGGCCCGCTTACTCCGGCTTGGTGGCTGGAGTCGTTGCGTCTTTACGACTTCCTTTTGGAGGTACGCCCATCGATCCTGCAACAGGATCCGTCCCATGCGGCCCCCAGCGGATTCGTCGATCGAGCGCAGAGCACGGCACAGAGCGGGCAGCATGGCGATCCAGCGGAGCTCGTCCGACCGCCTGCCGCGTATTCGACGAGAGCCTGAACCGGACCAGTGGGAAAGGAGGCTCCGCGTCCAGTCATCGCCGTAGCGCTCGACCAGGGCAACGACCGTGGCAGCCGCGTCTGCCGAGAGATCCTCCAGCCGGAAGGGCTGGAGCAATGAGGCCGCAAGATCGGGCTCATCCAGCCCGTCGGCCACCAGCAGCGCCTCGCCGAGCAGGGAGTCGCTCTTGTCTGCCACCGCCGCGGGCCCCCAGAACGGCGAAAGAGCCGACACCATCTCGCGAGCTTCGGCCAGCCGGCCTCCGCGGACGCCGTGTAGCATCTTGTCAACAGCCCAGGTCGGCGACGCCTCGGCATGCACGGCGAACGACCGTTCCCGCGGCCAGACGACGACCGCCGCTCGCCGATACCAGCGATCCATGGTGTTGCCGTAGTTGCCCATGTACCCCTCGTACTCGGAGGCATACGGCTGCAGGGCGGAGGACGGCGTCCGGGCGCAGAGTTCCTCATTGTCGACCGAAGGCAGGAGCGGCTCGCCCTCCCCACCCGACGGGTCGATCCAGCGATCCAGCGTGATCACCGAATCCACCAGATCCTGGAGCTCGTAGGCATCCGGATCATCGACCTCGACCACGGGATCGTCCTCAACCCAGTCGTCGTCCTCGTCACGGTTCCAGTAGCGGTGTCGCCGGCCCCAGGAATCGCTCCAACCAGGCTCGAAACAACTCCAGGTCTCATGCACCTCGGCCAGGGCGAGGACGAGGTCGCAGTCGGCGCGTTGCGCCGCCAGCCGCAGGGCGCCGGCGCAAGCGAGATCATTCCCCTTGAGCCGGTGCCAGCCCAGGCCGCGCTGCGTGTATTGGTGGTCCAGGAGATAGACGAGCCGGTTCGGCGGCTGCCGCGGCGCTGGATTTTTCTCCAACGTGAACCGAGGCGGCGGGAGGGGGGTCGCGAAGTGCTCGCGAAGGCGATGGCTCAGGGCCTCGATCGTCGCGGGCTCGAGATCGCCAGGAGAGCCTTCGGCAGCCTGCCCCTCGCCGGCAAGGATCAGGTTGTAGGTCAGGACCATCCGAAAGCCGGAGCGGACCGGCCGCACCTCGTGCCGACAGTCGGCGTAGAAGGCGGCGAACGTCAGACGGTCCGCCGAGCCGCGGTAGGTCACCGTCTCTCCCAGGTGCTCGATGACCAGGGAACCGCCCTTGAAAGTGGTGGGCAGCATGACGACCAGGGTCCCGATCATCTCGTCCGCTTTCTCCGAATCCTGGTGGGGAGCGAAGAACTGGCCCGGACCGTAGAGCAGCAGTGAGTGGAGTTGGGCCTTCAGCCGGCAGGAATCGGGCAGGCCGAGATCGGCCCGCAGAGCGTCGAGCATCGGCAGCAGGGTGCGGTTCCAACGCCGCTTGTCGATCTTCACCCGGCTCTTGGGAACTTGCCACGTGTCCCGAACCTCCGGGTCCAGGAGGGTCTCCTCGCCTTTGCCGTAGTGTGCTGGCCGTGCGACGCGGCGGATCTGTCTCGCCTGCGTCGATGGGATCGGGAAACGAAGCTCGCCGACCCCCTGGACTTCCAGGTCGAGATCCTCGACGCTCGCCGTGCGGCGGGCGGTGAACACTCTCTGCGACCCTACTTCCGCAAGGATGTCGGTGACTCTGCGTAGGCTGGTGTCGGTCATGAAGAGGATCCTACTCCGAGCCCATTCCATGATGACTGACCATTCCTTCCGATCACCGCGGACGACCCTTCTTGATCCCGTTGCGGTCCAGGCTCACTTTCGGGCCGTCACTCCGCGCCGGCCAACAGGGCGGCGAAGAGGTCGATGCCGTAGAACAGGTTGGCCAGGCGGAGGTTTTCGTCCGGGGCGTGCTGGTTGTTGTCGTGGTTGGCGATGGGCACCCCCACCAGCGGCACCCCCAGGTGGTCCTCGACGACGTAGAGAGGGAGGGAGCCACCGAGGGTGGGGAGCAGGACCAGCTCGCCCATCTGGGTGGTCGTATCGGTGGAGCCGGCGGCGGGAGACGCGGCGGCCCGGGCGGCGGCCACCGCCCGGCGCGACGCCGGCAGGTCCATGGCGGTGCGCACCGCCCGGTAGCCGTCGCGGCGCACCACGCGGGCGAGCTTGGCGTGGCTCCGCCGGGTCTCGGCGTCGGGCTCGTCGCGGACCAGGTGGTAGCCCTGGCGGCGGACGTGGGCCTCCACCAGTTCCTGCATCGCCACCGGGTCGTCGCCAGCCACCAAGCGCAGGTCGAAGGAGGCGGTGGCCGACGGCGGGATGACGTTCCTGGCCGACTCCCCCACCGTCGCCGAGGCCATGCCCCGGAGGTTCAAGGCGGGCAGGGCGATGCGCTCGCCGTAGCGCTCGCCGGGGCCGCCCTCGGTGGCCTCCTCGGCCAGCCCCAGCTCGTGGCGCAGGGCGGCCTCGAACTCCGGCACCGCCGCCAGCGCCCGGCGCTCCGCCTCCCCCAGCGGCTCGGCGCTGTCGTAGAAGCCGTCCACCAGCACCCGGCCGTCGGGCGCCTTCATACTGGCCACCAGGTGGGCCAGGGCGACGCCGGGGTTGGGCGCCCAGTTGCCGTAGTGGCCACTGTGGAGGTAGCGGTCGGCGCCGTACACCGTGACGTCCAGGCCGGCGTAGCCGCGGACCCCGAAGAAGAGCTGCGGCCGGCCGCTCTGGTGCACCGGGCCGTCCAAGAACAGCCAGGCGTCGGATTCCAGCCGCCCGGCGTAGCGCTGGACGTAGCGCGCCAGGTGGGGTGATCCCGCCTCCTCCTCGCCGTCGAAGAAGAACTTGACGTTGACCCGCCGCCGCACCCCGGCCGCTTGCAGGGCGTCGATGGCCGCCAGCAGCGCCGCCAGCGGCGCCTTGTCGTCGCCGGCGGAGCGAGCGTACAGGCGCCACTCCGGGTCCAGCGCCTCGCCACCGGCGGGCAGCGCCCGGGCCTCGCCGCCCGATCCCAGGGCGGCTGTGTAGAGGGTCGGCTCCCAGGGCGGGGTGCTCCACTGGGCCTCGTCCACCGGCTGGCCGTCGTAGTGGACGTAGAGGACCAAGGTGGGGGCGGTGTCGCCGCCCTCCTCAGCCGGCAGGGTGCCGAAGACCAGCGGCGGCACGGCGGGCTCGCCGGGCAGGGTGAGAAGCTCCATCTCCGCCCCCCGCTCCCCGAAGGCGGCGGCGATGGCGCGGGCGTTGGCGCGGATGTTCTGCGTGTCGCTGGCGACGTTGGGTATGGCCAGCAACGACACGAACTCCCGCAGAATCGCCGGCCCGTGCTCCCCGTGCCAGTCCCGGGCGGCGGCGACGGCGGCATCGCCGGCGGCGGCGGGCTCGCCCGTGGCGATGGTCGGCACCAATGCCAGGAGAATCACCATGGCTGCCATCGCTGCGCTCAAGCCGGCACTCCGAACACGAAGGTCTTTGAAGCCATTCAACATTGCTTTTTTCCTTTTCCTAGGGTTCGCCAGCATTGTAATGGCCGGTCCGGATACGTGCCGTCAAGTGGCGGGGCGGCAGCCTCTCTGCCAACCTGGCCACCACGGTCAGTTGGGCTGGAGCCGAATGGTCCCAAGGTCCACCGGCGGACCTGAGAGATCGATGGGTCCGACAAACGGCTGGCTACGGAAAACCTCATAACCAACGCACCGGATCTCAGCGAAATACTCCTGCTCGGAAGGCGAAACCACAAAATCGGCGGTGAAGCGTCCCTCTATGCTGCTTTCGCTGACAGCCTCGCCGTCTCGGGTGAGCAGGGTCAGGGTGCAGCGCTCGGGGGACAAGCCTTCCTCGGTGGTGACGACCCTTAGTCGCTGGGGTTCTCACCGCGACCGCATCCTCTACCTCGTCGATGGACTCATTGGCGACGCCCGCGGAGCCGCCCCTACCAGTCGTTGTAGGAGGAGCCGTCTGTAGCTGTCTTCCCGGATGAAGAATGCACCTCGATGATAGTGCCGTCGTCGGCCTTCACCACATCCCACGTCTGAGAGTTTCCCCGCATCGGATCGACAGGGAGCCGCCGTAGGTAGCCGGCTTCGACCAGGGCGTCGAGTGATTGCGGCCCCTGCCCATGGTCCGTGCGGTAGGTTTCGACGGCTTCTCTGATTGCCTGGAGGTTGTTTCTCAGCACCGCTTCCCGCGTTTCCTGCGAGATCGGTGGCTCTGGCAAGAAAATGACGACGGTAGCTATCGCAGCCAGGAGTAGGGCAATGCCCACTCCTCGGGCCAGCGGAGTCCCAGGCCACGATCGGGAAGCCATTTTCTACGGGCCTCCGAATCCGGGAGCTCTTGACCGCTGCCGCTTGCGCTCTAGGTGCTCCTGCATCCTGACCGAATCTTCGCAGCCAAAGCACTCGTGCTGGTTGTCGTAGGCGGTGCCTTCACCAATCTGGCCCCCGAGGGTCAAATGGGTTACCTCGTGGACGACGAGGCCGCCCGGCGCACAGCATTGCTGGCTCCAGCCAGGGTCAGTAAGCGCTCGCGGATCAATCTGGATCGTATTCGTCAGATAACCCCAGAAGCTCACTTGGCCGCAGGCTGTGAAGAATTGCCTACTCAGCAGAGAGTCGTTGGCTACAAATTTCGCCTTCTCAACCAGCTCAAGCAAGCGCTCGGAGCCGTCACCAGCACAGCACTCCGCCAGTTTCCGCTTCGCTTCCTCCACGCCCTGCTTCAGTACAGCTTCATCCTCGGGATCGAATCCCGAGTACGAAGTCAGGCCGAGCGGATCGATGAAGATGTTGGGATTGGAGCCCGCGTAGAGGAAGGGGTTCAAGCCTCCTTCGAGGCCAATCGGGTCCGGTCTGGAGTACCGTCCGGTTCCAGGTGTATACCAACGGTGCACATTCTGATACCCCTCGGCCCCCATCATGGCGTTCCGCCACACCGGGTCGTCCCACTGCCCGGGGAATCGCAGGAAGATCTCTTGCTCCGAGGCGCCCCTGGTGGTGCCAGCGAAAGGGTCTTCTCCAAAGGGATCGAAGCGGTTGACCCCCAGCTCGTGCTGGTTGGCGTCGGTGGCGACCACCGGGGTGCCCAAGTGGTCGGTGGTGAAGTACCACCAACGCTCGGGCTGGCCGCTTTCCAGGGCCACCTGCCCCACCGGTTGGCCGGCGAGGTAGAAGACGTGGTAGTCGGTGGTGCCGGTGGGGACCTGGCGTTGCAGGCAGTGGAGCAGGCCGGAGGAGTCGTAAGTGGGGAGCACCACACCCGGGCCGGCGGCGTCGCCGGCCTGGTGCAGGAAGCCGCGGCCGTCGTAGAGGAAGGCGGCGGTGTCGCTGCTGCGGTCGCTGGCGGCCAGGCGGCCGGCGTCGTCCCAGGAGAAGTCGATGACGTTGGCGCCGGCCGTCACGGAGTCCACATGGCCGGCGGGAGTGTAGGCGTAGTCCCGCGTGCCCAGCGTGGACAGTGAGATGGAATCAAGTTGGGCGGTGTTGCCGCTGGTGCCGTTGGACGTGTAGCTGTAGGTGTCGGTGGCGCCGTTGTCGGTCTCGGTGAGGCGGTTGCCAATCTTGTCGTAGGTCCAGGACTGGGCGCCCCAGGGGCCGGTGGCCGAGGCAAGGAAGTAATCGACATCCTGGTAGGTGTAGGTCTTGGCGACGTCGTCGTCCAGCGTGGGGTCGATGCCGGCGGTGAGGGTGCCCCCGGTCTCGACACTGAAGCCATCCTTGAAGACGATGCTGGTGGCTGCCTGGAGATCCAGGTCGCCGCCGGTGGCCACGGTGTAGCTCGGGCCGGCGGTGATGCCGGCACAGGATTCGAACAGCTCGGCGGTGGTGACGGTGGCGTTGGCGAGGGTTAGGTCGCCGGGGCAGACGGCGGTCTCGATGATCTGCGTGGGATTACCCACCGCGTCGGTGGTGTAGTCCCAGGTGCGGCCTCGACTGGCGGTGAGGCTGATGGAGTCGGGGAAGTAGCGAGAAGTGAAGGCGCGGTCTTCCCAGGCGCCGGTGCCGAAGGTGATGGTGGTGAGCGGTCCGGAGGCGAGGTAGGAGGCGTTCGTCACCACGTCCGTGGTCCCTGCGGGGGTC
>Ga0102947_1000635_pt1 | contig 12374 bp, 11 predicted proteins | sample SalPon2A_A_D2_MG_FD_78210 | JGI IMG/M metagenome (GOLD analysis project Ga0102947, IMG submission 78210) | Soil microbial communities from South San Francisco under conditions of wetland restoration - Salt Pond MetaG R2A_A_D2_MG | ecosystem: Environmental > Terrestrial > Soil > Wetlands | place... | reverse complement strand
TAACGCTTCTTTTTCCAACCAGAAACCAAATCGTAACCATCATTTACGATCATACTATAAAGTTCAGGTATTTCGTCTGGGTTGTCCTGTAAATCGGCATCCATTGTTATGACTACATCGCCTTTAGCTCTGTCAAAACCAGCATGTAGAGCTTGAGATTTTCCAAAATTCTTTAAAAATTGAATACCCTTTACATTACTATCTCTTTGAGACAGTTGTTCTACTGTTTTCCAAGAGCCATCATTAGAACCATCATCAATAAAAATAATTTCATAAGAAAAATGATTGGATTGCATAACATTTGCAATCCAATCATATAACTCGTTAAGAGATTCTTTTTCGTTAAGTAGTGGTATGACTACTGATATGTTCATGTAAATTGATTCAAAATTTCTTGCTTCAAAAATATAGAAATTATTTAAGCTTTATTTGGATCTGTCTTTTTAACTGAAACAGCTACAATAAGACCTAAAACTGCAAGAATTAATAATCTAATGACATAAGACTGTAATTGTTTACCAATTGAAAAATTATTCTGGCCTTCCATTTTTGCTATTGTTTCATTGATACTACTTTCTGGAGCTCCAAATTTTTCCATGGTTTCCAAAGTCATCTCAATAATTTTTTCATTTAGAAATTGAGCTGCCTCTGGATCTATGATCGCAAAAATTAAAATACCTACAACAGTGCTTATTGCCGTACCTACAGCAACAGTAATAAAATAGGAAGTAAATGCATTTTTAAAAGAAATATAGCCTCCTAATGCTTTTCTTACTTTTAATGATGCAATAACACCAAAGACTATGATAGCAATAAGTAGTAAAATGCCTAACCACCATTTTGTGAAAGATTCTAGGCTTACAACATACATTAAAACAGTAACAATTGTTAAAATGACTCCTAGAGTAATACCTTGATTTAAACTGATTGATTTAATTGATTTTTCCATTTGAAGTTGTTTATTGGTTTGTATAGTAGTTAGTGTAAATTTAACCAAAAAAGTTACAATTTGTTTAAAGTTGAAAAAATAATAAAAACTATTGTTCTTTTGTAAAAAATGCTTAAATTTGCACCTCGAAAAATCAAAAGAATTTTAAAGCGTTAAGCGATGAAAAAAGGTATACATCCAGAAAATTATAGATTGGTAGCATTTAAAGACATGTCTAATGACGACGTTTTTTTAACAAAATCTACTGCCAATACAAGTGAAACAATAGAGGTTGATGGTGTTGAATATCCACTTGTAAAAATGGAAATCTCCAGAACATCTCATCCTTATTATACCGGCAAATCTAAATTGGTGGATACTGCTGGACGTATTGATAAGTTTAAAAACAAATACGCCAAGTTTAAAAAATAAGATATTTTAAAAATATATTTTGCTAAAGCCTTTCAACTATTGAAAGGCTTTTTTATTTTTACACAAAAGCATCTGTATGAATTATATTCTTTTTGATGGACCTTCTCGCGAAAAATTATTGCCCTTTACGTTTACTCGACCAGTTGCAGAGATAAGAATAGGAATTCTTACCATTCGTGAAAAATGGGAAAAACATCTTGGGTTTACTACCACGACCATTACAGAAGATTACTTGTCTGATAAGTATCCAATGGTAGAAATGGAAGAAAATGTGATGATTAATGCTTCTTATTTACCAAATGCCGAATTGGTAGAAATGATAAAATCATTAGAAGATAATCAAGCCATATTTAAAGAAGAAGATGTGATTGCTTTCTTTACTAAAGAAGCCCAAGAAGATATTGACTTTGACTCGTTTATTGCCATTGAGTTTGATGGTGATATTATTAAAATAGAAAACACCTGGGATATTTTTTCGAAAAACGGAGACGCTATTCTAGAAGATTATGATTTCCTTACAAGTAACAGAAAATCAAAAAATATACCATCCAGTAATAAGCTTATTAATTCTGAAAACATTTTTATTGAAGAAGGAGCAAAACTAGAATTCATAACCTTAAATGCCAGCTCTGGCCCTATTTATATTGGCAAGAATACCGAAATTATGGAAGGCAGTCTAATTCGTGGGCCATTTGCTTTATGTGAAGGAGCTATTGTAAAAATGGGAGCAAAAATTTATGGACCTACTACAGTTGGTCCATATTGCAAGGTTGGAGGTGAGATTACTAATTCTGTACTTTTTGCCAATTCTAATAAAAGTCATGATGGATATCTTGGCAATTCGGTTATTGGTGAATGGTGTAACTTGGGAGCAGATACCAATAATTCCAATCTAAAGAACAACTACGCCGAAGTTAGATTATGGAATTATCAAACCGAAGGTTTCTCCAAAACTGGGTTACAATTTTGTGGCTTGATGATGGGAGACCATAGTAAATGTGGCATTAATACTATGTTTAATACAGGAACTGTTGTAGGTGTAAGCGCCAATATTTTTGGTAGTGGATTTCCACGAAATTTTGTTCCTAGTTTTTCTTGGGGAGGACATAGTGGTTTTACCACATACAATACTAAAAAAGCTTTTGAAGTAGCCAAAGTTGTTATGGAAAGACGCAATGTAGAGTTTACTGAAAGTGATGCTAAAATTTTAGAACATGTTTTTGAAGAAACCAAGCAGTTTAGAAGAAGCTAAAGGTAGAAGTTATAAAATGCACAAGATTTTTATTTATTTAACTTTGTTCATGTTCTTTAACGCTTTTTGTCAAGATGAAGCATACACAGTTGTTAATTTAAAAATGAATAACGAATTACCTCATTTTGGTTTAACAATTTTATCTAATAATACTGTCTTGTTCACGTCATATTTAGTTACAAAAAAGGGAAGGGTTAAAACCAATGGAGTAGATCCAATCTTAACACTTTACAAAGGACAAATAAGTGCTGATAGTAACATAATAAACATTGAACAATTACCAATTGATAATTCTCAAGACCTAAACCACATTACCAGTGGATCATTGTCGTCTGATGGAAAAAAATTGTATGTGGCTACAAACTATGCCAACATAAGAAACAAACCCAAAGGAACTTACCGAGAGACTAATTTTTTTATTCAAGTAGGTGAATATATTGATGGCGTTGGTTGGACCAATTTTAAAACCTTGCCTTTTTGTCAAACCAAATATTCATATTCTCATCCTAATGTTAGTCCTGATGGGAAATGGCTTTATTTTATATCAAATATAAGAGGAGGTAAGAACAATACACGAGGACCTTCAGATATATTTAAAGTTGAAATACATGAAGATGGAAGTTATGGAGAGCCTAAAAATTTAGGTTCGAATGTAAACTCTTACAGTAGAGAAATGTTTCCATTTTTAAGCACTGAAAACGTATTGTATTTTTCTTCAAATAAACCAAATGGTTTTGGTGGATTTGATATTTATAAAGCTAAAATGAATGCTGAAGGAACTTTCGAAAAAGCTGAAATTTTACCTGAACCAATTAATAGCAAAGAGAGCGATATAAGCTTTGTTATTGATGAGCAAGGCAGTGGTTATTTAGCTTCAAAACGTTCAGGTGGTCAAGGTGATGATGATTTGTATTATTTTTCTAAAAACTAATCTTTTCTCACATGTCTCAAGTCCAGCAGATTTATGGGATTTATTTCTAAACCTTTAACATTTTTTCTTGTAAATCGTACTACTTCGTCATAAAATAAAGGAACAATAGGAGCTTCATTTATGACTATAGAATCCATTGCAGTATATAATAATTTCCGTTCTTCAATATTGGTTATGGTAAACGCTTTGTTATATAAACTATCAAATGTAGCATTCTTAAAATGAAAATAATTTGAGCCATTTGGCGCAAAATTCTTACTGTAGAAAATAGATAAATAGTTTTCTGCATCCAGATAATCGGCAATCCATGAGCTTCTGAACATATCTACTTTTCCATTAGACCTGGCACTTCTTAAAGAAGCTTCTGGCATAACATCTACATTTATGATTAAACCTGTCTTTTCAAGCTCACGTTGAATAAATTCGCAAAAACTTAAATAATTACTTGTTGTTGTTAAAGTAATCTGCGGATTTGATATTCCACTTTCATTCTTGAACTGCTCAACCAATTGTCTTGATTTTTCTGGCTGATAGTTATATCCAATAGATTCGTCATAACCTGCCAGTCCAATAGGAATAAAACCACCATGCGCAGGATTTCCGATACCATTCCGTAAATAGATCATCATTTTCTCCCTATCAAAACCATAGTTTACAGCTTTTCTTATCAATTCTGATTGAATCTCCGGAGTTTCAGAATCTAAATAAAAACCTAAATATTCAGTGTTTAGATATGGACCAGTAATCATATCTATAGATTCAGCATATGAATCACGGAGCTGTCCTTGAGCAGTCAAAAGTTCATCTTTGTATGAAGCGTCCAGACTGTTTAAAAAGTCTATATTACCTTGTGCGAATTGCAAAAACTCACTTTGTTTGTCAGGTAAAAAAGTAATGGCAATAGCTTCTAAATAGGGTAATGAATTTCCTGCTTTATCCTTTTCAAAATAGAGCTCATTCTTTCTAAAAATGAGTTTAATATTCTCTTCCCAACGTTTAAATTTAAACGGTCCAGTTCCTATTGGGTTAGACCTAAATTCAGTACCATAGTGCTCAACGATCTCTTTTGGGACAACAGAACAATATTTCATTGACATTAGCCCTATAAAAGCAGGAAAAGGCTGTTTTAGTGTAATCTCAAAAAGAGTATCATTTACAGCTTTAAAATCGTCAACTTTATTTAAAACCCAACTTCCTGGAGCAGCAATCTTACTATCTCTTAAACGGTTTAAGCTATAAGTGAAATCTTTAGCAGTAACAATTCGTGTTGAGTCTTTTCCAAATAAATAATGTTTATGAAAATAGACGTCATTACGTAATGAAAATGTGTAAGTCATCCCATCTTCAGAAATATTCCAATTCTTGGCAATACACGGTTTAATGTTTAAATCACTATCCAATTGTACCAAACCATTAAATAACTGATTTGCGACCCAAGTATCTTGTAAAGTTCTAGCAAATGCTGGATCTAGAGTATTAATGTTGGCATGTTCATTATACCGAAAAACCAACCTGTTTTTATCTGTATCAGAAGTTTTTGTACAAGAAATAACTACAAGAAATAAACAAATATATATTATGTATAGGCTTTTGTTTTGAAAGCCAATTATCAAACGTTTTATCATTTTATATATTAGTTGTAAATTTGCAACTTGGTAAAAGTACAAGAATGAACGATAGAAAAAAAGTCGCTTTTTATACATTAGGTTGCAAGCTTAATTTTTCAGAAACATCGACCATTGCTCGATCTTTTAGGGATGAAGGATTTGAGCGTGTTAATTTTCTCGAAAAAGCCGATATCTATGTCATTAATACGTGTTCTGTTACCGAAAATGCCGATAAGCGATTCAAGACTATTGTTAAGCAAGCACAAAAAGTTAACCCTAATGCTTTTGTGGCAGCTGTTGGTTGTTATGCACAATTAAAACCTCAAGAACTGGCTGATGTAAATGGAGTGGATTTGGTTTTAGGCGCTACAGAAAAATTTAAACTTACAGATTATATAAACGATTTATCGAAAAACGATTTTGGTGAAATACATTCTTGCGAAATTGATGAAGCAGATTTTTACGTTGGGAGTTATTCAATTGGAGATAGAACACGTGCTTTCTTAAAAGTACAAGATGGTTGCGATTATAAATGTACATATTGTACAATTCCTTTGGCAAGAGGTATTTCACGCAGTGATACTATGCAAAACGTTATAAAAAATGCTAAAGAGATTGCATCGCAGAATATAAAAGAAATTGTTCTTACAGGTGTAAATATTGGAGATTACGGAAAAGGTGAATTTGGTAACAAAAAACACGAACATACTTTTTTGGATTTGGTTAGAGAGCTTGACAAAGTTGACGGTATTGAGCGTTTGAGAATATCTTCTATTGAACCTAACTTATTGAAGAACGAAACCATAGATTTAGTGTCTAAATCAAGAACGTTTGTACCACATTTTCATATACCGTTACAATCTGGCAATAATGAGATTCTAAAAAAAATGAAACGCAGGTATATGCGTGAATTGTATGCAGATAGAGTAGAAAAGATTAAAGAAGTGATGCTGCATGCATGTATTGGAGTTGATGTAATTGTTGGTTTTCCAGGAGAAACGGAAGAATGCTTTCTGGATACTTACAACTTTATCAATGAACTTGATGTTTCGTATTTACATGTTTTTACCTATTCAGAGCGTGATAATACTGAAGCTGCAGAAATGGAAGGTGTTGTGCCTGCTAATGTAAGACGTAAAAGAAGTAAAATGTTGAGAGGTCTTTCGGTTAAAAAGCGAAGAGCGTTTTACGAAAGTCAGATAGGAACAACAAGGACCGTTTTGTTTGAAAATGAAAATAAAGGAGGTTACATCCATGGTTTTACTGAAAATTATGTAAAAGTAAAGACACCATGGAATCCAGAATTAGTGAATACACTTCACGAAGTTGAACTCACTAAAATAGATGATGATGGATTGGTGAGACTTGAATTTATAAAGGAATTTGCGCTATAAAAAAGGGTTATTCTACCTCATATTTTGCACTTTAACAGTATTTTATCTCATCTTATCTGCTTTTTTTTTGTTGCGTTGGTCATGCACTATATTTTAGACTGTTTTAATAAACGACCTACTTAAAGATGAAAAATTTAGCCCTAAAACTAATTGTTCTATTTACAATCCTATTTTTAGCGTCTTGCACAGCAGAAGATATTGATGATAATACCAATATTGTTGGCCTTTGGAAATTAACTACTTGGACAATAGATATTCCTGTTGATTTAAATAATGATAACAGTTTTAGCATCAACCTTCTAGATGAAATAAGTTGTGACAATAATGAAACATTGGTTTTTGATAATAAAAATATTGTATCATCAAACGATACTTTTAATCCTAATATCAATATTGCTTTAATGTCTAATGAAAAGTATGTTTTTAATGTAGAGTGTGCTGTTGGTAGTATTGGTTTTGCAACTTCATATTCTCAAATCAATAATAGTATTATTGAGTTCAATAATGTAGAAGCAACCATTATTGGAAACAAGCTTTCTTGGGTTTATGAAAATGCTATTAAAATATACAACGAAAACTTCACAGAAGTAGTTGAAACAAAAGACTTGATTTTAATTTATACCAAACAATAATTGTTAGAGATTTTATATTCTCAACCCAACTGGTAACATACTTTTATACTGTCTGTTTCGCCTAATAAATTTTGCAATTTCAGGACTTGTAGGTACGACACTTAAATTACGTTCTTCAATATTTTCGAAGACTGCTTTAAGGAAGTCATCAGTAAAGTTCTCATCATTAATACATTCTGGGACAATGAGTTTAGTCAAAAAGATTTTACGATCTTGTAAAGAGTATTCAATTTTTGCTAAATTGTCATCAACTTTAATTTCGTATTGACGTAAAAAGTCATTGTCTATTAGTTCAGCTGCATCAATCATAATAAGTATGTTTTTAATTCTATAGGAAATCTAAATAGTGAGCACTATTTTTATAGCTTTGCTATGCAAATTTACGAAAAAATATTGTTAAATAAGAGAATATTATAGGTTAAAACCTTATGAATCAAGAATTAATTCATGTTTACTTTATGCCAGGCATGGCAGCTAGCCCTTCAATCTTTGAATATATTAAATTACCAGAGGATCAATTTAAGATGCATTACCTTGAATGGATTATCCCTTTTAAAGGTGAGCCTATTGGCAATTATGCCAAGCGAATGTCACAAAAAATAGTACATGAAAATGTAGTTTTGATAGGTGTTTCTTTTGGAGGTATTTTGGTGCAGGAGATGAGTAAACATATAAAACTTTCAAAGCTGATAATAGTTTCTAGTGTGAAAACTAAACAAGAATTGCCAAAACGAATGAAATTATCCAGAAAAACAAAAGCTTATAAACTCATCCCAACATGTCTTATGAGTAATTTTGAGGATTTAGTAAAGTATGCATTTGGAGATTCTGTAAAGAAAAGACTTCATTTATATAAAAAATATTTATCTGTTCGAGACAAACGTTATTTAGATTGGGCTATAGAACAGGTTGTTTGTTGGAATCAAGAGAAACCTATCTCAAAAATTATTCATATCCATGGAGAAAAAGACAATGTTTTTCCAATGTATCACATTAAAGATTGCATTATTGTAAAAGGTGGAACACACATTATGATTATAAATAAATACAGATGGTTTAATGAAAATTTACCTCAAATTATTTTAACATAGCTGCATAAAATTATCAGGAAATATTTTTAACTTTAACCAAAACTTTTTAAAAATGAAGATAGCACAAAAAGCATTGGCGCTTGTAGGATTATTAAGTTTGGGATTATTATTTATTTATGCTCTTCAAGACGCCCCAAGTGATGAAAATTTTGAAAAAAAATTAATAAACGATTATAACGTTTACGCACTCCAAGTACCAGACTATTTAGATTTTGCAGGTGAGCCTGTGCCTTTAAAAGATCCAGATATTTTAGAAAGAATGGATAGAGAACTACTTGTTAATACTTATTGGCAATCTAATGGTTTATTGATGTTTAAGCGAGCCAAAAAGTATTTTCCAATAATTGAACCTATTTTAGAAAAACATGGTGTTCCTAACGACTTTAAGTATCTGGCGGTAATAGAAAGCGGATTAACAAATGCAACTTCTCCAGCAGGCGCAAAAGGTGTATGGCAAATTATGAGTGCGACCGGGAAAGAAAACGGTTTGGAGATCAATGATAATGTTGATGAGCGATTTCATTTAGAAAAAGCTACTGAAGTTGCTTGTAAGTATATTTTAGATGCTAAAGATAGATTAGGTACATGGACTCTGGCTGCTGCTGCATACAATGCAGGGAATTCTGGCATTTCTAGACGTTTAGAAGACCAGAAAGTGTCTGATTATTACGATTTACTTTTAGGAGAAGAAACAGGTAGATATGTCTTTAGAATAGTTGCTTTAAAGGAAATTTTAAATCACCCTAATAAATACGGTTTTAATTTTAGAGATAAAGACTTATACAGTCAAATTCCAACATTTAAAGTTCATGTTGATACTGCTGTAACCGATTTTGCTGACTTTTCTAAAAAATATGGAATAAACTATAAAATCTTAAAAATCCATAACCCTTGGTTAAGAGAAGGTCACTTAAATAATAAATCGAGAAAGCTTTATTTAATAGATATTCCTAAAGAAGGATATTATAATCTAGTTAATTAAACTTAAGCTTCTATTAACGTCTCTTTTGCCTTTGTTGCCTATGCCCTCCAAAATGTTGGTTTGGCATTTGAGCACGCTTCATGTTTTCTTTCATCATTTTTATCTGTTCAGTTAGCATACCTTGTTTGTCCAGTTGCTGTGCTTCAGACAAAAGTTTTTTTGCTTCTTGTTTTCTACGTTTAGAAAATGCAATTCCAGATAAGTTCAATTTTGCCATGGCTAAATCATGTTTCATTGATAGCCCCAGAGAAATAGCTTTCTTAAAATATTTTTCCGCCTCATTCATATTGGTTTGAGAGACCATAATGCCATGTAAATAATTGTAATATCCTTGCTGTTTTTTCACTAGAGCAGTTTCGGGGTTCTTAATTTTAGACAACCATTTTGTAGCACCTTCAAAATCCTGTTTACGTAACCTTAAAAATGCGAGTAAGATAAATTCGTTTTTAAAATAGAGAAAAATAATTATTGAAGATAATAATATAAACATAATACCATTTCCAATAAAACCTTCGGTAAATTGATAGATGGCATATCCAAAAATTAAAACTGCGATTATTAATTTAATTATTTTATTGTACATTTTATAAGATAAATTTTAAGATTGCAAAGGTAGCAAAAACAATTGTAAATATTTTTAATATTAGATTTGTGAAAGTAAAAAGTCTTTGTATATTTGCGCCGCGCTTTTGGAGAGATTTTTTAGTGCAAAACCATAAAGAGAATATTTAAGAGATAAAGATATAGAGAAATGAAAAGAACGTTTCAGCCTTCGAAAAGAAAAAGAAAGAACAAGCATGGCTTTAGAGAAAGAATGGCCTCTGCCAACGGGAGAAAAGTCCTTGCTAGAAGAAGAGCAAAGGGTAGAAGAAAATTGTCTGTATCTTCAGAATTAAGACATAAAAAATAATGATTAACAATTGTTAATATTTTAAAGGCGTTACTTAAGTGTAACGCCTTTTTTTATATCTACGAATGCCTATTTTTGAAAAATATTAAAAAATTACAATGCCAAAAAATCCACAACTAAAATCTATATTAATTATTGGATCTGGTCCAATTATTATTGGCCAAGCTTGTGAGTTTGATTATTCTGGAACTCAAGCATTAAGATCATTAAGAGAAGACGGAATTGAAACAATACTTATCAATTCAAATCCAGCAACTATCATGACAGATCCTACTATGGCAGACCATGTTTATTTGCTTCCTCTTAATACAAAATCAATTATTCAAATATTAAAAGAACATCCACAAATAGATGCTGTACTACCAACTATGGGTGGCCAGACAGCTTTGAATTTATGTATAGAAGCAGACGAAAAGGGAATTTGGGAGGATTTTAATGTTGACATTATAGGTGTAGATATAGATGCAATTAACATTACTGAAGATAGAGATAAGTTCAAAGGTCTAATGAATAAAATTGGCGTGCCTGTTGCGCCAGCGCAAATTGCTGGATCTTATCTTCAAGGAAAAGAAATTGCTCAAGAATTTGGTTTTCCATTAGTTATTAGACCTTCGTTTACACTTGGTGGAAGTGGAGCATCATTTGTTCATACTAAAGATCAGTTTGACGAATTATTAACTCGGGGTCTTGAAGCCTCTCCAATTCATGAAGTACTGATTGATAAGGCGCTTTTAGGCTGGAAAGAGTATGAACTGGAGTTACTTCGTGATAAAAATGATAACGTTGTTATTATTTGTACAATCGAGAATATGGATCCAATGGGAATCCATACTGGTGACTCCATTACAGTTGCTCCCGCAATGACGTTGAGTGATACAGCTTTTCAGCGAATGCGAGATTTAGCCATAAAAATGATGAGAAGTATTGGTGATTTTGCTGGAGGTTGTAATGTTCAATTTGCTGTAAGCCCAGATGATAAGGAAGATATAATTGCTATAGAAATTAACCCTCGTGTTTCTCGCTCTTCAGCACTAGCGAGTAAAGCTTCTGGATATCCTATTGCAAAAATTGCTGCCAAATTGGCCATTGGTTATAGCCTTGATGAGTTAGACAATCAAATTACTAAATCAACTTCGGCGTTGTTTGAGCCAACATTAGACTATGTAATTGTAAAAATTCCACGTTGGAATTTTGACAAATTTGAAGGAAGTGAGCGTACACTAGGGCTACAAATGAAGTCTGTAGGTGAAGTTATGGGAATTGGAAGATCATTTCAGGAGGCACTTCATAAAGCCACTCAGTCTCTTGAAATAAAACGGAATGGAATAGGAGCCGATGGTAAAGGATTAAAAGACTATAATACTATAATTGAAAAATTGACAAATCCTTCTTGGGATCGCGTTTTTGTAATTTATGATGCTATACAAATGGGAATACCATTGAACACTATTCATGAAATTACCAAAATAGATATGTGGTACTTAAAACAGTACGAAGAGTTACATGTTTTAGAAAAAGAAATATCCAATTTTAGTGTTGATACTATTGAAAGAGACCTGTTGTTAGAAGCTAAACAAAAAGGCTATGGCGACAGGCAAATAGCACATATGCTGGGATGTTTAGAGAGTGAGGTGTATAAAAGGCGTGAAGAATTACGTGTAAATCGCGTGTATAAGTTAGTAGATACTTGTGCGGCAGAGTTTAAAGCACAAACGCCTTATTATTACTCAACCTTTGAAGACGATGTTGAAACTCCAGACGGAAAACAATTTGCTGACAATGAAAGTGTAGTCTCTGATAAAAAGAAAATTATTGTTTTAGGCTCTGGACCAAATAGAATAGGTCAAGGTATAGAGTTTGATTATTGTTGTGTTCATGGTGTGTTGGCCGCTGCTGAATGTGGTTATGAAACCATTATGATAAATTGTAATCCAGAGACTGTTTCAACAGATTTTGACATTGCTGACAAACTGTATTTTGAACCTGTTTTTTGGGAGCATATTTATGATATCATCAAGCATGAGAAGCCTGAAGGTGTGATTGTTCAGTTAGGTGGACAAACAGCCTTGAAGCTATCAGAAAAGCTAGATAGATATGGTATTAAGATAATTGGCACGAGCTTTAAATCTTTAGATTTAGCAGAAGACAGAGGTAGTTTTTCAACCTTACTCAAAGAAAATAACATTCCATATCCAGAATTTGACATAGCAGAAAC
>Ga0102947_1000634_pt1 | contig 12377 bp, 7 predicted proteins | sample SalPon2A_A_D2_MG_FD_78210 | JGI IMG/M metagenome (GOLD analysis project Ga0102947, IMG submission 78210) | Soil microbial communities from South San Francisco under conditions of wetland restoration - Salt Pond MetaG R2A_A_D2_MG | ecosystem: Environmental > Terrestrial > Soil > Wetlands | place... | reverse complement strand
GCCCCTGGCGGCGGTAGTGATCGAGGGCGGCGGAGAGGGGGGCGAGGGCGGTGGCGGGCTCGTGCCCGGCCAGGACGACGCCGCGGGCCAGCTCCAGGTCGGCGGCCACCTGGCGCGGCGCGGGACCGTCGGGACGGGCCTGGTTGTGGGACGTGGCGAGGTCGAGGTCGGCCAGCGCCCGGTCGACCCTTCCGCCGGCGGCGTGGAACCTCGCCCGCCACAGCAGGCACTCCGGCAGTAGGCCCGGGTCCGCCGGCGGCGCCGCGTTGAGGACACACTCGTCGGCCATCAGGAGCGCGGCCCGGGGGCCGAGCTCGGGGGCGGCGGAGCGCGCCAGCTCCCAGAGCAGGTTGTGGCGTCGGAGCGAGCCCCGGTGAGGGGTGAGAGCGCGCAGCGCCCGCGACCGGCTGCGCCACGCCTCTTCGTCGCGTCCCAGCCACTCCAGGGTCTCCCCCAGCAGGGTTTCCACCGCTCCCAGGTTCTCGCTCTCACGGAGGGCGAGGAAACGCCGCCGGGCGTCCCGGAAGTGGCCCAGGGCGGTGGTGTATCGTCCCTGGCGCAGGCGGCTCATACCCAGCCCCCACGCGGCGCGGCCGGCCACCGCTTGCTGGCAGCCTTTGCCGGTGTCGGTCAGCAGGGCCTGGAACTCCTCCGCCGCCCGCTCGTGGCGCTGGCGGTAGAAGAGGCCGCCCCCCAGGCCCATGCGCGCCCAGGCGTCCAGGGGGTGGTCGTCGTCCACCAGCTCCCGGACGCGTTGGAAGTGGGCCTCGGCCCGGGTGGGGCGGAGCTGTCGAAACAGCTCGTCGCCGCGGGCATGGGCGGAGTGGGCGGTGGCCAGGCGGCGCCGCTGGGCCAGGTCGTTGGCCGCCCGGTCGATGCGCTCCACGGCGCGTTCCACGCTGCACTCGCCGCGCTGCACCTCCCGGGAGGCGGCCAGCTTGGCACCCAGGCGGCGGGCGAGGCCCAGGTGGCGTTCCGCGGCCATGGCGTCGGCCGCTAGGTGCGCCTCCCCCCAAGCGCCCAGGAGCGGCCCCAGTGCCAGCTCCCGCGCCCGTTGCGGGTCGGTGGTCGCCAGGTCGATGGCCGCCTCCGGATCGCCCGTCAGGGCCAGGCGGGTCGCCGCCGCCAGGTCGGGTGGGGCGTTCCTTGCCCGCTCCTCCAGGTCCGCCAGGGCCTGCCGGGCGGCGGCCTCGAAGGGGTCGTGGGATGCCGTGGCCAGGAAGCGGCGCCAGGCCTGGAGGGCGCTTCCCTCCAGGCCCAGCCGTTCGAGGAACAGGGCTTGGTTGTAGGCGGGGGCCGCTGCCCCGGGGGAGCGTTCCAGGGCCAGCTCCGAGGTCACGAGGGCACGGATCAACGACCGTGGATCCGCGGAGCGCTCCGCGTCCAGGGCCTGGGCCACGGCCAGGTCGTTGAGGGTTTCGGCGCTGGCCGGATCCACGTCCGCGGCTCGGCGGAGGCGCTGGTGGGCGACCTCCAGGCCGCGGCCGGCGCCGTCACTGGAGACCAGCTCCAACAGGCCCAGCAGGTGATCGGCCCGCGGGTTTTCCGACACCCCGTCCACGGCTCGTGCGGCATGCAGCGTCCGCGCGCTTCGGCGCGGCGGAGACAGCGGCCGGCAGCGCCCCGGGGAGAGGCCGGTGAGGGCCGACCCACCCGGCTCCCGGTCGGCGTCGGCGCAAGCCGGCGGAGCGGTGGTCAAGGAGAGGCGGGCGTGGAACGGTTGGCCGGCCGCGAGGTCGTCCCGCAGGGCGTTGCGCAGGGTGGTGAGGGCGTCCTCTTCCCGGGGGCCCGGATCGCTGTGGCCGCCCGCCAGTAGGAGGCACAGGCCGCCGAGGAGCGCCGCCGCCAGGCGCGGTCCGGTCCGCCCAGGCCGGCTCCCGGCGACGCTTGGGATCCCGGATCTCACCGGTTCTCCGCTAGCCGGGCAGGTGGCATCCTTCTCGGATCGTGGCCAGCAAGGGCTGGGGATGGGAGCGTGCCCCGTCACAGTTGCCCGGCGAGTTGTTGCCGTGGGGCACTGGGTCCCCGTAGTCGAGGACGGTGTCGGCATCCGCGACCCACAAGCTCGGGTAGCAGTAGGAGCCGTCGGAGTGACAGCCCCCCAGGACGTGCCCCAGCTCGTGGGCGAGGAGGTTCAGGTCGTCGTCGACTTCCGGCAGGATCACCTGGGAAAGGGCGGTACCGGCGTCCGAGGTGGAGGCCAATTGGTGGTTCGCGTGGATCATGGAAGGGATTGAACTCTACGAACCAGCGGTGCCGATGGAGCGGCTTGCCGTCCGCCGCCTTCCGGGTACACGTCGCGTCATCGCAGTCGGTGTCCGGCACCACCAGGGCGAGCGCCGTGGCGTCTTGGTTAAGCACCACGGCGAAAATGCCGGAGAAGAAGACGTTGACCTGGAACGAGCGGTTGTTCGGTGTGTCTACGTTGGTCAAGACAGGCCTCTTTGCTTCGGGCTCCCTGTTTCGGTGCCCCCCTTGGTTGGGTTCTCCTTGCACGCTGCCGCCAGGCGCGTCGAGCGGACGCTTTTGCCCGCTCTTCTTGTGCCGCTACCCAGCACACAGTAACGTTCCTATAGATACGCTGCTGACTGAGTTGCGCTATTATTTTAAAAATAGTCTCAGAAAGAAAAGGTGCAGTCATGAAGAGAATTTGCCTTGGAAGCCTAATCGCCTTCGTGCTAGTGGCGCTTGTCTTTCTGTCTTTCGTTCCGGCTAGCGCGACTTTAACCTTCGATCCTGCTCCAGAGAACCAACCAGGGGGTCGGTCGGCACCGGCCGGTTGTCTAGGTTTGAATGATCCGTACTGCGATCCAGGCGGGGGAGGAGGCGATGATGATCCGAGCTTTGGATTCGGTTGCCATGGGTGTGAGTTGCTTCTCGAAGACAACACGGACCCTTCCTCCGCCTACTACACATGTGCCTCGGATGACCTGTACGGATACCTGGACTGTGCTGACGGCAGCAATACCAGCTATTGCACCCTGCAGAACTATTGCGGGTAGTGATGAGGCCGTATTACCGATGGGCAGGGCTGGCATTCGCCTGGGCCGCCTTGGCCGTCGGGTTTCCGGCTTTCGCAGAGCCCGAACATGCCACGCTAGTGGTCGAGGTTTCCATCTCGGCTACGGCGTCGCAGGAACTGCCGGAATCGGGCCAGGTCATTTGGCAGAGGGCCGGTGGCATCCGTTCTGGAGCTCAAGCTGGTAGCCCGGCTGCGGTGCGGATCACCGGTCCGGGGCGGTATACGTTGCACGTGGGCAAGCCGGGAGGGGGGCGCCTGCGGGTTTCGGCCCCCGGGTTTTGGGCGGCCGACCAGGTGCTGGTGGTTCGTGATCAACAAGGGAAGGGTGCCACCGAGGCCCTCGTAGAACTGGTTCCGACGGGCAAGCTAGAGGGCGCTGTCCTCGTGCCGAGGGGGTTTCAGGCTCCGGAGGGTCTCGATCTGCGCTTCGGTTCCTCGCCGGTGGACGCAGCTAGCCCTCGGCCCGCACTAAAAGGCCGTGTCCAGTGCCCCATTGGTGCCGATGGCGGATGGAGCTGCGAGCTTCCGGCAGGCGTCCACGACCTGCGCTGGAGTGCGCCGGGATTCGCTTCGATTCTGCGCTGGGACGTGGCCGTCGGGGTAGGAGACGCGGGCGACGCAGGGGAACTGGAACTGATCCCCGGTGGGGCCATTCTCGGTTTCGCCGAGGCCGTGATGCCGCTGAATGCGGTGGAGCGGTTGGCGGTCCAGGTGGATCTGGAGGTGGCCGGTGCGGAGCCGGCTCGGGCGGGGAATCGGCGCCGCCTGGGGTACCTGCGGCAGAGCCTCCCCGTGGGACCGGGGGGTAGCTTCCAATTCACCGGTTTGCGACCGGGGACCTATCGGATCACGGCAAGGGCCGAGGGACTGGCGTCGGCCTTCCGGTCCCAGGTGACGGTCCTGGAAGGACGGGAGACGGAGATCCCGGAAACGCTACGGTTGATGCCGCTGATTGCTCAGGAGGTGTTGGTTTCGCCGCCCAGGGCCCCGGCCGGGCGTCCCTGGTCTGTTTCGCTGCGGGCACCCGACCTGCGAAGCTTTGAAGCTGCCTGCCGGACCGCGGATCACGGTGGTTGCACCTTCCAGGAGATCCCCGCTGGTGAGTACAAGCTGCGGGTGGAGGACCTGCCCGGGTCGGTGTGGTGGGATCAGCCGGTGCGGGTGGAGGCCGACGGACTTCCTCTCGAGGTCTTCCTGCCCATCGTGCCGCTGCAAGGGAGGATCACCCTTGGCGGGGAGCCGGTGCGGGCAAGGATGCTCCTGCGCCGAGAGACGAGCGGGGCTGCGGTCGAAATTTTTTCGGACCACGAGGGGCGCTTTCGGGGCCACCTACCAGGTGGCGGAGAGTGGGACGTGGCCGGCTCCTTCGAGCGCCGTGGCGCGGAATGTTCCCTGGGCACCCACGGCATTATCCCGCCGGCCGACGGGGACCCCGCCTGGCTGGAGTTGGAATTGCCCGACACTGAGGTGCTGGGCCGGGTGGTCGGGGCGGACGGCCGTGGGGTCGCACGCGCTTCCGTGTACCTGAACCCCAGGCCGCGGGGAGGTGCGAGCGACCGCAGCCGGGCGGTCACCGACGAGCAAGGCCGATTTCGCTTCCGCGGCATCGCCGAGGGGGTCTATGCCGCGAGGGCGGTGGGCCCGGATTCGGCGAAGACCAGCGAAGAACTGGAGCTCCAAGACGGTAGGAGGACTGAGGTCGTCGTGCGGCTCCCGGGCTCGATCCCCATTCGGGGTCGGGTGGCCTCGCTGGACGGGGTTGCGGTGTCCGGTGCCGAAGTCCACCTGATGCCGGGGGTCGCCTTGAGCGAGATGCCCGGGGTCGAGCGCGTGGTCAGCGGCCCCGACGGATCCTTCGAGGCGGAGATCCCCGCCGGGACTCGGACCGTCACCTTCACGGTGCTCCCACCCGGTCAGGCGGCGCGCATCGCCAGGTTCGCCGTCCCTGAGGAGGGTGAGGTGGAGGTCGTGGTGCAACCCTGGGGTGGGACCCTTCGCCTGGGGAGCCCGGGGCACCGGATGGTGGTGGGTACCCGACTTGCCCATGATGGCACCTGGGCCTGGCTCGGCACGCTGGCCTCCTGGCCGGCGCTCCACGGCTTGGCCAGCGGCCTCGGTAGTGAGCAGATGACCCTGCCGATGATGGAGCCGGGGGAATATCGCTTCTGCGCCCCGGGCGGTGCCGGATGCGTTACGGGATTTCTAACGCCGGGGGGGGAGTTGGAGCTGGTGGCCGAAGCGGCGGACTCCAGGCTATCCATGAGCCACCCTACGGGCGTTCAGCAATAACGCAGCAGACGTGGGCAGATTCGGCCTCGTAGCAGAAGGCTGGTGAGAAATGCAGGCTAACTCCTCTAAAGAAAGGATCGGACGTCATGGCGACCTCTGAGCTTCCCCCGGGCGGCCCGGCGTGAGTGAGCTGCGGGACCGCTTCGGCGCCATCGACGTCTATCTCTTCGACCAGCTTCTGCGCGGTCGCATCCGGCCGGGCATGCGGGTCCTGGACGCGGGCTGCGGCGGTGGTCGCAACCTGGTCCACCTGTTGCGCTCCGGCTACGAGGTCTACGCCCTGGACGCCGACCCCGGTGCCATCGCGCAGGTCCGCCGCCTCGCCGCCGAGGTGGCGCCGGAACCGCCGCCTCCGGAGCGCTTCCGGGCCGAGAGCGTGGAGGCGTCGGGCTTCCCCGACGGCGCCGCGGACGTGGTGCTCTCCAGCGCCGTCCTCCACTTCGCCCGCGACACGGATCATTTCCGCGCCATGCTGCTGGGCTGTTGGCGCCTGCTGGCCCCCGGGGGGCTGTTCTTCTGCCGCCTGGCTTCCTCCATCGGCATCGAGGACCGGGTGCGGCCGCTGCCGGAGCAGGGTGAGGGCCGCCACGCCATCCCCGATGGTAGCGAGCGCTTCCTGGTGGACGCGGCGATGCTCACCGCCCTGGAGGAGGAGTTGGGGGCCAGCCGCCTCGACCCGCTGAAGACCACGGTGGTCGATGACCAGCGCTCCATGACGACCTGGGTCCTGCGCAAGGGCCGCTGACGGCCCCTCTCACCCCGGCCCGTGGCCCGGTGCCGGGCGGGTCGCCCGGGCCGCCCGGGCCAACTCCTCGGCGATGGCGGCGAGGCGGCGCCCCAGGGCGGCCTCGTCGCCGGCGTAGCGCTCGGCGTGGAGGTGGCCGCCGTCGGCGACGCGGATGACTTGCAGGAAGAGGATCTCCTCGTCCGGGGCATGGCCGCCGGAGATGGTGTAGGCGACGTCCAGGGCGGTGCCGATCTCACCCGGCGCCCGCCCCTCCTTGACCACCGCCGCTGTCGTGGCGGGCCCGACCACGTCGAGGCCGGGCTGGTCGGCCAGGGCCACCAGCAGGCGTTGGCCCAGGCGCTGGTTGGCGGCCACCGCCTGTGGGTCTGTGGCCAGCCGCTCCGGCGGTCGTAGCGGCAGCAGGGCGACGCGGGTGACGTCGATGACCTCGGCCCGGGTCGGGCCACCGGTGCCGGCGAAGCGCAGCGAGACCAGGGAGAGAGCCAGGGCGAGGAGCAGCAGGGGCACGCCGGCGGCGCTGCGAATCGCCCGGGCGGGGCTGAGGGGGCGGGGCAGGGGGCTGGCTTCAGCGGCCCGGTCGTCGTCGCCATCGTCGCCCTCCTTCACCGGGGCCAGGAAGCGGTACCCGCGACGCGGCAGGGTCTCGACGTAGCGGGGCTCGACGGCGTCGTCCCCCAGCGCCAGGCGCACCTGGCGCACGGTGTAGGCCAGGCTGCCCTCGACGTCCAGGTGCTGGTCCGGCCACAGCTCCGCCACCAACTCCTCCCGGGGCACCAGCTCCCCCGGCCGCTCCAGGAGCAGCGTCAGCATGCGGGCCGGCTTCGGCGGCAGGCGGGAGGCCTCGCCGTCGCCGCCGGTGGGCCGCAACTCGCCGCTCGCCGGGTCGAAGGTGAAGCCGTCGAAGGTGAAGCCCTCAGTGGTGAGGCGCTGCGAGGGGTCTGCCATGGGCTGAGGCTATCCCGCAATTCTCACCAGCCTTCTGCTACGAGTCCGAATATGCCCATGTCTGCTGCGTTGCAAGCCGGTCGGCGTCCTCGACGTACTTACAGTACGCCTGCGGGGCCGACTCGACTTGCGCCTTACAGCCACAGGCATCTTCGACCTCTCGCGACGAAGTTGGTGAGAATTGCGGGCTATCTCCCGGAGACCCGCGGTGCCAGCCGCTCATCCATTCCTCATTCTTTCCTCATGCGGACCCGATGGCCTGGAGGTGGTGGTGCCCGTAGGGTCTCGGGAAAGGAGGCAGCCCATGACGACGATCACGCAGCTCGAGCCCCATTCCCGTTTCAATTCCCATCCCCTCGACGCCGTAGCGCCATCGGCGATGACCCGCAGAGCTCTCCTCGCCGGCGCCCTGGGGGCCGCCGGCCTGACCGGCCTGCCGACCCTGGCCCGGACTTTGGGCCCGGCCGGCGGTGGAGGGGGACCGCCGGCCGGGGCCGCGGGACCGCAGGGGGCTGGCGGTGGGGACGGCGGCTTGCCACCCTGGTTTCCGCACCAGGACCCGGAACTGGTGAAGCAAATGGTGGGCGCCTCCCACGGCGACCTGGCGGCGGTGCGCGAGCTGGTGGAGCACTGGCCGGAGCTTGCCAAGGCGCAGTGGGACTGGGGCTTCGGCGACTGGGAGTCGGCCCTGGGGGCGGCCAGCCACACCGGCAACCGGGAGATCGCCGAGCTGCTGCTCGCCCACGGAGCCCGGCCGACCCTGTTCTCCGCCGCCATGCTGGGCCAGCTCGCCGTGGTGCAGGCCTTCGTCGAGGCGTCCCCCGGCATCCAGGGGACGCCGGGGCCCCACGGCATCCCGCTCTTGATCCACGCCCGCACCGGCGGCGAGGCGGCGGCGTCGGTGGTGGCCTACCTGGAGGAGGTGGGCGGCGCCGAGGGCGGCGAGGCGGCCGGGCCGGGGCCGGAGCGGCGGTCGCGCTACCTCGGCGCCTACCGTGCCGACACCGCCGGGGGGGGAGCGCTTCGAGATCAGCATCGGCCGTTTCGGGCTGATGCTGGCCCAGGAGGGTGGCACCGCCCGCCGCCTGGTTCCCCTGGGCGGCGACGCCTTCCACCCCGCCGGGGCGCCGTCGGTGCGGCTGGCCTTCGATCTGCCGGACGGGAGCGCCCCGGCCACCGCCTTCACCCTGGAGCTTGGCGGGCTCACCCTGCGGGCGGTGCGGGTGGGGCTGAATTGAGGCTGGATTGAGGCTGGCTTTTCTGCCGTAGTCGAAGGTATTGTACGGGTCCTGCGTCGTGGCCGGACGGGGGATCGCCACGACCGTGGGGCCCCGGTTGTGCCAACCGCAGGAGCCGGTGCATCTCGCGGCGGGACGCCCCCACGGCGTCCTGGTGCCGCTATACTCCGGTGCGGGTCGATAGCTCAGTCAGGTAGAGCAGCGGACTTTTAATCCGTCGGTCCAGGGTTCGAATCCCTGTCGACCCACCATCCTTTTCCCGTCGCATGGTGTCTTAGAAGCAGATCATGGCTACGTCCTTCGAACGCCTAATCTTCCAGCCCGGGATGCCCCTCTTCCGTGAAGGGGAGCCGGGGGACCGCGCCTATGTCATCGAGCGCGGGCTGGTGGAGATCACCGCGTTGTGGCAGGGGGAGCCGGTGCGCCTGGCGGTCCTCGGGGATCGCGACCTGGTGGGGGAGATGGCGCTGGTCGATGATCAGGTGCGCTCCGCCACCGCCACCGCCCTGGAAGAGACCGAGGTGGTGGTGGTCACCCGGGAGCGGATGCGCCGTGAGCTGGAGGGCGCCAATCCGTTGCTGGAAGTCCTGCTCCGGGGCACCCTGGAGCGCCTGCGCACGACCAGCGGCATGGTCCTCTCCCAACCCGGTGAGGTCCCGCCCGAAGGCGCCGCCGAAGCCCAGCGCCCCCCCCACGCCCCGGATCTGCGGTACGACGCCCTGCGCTCCAGCGCACTGCGCCGCCTGAAGATCGAACAGCAACTGCGCCGGGCCCCGGAGCGGGGCGAGCTGTCCCTGCGCTACCAACCCATCGTCTCCCTGGCCGACGGCTCGACGGTGGGGTATGAGGCACTGGTCCGCTGGCTCCACCCGGAGCACGGCCTTCTGTCGCCCGACGAGTTCATCCCCATCGCCGAGGAGTCGGAGGCGATCCACGTCCTCGGCCTGTGGGTGATGGAGGAGGCCTGCCGCGCCCTGGCGGAAAGCGCCAACAACGGTGGCGCCGGCCCCGCCCCGCCCTACGTCGCCGTCAACGTGTCCGCCAGCCAGCTCACCGACGGGCTGTTGCTGGACCGGCTGCCGGGGATCTTCGCCGAGAGCGGCCTCGACCCCCGGCGCCTGGTGGTGGAGGTCACCGAGTCGGTGCTGATCGAGAACCCGGAGACCGCTCGATGCGAGCTGGAGCGCATCCGCGACCTGGGCGCCCGCGTCTTCCTCGACGACTTCGGCACCGGGTACTCCAGTCTCAGCTACCTCCACCGTTTCCCCATCGCCGCCCTCAAGCTGGACCGCTCCTTCGTCCACAGCATGCTCGACGACCGGAGGAGCCGGCAGATCGTCCACGCCATCGGCAGCCTGGCCGCCCAACTCGGCCTGTCCACCGTCGCCGAGGGGATCGAAGAGGAGGCCCAGGCGGCGGCCCTCCGGGACGCCGGTTTCGAGTGGGGCCAAGGCTTCGGCCTGGCGGAGCCGGCGGAGCAGATCGGGCCGATCCGCCGGGTCGCCGGCTGACCCGTTGCCGGGTCGAAGGGTGACCCTTCGGGTCATTTGCTGACCCTCCGGGCTGGTGGCGGCAGCTTTATTCCTGTAGTTCAATCAGTACCGAAGCATTCTGCGGTGCAGCGCTTTCCCCGCTTCCTCCGGGGTGGCAGAGGTATTGGCACGGACCTAGCTCTTAGCAAGGGTGTGGTTGGTTCCAGTCACGGAGTCGCTCCGTGCCCTTTTCCCCCGTTTGTGAGGAGACGCAATGTCCAATAAGAATCGCATCATTTTTGCCGTCGTCGGCTGCCTGCTGCTGACGATGTTCACTATGCCCGCCTTGGCCCAGTCCGACGTGGCCAAGGCTAAGATCGAGGCCCACTCGGTCAACAAGCCGCTGGCCTCCCTGAAGGCGGCCGCGGCGGCCGCCAAGGCCCAGCCGGCCATCCCGGGCCCCCCCAAGGAGGTCATCAACTTCCAGGGCAAGCCGATGGCGGCGATCTCGGACAGCAACGAGCCGGACGCCATCCTTCAGTCCACCGAGACCAGCGCCGCGACGGCGGTCAGCAGCGGTTTCTTCGGTGCGTCCAACAACGACAACGGCCAGCAGTTGGGCTTCCTCATCGCGCCGCCGGACACCGACGGCACCGTCGGCCCGAACCACTTCGTGCAGATGATCAACCTGCTCACCACGATTTTCGACAAGAGCGGCAACATCGTCTCCGGGCCGTTCCCCAGCAACGCTTTCTGGTCCGGCGTCGGCGGCAACTGCGAGCCCTATAACCAGGGTGATCCCATCGTCCTCTACGACGACGTCGCGGACCGCTGGTTCGTCAGCCAGTTCGCCTTCCCGGACGAGTTCACCAGCTTCTCCCAGTGCATCGCGGTCTCCCAGACCGGTGATCCCACGGGCGCCTACAACCGCTATGAGTACAGCTTCGACGGCATCGGCTTCAACGACTACCCGAAGCACGGCATCGTCAGCGACTCCATCACCCTGATGGCCAACCTGTTCATCGCCCAGGGACCGTTCTTCAACTTCGGTGGCACCTTCCTCGGCGTCATCGATAAGAACGCCGCCTACGCCGGCCAGCCGGCCAGCCTCATCGGCTTCAACATCGGCAACAGTCAGTTCGGCTTCGTCGCCGGTGACCTCGATGGCCCGGGCAACTCGCCGGCGCTGTTTGCCACCGCCATGTCCAACTCCAACCAGTTCGACATCTGGGAGATCGACGTCGACTGGAACACCGAGCTCGCCAACGCCAACCAGGTCGCCGCCATCCCGGTGACCGCCTTCGACTCCACCCTGTGCAGCGCTTCCCGCGGCGCCTGCGTGCCGCAGCCGGACGCCGGACCGGACCTGGAGTCGCTGGCCGGCCGTATGATGCACCGCCTGCAGATCCGTGACTTCGGCTCCTACCGCACCATGGTGACGGGCCACACGGTGGACGTCGGCGGCGGCCGGGCTGGCCTGCGTTGGTACGAGTTGCGCGAGAGCACTGGTACCTGGAGCCTCTACCAGGAGGGCACCTTCGCGCCCAACGACGGCGAGTTCCGCTTCATGCCTTCGGTGGCGATGAACGCCGCCGGCGACATCGGCATCGGCTACCTGCTGTCCAGTGACACCACCTACGTGTCGTTGGCGGTCGCCGGCCAGAGTGCGGCGGCCAGCGGCACCGGCGCCCTCGACTCCGGTGAGCAGATCTGCGCCGCCGGCTCCGGCGTGCAGACCGACGTCGCCCGCTCCGGTGACTACTCCCACACCTCCGTCGACGAGGCCACCGGCTCCTTCTGGCACACCAACGAGGTGTTCACCCAGACCGGCCAGTTCCAGTGGAACACCTTCGTCTGCGAGTTCACGGTGGGCGATGGCGGTGGCGGCAACCTGCCGCCGACGGCCAGCTTCACCTCGTCCTGCACCGACCTGACGTGCAGCTTCGACGGCTCGGCCTCCAGCGACTCCGACGGCACCATCGTCAGCTACGACTGGGACTTCGGTGACAGCACCGGCGACACCGGCGCGACCACCAATCACGTCTACGGGGCTTACGGCGACTACACCGTGACCCTCACGGTGACCGATGACCTGGGCGCCACGGACAGCGACTCCCAGGTGGTTTCGCTGGTCGATCCCAACCAGCCCAACATCACCCTGTCGGCCAACGGCTACAAGGTGAAGGGCAAGCACACCATCGACCTGACCTGGTCCGGTGCCACCAGCGCCAACGTGGACGTCTACCGCAACGGCAACGTTGTCGCGACCACGGCCAACGACGGGGCCTACACCGACGCCACCAACAACAAGGGCGGCGGCAGCTACACCCACCAGGTGTGCGAGGCGGGGACGTCGACCTGCTCCAACACCACGAGCACCAACTTCTGATCCTCGGTAGCACTGAGTCAGAAGTTCAGCAACACAGAAGTGCAGCGACACAGTAGTTCAGTAACACAGGGGCGCCGGTTCTTCCGGCGCCCCTTTTTAGTGTTTGGAGTGAGGGGTGGTCCGTCGGCAGGACGGGTGGGGGGGGGGGGCAGCCGCGGGGGGACCGCGGCTCGGGGTTGGCTCAGGGGCGGCTTGAGTCTGGCTCACCCGGGGCCGATGGGGCTGGGCAGCCCCCCCAGCGCCGCCAGCCGCCCGCCGGCGTCTCCCCCGCCCT
>Ga0102947_1000633_pt1 | contig 12389 bp, 19 predicted proteins | sample SalPon2A_A_D2_MG_FD_78210 | JGI IMG/M metagenome (GOLD analysis project Ga0102947, IMG submission 78210) | Soil microbial communities from South San Francisco under conditions of wetland restoration - Salt Pond MetaG R2A_A_D2_MG | ecosystem: Environmental > Terrestrial > Soil > Wetlands | place... | reverse complement strand
GTCTCATGACGCTACTCATCCTCTGTGAACTTCCGCGCTGCCCGTCCGCTAATCATCCAAGCCCGTCTCTGGGCGACAGTTGCGGACGCGCTTAGCCGCTTCTTCGAACGCCTTGGCCAAAGCCTCCCGCCGTTCGACTGAACGCGGAAGCCAGAAAGTCACCGCACTTCGATCATCATCGTCCGGTGGGTGATGTAGCCTTTTGGACGAATGGAGAATGAATTGCACGGCGCTGTAGATGAATCCCGTGTTACTCTTCTTCTCAATCGTCTTTACTTCTTCTGTTAACTCTTGACTATAAACGTTGACTCTCATGGAATCACTCCCTTTTGCGTGGTTACGTTGAGCACGTCTAACGTCTCATGACGCTACTCATCCTCTGTGAACTCCAGACGGGCAATCTTTTTCGTGTTGAGCTGCACGCGCTGCCCGCCCGCGAAGGTGACCCAAAGAGACTTGGCGCCATTGCTTTCGGCTTCTTTGAAGATTGAGTCTGACAGTACGTTAAGCTCATCTAACGAGTACTCGATGGGCTCGATGGGCTCGATGGGCTTGATGGGCTCTGAGGCTACTCTATCCAGAAGCCCTTCCCCAACTTGACGCATCTCATCGCTAAGGATGTTTCTGTTCGTCAGCCACGCCAGAAAGTCCACCGGCCAAAAGAGGAACTCCACTAGAAGGGTTGCGATGAACATCCCGGGCTGATGAATCACGAGCCGGCGATTGCGAATGGCGTCCAACTGCGCAGCTTTAACGCCCAGCTGCCACACCATCCCGATGAGATAAACGTGGAAAAGAGTCACCGAGTGCTCTGAATGGGCTCTAGCTCACACTCCTGAATTGCGCTCAGTATCTCGCTGAGCGTGTGCTGTCCGCGACGAGCGCACATCTTGCGAGCGATGGCGACCTTGTCTGTCACCAGCGTGGCGACTTCGACCATGCGACAAGCCGAGTCAATCGTGCGGTCGATGTCTTCCGCCGGCACTTGCGCGATGAGTTCATGAGCGCGGTCGCAAGAGCTGAGGGATGTCAAGAATACTGCTATGGCAATGTAGTTTTTCATGGTGGGCTTTCCTTAGAGGTGGGTCGTTGGTGGAAGGGGTTGGGTTAGCTGGACGTTGCTTCTTGAGCGGTGTCAGGCTTGCTTTCTTCGGCTTTCAGCGGCTCTTGAACTGTCTCGCTCAGCAAGCTGGACAAGTCCGCTTCGCTCTCAGGCAATACCACGTAGACCTCTTTGCTTTCACCACCACCTAGGTTGATAGTTGGGGCGCCCGTGCGCCGTTCGGACAGAACAGACTCGGCGACTTCTTCCTTACTGGCCTTGCGTACGGCCTTGCCACTGTCTAGCTCGCATACGTACATGGCTACCCGCGCGTGCGATTCCCACGCGTCAGCGAACTGGCAGATGGGGTGGTGTTCAATGTCGGCCACTGGCTTGACGGTGCCAGGCGGCCACGCCCAGTTTAGGCAGCCGTTGGGACACTTGTCGGGAGCTCTGAGGACCGCACTCCCACCCGAAAACTTCCAATGCCCCGATTCACCAAGTGACTCACCAACCGATTCACCAAGCGGCTCACCAACCGATTCACCAACCGGCTCACCAACACTTTGAGCGTTCGGGTCGATGGCTGGGCTTTTCCCTTTTGGCACTTCCACCAATTGCTTTTCGCTCACACGAGTGGACAGCGCCTGTTCATCTATTGGAGCAATCTTATTATATTGGCATATGGGGTGGTGCATGCCGGGGTGTGGCTCTCCCCAGTCTTTGCATTGGCAGTTTTCGGGTGGGGGCGCGGTCCTCAGAGCATCCTTCGGCGTTGGGCGCGTGACCTTGGGGTCTCGCACGGTAGCAATCACCACATTGTTAGGCCCTCGCACTTGGCACTCGCCATGGTCTTTGAGCAAGCGCGCTTTGATGAGCTGTCTGCTTGGAACCTTGAGCAAGCCGTCCACATAGGTTTTCACGAGTACGGTTTCGCCGCTACTCCCAAACGACTCGGCCACGCACTTCACTTTTATCGTCGAGCCCCCTTTAGTTAACGACTCAAACTCTTTTTCAATCGTTGAGCGTGTTCGCTTGGCTTGGTCGGCAAGTTCACTCGTAACGCGCTCTTCCTGCAGGGAAAGCTCTCTTTTTGGCTCGCCACTTTCGCTTACGAGGAACGGCTTGTTCCCGCGCCATTGTCTGAATTGATTGGTGTTTAGACGTACGACCTTCATAAGCAAAAACTACCACAGCTTTCGACGTTACGACAGACCCCAAAAAGGGAGCGTTCAGAAAAGCCGTTTGCAATCAAACAGTTATAGGTGCCACGCTGGAGGGTAATTCGACCCCTCTGGGGCAAGTCGAAACCCTAAAGGAGAAAAAAGACTCATGCCGTACATTACAGACACTCAACTTGCCCGCGTTCAGGGCGTCATGAACAAGGCCAAAGACAAGGCCTCCAAAGCGCGAGCCAAAGCCCAGGAGAAGATGGGCGACGTCATTGCGACGGGTGAGGCTGTCGGCGCCGCGGCAGCCATGGGCTTCATTCGCGGGAAGATGGAAAAGGATGGTAAGCAGTTCGTCATTCCAGGCACCACGATTGACATCGAGTTGCTAGTGGGACTTGCCGGCGTTGGCTCTGCCTTCTTCGACCTGTTCGGCAAGTACGACAAGGATGTGCTCAATATGAGCAACGGCATCCTGGCTCACTACAGCGGTCAGGTGTTCCGCAAGTTCGCGGTCAGCGGTAACTTCGCTGCTGTCGCTGGCGTGCCTGGTATTGGAGCGCTGGGAGCTGGCGATAACTTCGACCCAGTTTCATACAACCCAACGCAGTTCGCATCACCCTACGCGGACCCGGTAGCGGCGGCTTTGGCGTCGTCTGGCGTCTGAAAGGCGCGAAGAAGTAATCGCAAGAAGTAAACACTGACTTTCTCCCATGTCAACGTCGCTAGCCATCGAACTCGGCAAGGTTCTTTTTGCTGTGACGGTGGGGGAGTTGGTGAAAGCTCTGCTGGCAAGCTCTGGTAAACAGGGTGAGTCGGTGGGGGTTAACCCGAGAATAGGAGAAGCAATTATGAGTGGATACGATCTAGTCGGTCATGATGATGACTGGGATGATGACGATGATGACATGGGCGGCATTGGCGCTGATGACATTGAAGACATCCTCTTTGGTCTGGACGTCATTGGTGACGATGACGATGACGATGACGATGACGATGACGACTACCTGGAAGACCTTCTGGTAGAAGGTGCTGGGGATTCTGAGATTGTCGGGGCCAAGCGTCGCGGAAAGAAGAGGCGCAAGCGTCGGCGAAAGGGTGGCCGAAAAGCTGCCATCTTGCGTCGACTCGTAGCTCGCAATGCGGGCGCAGTCATCAACACCGGTCTATCTCGCCGTCGGCGCTACCCGCTTGGCTTCGTTCCCACCAATATCTTGGCGGGTGCATCGAGCCAGGTTCCGGCAGCTCCGCAAAACCTGTTTCGCCCTGAGCGTCTCGTGATTCCGTCGGACATCGCGTTCGATACGGGCGTACGTGACATCAAGGTTGGAAACACTTCGCAGCTCGTGCAGAGCGTCGAAGTCCCTGCAGCGCTCTTTTCTGAGGTTGCCATCAACACCGGCGTCACGTTCGACACCGCTGAAGTGGGCAATCAAGTGAGCGTGGACGCCCGCAACAAGAGCGGTCTGGCTTTCGAGTTCAGCGCCGGCCTCGTGGGAACCATCGCCAAGGGCTAACGCCCAAGGAAAGAGCGAACACAATGAAACTGCTGGTTAACCTGGGGCAGAAACAATCGAGGTGGTTGCGCCGCTCGCGTATGTTGGCCGTTGCCATTAAGCCTATTCTCGAAGCATTAGTGAAGGTTAACCAGCAGTATCTACGCACGCACGACGTGCCGCCACTCTATGAATCTGGAGTGCGCTATGAAGAAGAACCCAAAGGCACGACTGAAGAGTTTGCCGCCATCCCTGTCATCATCACCCGAGGCTGGGGCGATTGTGATGACCTCGCGCCCTGGCGGGTGGCTGAGCTGAGGGAGCTGGGTGAGAGGGCCAAGCTACGCGTCCAGTGGAAGCGTCAGCGAAACGGCCAGAAGCTTTATCATATAGTCGTCCGCCGGCAGGATGGCAGTATTGAAGACCCAAGCGCCATGCTGGGCATGTATGACCGTGTGAAACAGGAGAGTATCTAATGGGCATTGGACCAGCGTTATTGCTTGGCGGTCTTGGCGTTTTTGCGCTGACGCAGCTAGGCGGAAAAAAGAAAACCAGCCTTCCCCTTCCTACCGACCCGGCAAGGCCGCCGCCCAAACTCCCACCAGTACCTCCCCCGGTAAAGGTGAAAAAGAATGCTCTAGAGGCTGAGCTAGAGCGGATGCCAAAAGAGAGTCGCGCTCACTTCCGGAAGATGATGAAGAGCCGCGACATCACTGCTATTGTGAATTCGGCTGCAGTGTTCAAGGCCAACGGCTTTCCTGAAGCGAGTAAGGCTCTGATGAATCGAGCCAAAAAGCTGGAAGTGGCGAGACGTAAGAAAGAAGGTGACCGCGTTCTCACCACTGACCCCGCTCCGCCCAAGCCTCCACGGCCCGCAGCGCCTGAGATGAGCGTAGTGCTCAAAGAGGCTCTAGCGAACGCGCTGCGTCTCCTGAGAATTGACCCTGCTACGGGCAAGGTGAAGTGTCCGGTCAGCAAAGAAGCCATTCAGATTGCCACTGAAACCTCAGGGCGTCTGCGGAGCGCTGGGTTTGCCGCTGCGGCCGACCAACTGCGCGTCTTTGCGCAGCAGGCTAGCAAGTGTCGACCGACGCCGCCTGTGGACAAGCAGCCGCCCATTCCAGGCATTCCAGCAGCGCTCCGGGAAGCCATTGCCAGGGCGCTCGAAAACGAGCGTGATATCGAAAAGCTTCAGCAGCTACTCAAAGCTCTGGAGTCTTTGCCGCCGTCACCTGAGCGGGACATCTTGATGGCATCGCTTCGCGCGTTGATTGCCCAGCTGAGGGCCAAGCGCGACACGGATGAAACGGTTGAAGAGGTTGATGAGATTATCAAGTCGCCAGGGCTCCCGCAGCCGACGCCAGCGCCAACGCCAGCGCCAACGCTGCCCCCTCCCATCACGCTACCAAAAGAGCCCATCCCTCAAAGGCCGCCGCCTCCCAAGACGCCGTTGCAGCTACAGGCTGAAGCCACTGCTAAGGAGCTTCTGGCAGCGCAAGCGCGCTTTGGCATGCCGGAGGCGAAGAAGCACTTCGACGTTGCCAAGGTGCAGCGCCTACAGGGGATGCTCGGCGAGACTACTGACGGAAAGCCAGGTCCTAAGACATTCCTAGCTATGGCCCGCGTGGGAGTCTCTGATGTGCCCATCGTGATGTTTTGGCCGCGTTCGGCGACGCTCAGCAATGTGGACGCCTATCGCCAAGACTTGCTGCAGCTCGCTGACGCTGCGGCGGCTGCCGGCCGCGCTCAGCGCGCAACGCTACTGGCCCAATCGGCCAATCGAGAAAAGGGACAGGGCGGAGTCGTGCGAGTACGCGCTCCACTGGTCCGCAGCGTGCAAACGCAAAGCGTCGAGCGCGACCTGAAGTCGCTTCCCCAAGCCACGGCCAACACGGTCAACAACATCTTGTCCAGCAACGACAAGCCCAAGCTACTCGCGGCAGCTACCAAACTGCAAAGCAACTTCCCCAAAGTGGCCGAGTTCTTACGCACCCAAGCCAGCAGTATCAAAGGCTGAGCCGCCCTAAGCCGGAGAAAGTGAACGTGGATAGCATCATTGGACAGGACGAAACGACACTACCAGGCTCCCCAGGAGCCGGTGGGGTTTGGCTAAAGACCCACATCAGGCAGAGTGGTAGCTCACTGGTCGCTACCACTTACATGGTTGCGGATGGTGACCACCAGATATTCACAGCTGAGGTGGACATGCGCCCCATCGTCAAAGCACTCGTCAAAGCACGTCGTGCGATGGGGAATGCTGATGGTGAGGAGATTGGGAGGTTTGCCCCCTGGGAATTGTTCACTGAGGACATTCCCAAAGCGGCCCGAAAGATTGCTAAAAGCAAGCTGGTCAAGAGCGTCTATCGCGGCGCTCGCGGAGTCATCAAGAGCAAGGTGGTTGGAGGCATCTTAACGGCGGGCGCTGTAGCTTTTCCGCCGGTAGGCGTACCGGCTGCAGCTGCATACGCCGGCGCTAACGCGCTGGTGGGAGCAGTCGACCGTGGCAAGCGCGCAGTGCGCGGAGCGCGCAAAGTGGTTCGCGGAGCCAATCGATACGTCAAAAACAAGCGACGCATTGCTAGGGCGCTCAAACGCAAAGCGGCCAGCGCTGCCAAAAAGGCCAGCCGTAGAGCGATGTCCAAGCTCAAGAAGAAGCTCAAGAAGAAGATGGGCAGACTCAAGAAGCTTGGAAGCAAAGCACGTAGAAAGTTTCTCGCCAGGTTGAGAAAGCGGGCTGCTGCGGTCAAGCGAAAAGCGAAACGCAAGGCCATGCGCCGAGCGCTCAACAAGCTCAAGCGAAGCCCGAAGTTGAAGCGCTATATCAAGCGCGGCAAAAAGTTGGTGAAAAAGGCCAAGGCTCTCACCAAAAACCGCAAGGTCAAGAAGAGTCTCAGAAAGATTCTGAAGCGCTACACCAAAGCGCGCGACATGATTGCCCAGATTCAGAAGGTAGCGCGGCATGGTAAAGGGCTCGACAAGCTGCAAGCGCGAAAGCTCGCTCGCATCATCAAAGTCGTTGGCAAAAACCGCGTTAAACTCCGCACTCTCAAGCAAGCTCAAAAGGGCGGCATGCTGGGCATGGTCATCAACAAGCGCGGCATTCTCAGCGCTCCGCAACACTTCGTAGAGCGCACTCGGAAGAAGGGAGTACCCAATGTGCTCTTTTCGAAGGGTGGTGAGATTATGCGGGGCGACTTCGTACCACTCAAGGGCAAGTCCCTTGGCGGTATCAAGCTGCCCAAAGTGACTGTTCGCAAGAAGCGCCGGAAAAGTCGGCGCAAGGTCAGCAAAAAGACCCGGCGTAACGTTGTCCGGCTCAAGCGAAAGCTAGCGAAGATGAGTCCTGCCAAGAAGCGGCGCGCGATGCGGGCTATTGCTCGGATGCTCGGTAGACGCAGGGCCAAAAAGGCGCGAGGTAGGTCCTCCAGTCGTAAGCGCCGAAGCAAGTCGTCTCGGCGACGTCTGACAGCTCGGCGCTAAACCAACCCTTGAAGGAAAGGTAGAAAAACATGGCTGTTTCACCATTGATGCTTGCCGCAATAGCTGGGGGCGCTTTTTTGCTCACCAAGCTGGGCAGTGGCGGGCCTAGTTTCACTCCACGTCCGGAGCCCAACGCTCCAAAGCTTGGACCACCTAGCCGAGTCAAAGGCAAGAGTGGGCAAGTATGGGACGTTCAACTTGTCAAGCGCTTTGAGCAGCCCTCTGGGCCTGATGAGATATTCTTCGATGTGTTCACCACCAACGGCGCTCGAATCGTTCGCTACAAGCAGCTTCAGGGTCGTAACGATACTCGCAAGTTCATTGTTTCGCCGTCCACTACCGACAAGTCTCTAGTCTCTAAGGCTATGAGCGACTTTGGAATCAAGCCATGACAGAACCCGCAGACGACACGTTGCCACCCCCTCCGGACGCTCCCACAGCTCCAGACGCGTCGGCAGCTCCCCCGCCCCCTCCAGAAGACGCTCAGGAGCCAGAAGACGTTCAGGAGACAGTGCTCTCTGAAGAAGGAATGGACTTGTGGCTAAAGGACTTGGCCGATACTGACCCTGAAGCCTATCACAACCTGGTACGCGGCGTGCTTCGGCGCAGTCCTCAGTATCGCGCAATGATGGTTCAGAGCCAGCCTGTCGAGACAGCTCCGCCAGCAGCGCAGCCAGCAGTACAGCCAGCAGCGCAGCCAGCCGCCGCGCAGGACCCTCATGAAGCCATGTACGCCATGGCTCCTTATATGAGACCCACCCACGTCAAAGTACAGTAAGACGTAGAAGGCGTTCACTTTCATGTACCCTTGGGTTGTCGGAGCATTTATAGGAGCCTGGGCCGTGGGTCGGCAGAAGCCGCACACACCGGTCGAGAAAAAGACTTCGCTGGGCCCGGTTACTGGGCTCACGTATGAAGTGGATGACTTTCCGCGTGCTGGCATGGTGGTGGTGCATGGTCCGCAGCGTTCAGCAGCTGTTACCTTCTTGCGGACACCTCACGGCCTCAGGCCCATGCGTTCGCAGGGCGACCCGTCTGTTATTGCAGCTATCTGCAAAGACTTCGTTCGACCAGAGCCTACACCCTCAAAGAAGGCTGAAGAGAAAGCAGCGGGCTGATGGGTCAGGTTGCGCGTGAAAAAACCCCGCTCACCATCACGCAGATGGCTGCAATCCTTGCCGAGGTTCATGGCACGTCGAAAGGAGCTGCCTATCTAGAGAATGTGCTGGCGATTGCGGCCCTTGAAAACGGTGGTGGCGACGCCATCATCCAACACAATTGGGGAAACGTCATGGCCACGGACTCTTGGCGAAAGGATGGTGACTTTTGGGAGCGCAAAGACCCGTCGCTGAAACCTCGTTTTTTCCGAGCCTACCCATCACATGAGGATGGCGCTCGCGCATTCGTAAAGTTGCTCGGCGGCTCGCGACATATTGGGGCTCTGAACGCTGCTGAGATTGACGACACTTCAGGTATGGTGGACTCGCTTTTTGCTAGTCACTACGTCGTACCTTCGCCTGCGGACAAGCATCCGCGGGGTCTTTCACCACAGCAGCAAAAGGCTGAATATTCGAACGCTGTTCAGAGCATTCGTGAAGGCTTTAGGACGTCTAAACCTTTTTCGGGCGGCGAAGCGCCCCCATCATCTACAGCGCCCAAGAGTGCTATTCTCACACTCGCGCTGCCCATGCTTGGGCTGGCTTTCGCTGCGATGGTCGTCACTGGAAGAAAGTAGGAAAGCATGTACACGGTACCTGGATTGGACATCGCAATCGATTCACGTGGGGGTCAAGTACTCGTGGGAGGTGTGCGCTCGCTGAGGACCACAGCGCCCCTACCCGAAAACCGCCCTGGCGGGCCTGCAGTGTTTGGCTCTTGCTGCGGCGAGTGCGGACAGATAGGTGGCTGTGTGGGTTCTGAATCGCTCATGGTTGGGGGCGCTGGGAGTGCTATGTCGCCGCTAGAGATATCGCTACTACTTGGCGGAGCTGCTGCGTTCTTTTTGGTCATTGGCAGCGTGAGGAAGTGAGCCCCCGATGACCATCGAACCACAATCAGAAGACTCGGTAGAGGGTCTTTTTTCATGCGACGTCCCGCTCGAAGATGTTCACAACCTGCGGCTACCCCTGTTTGCAGGCCAGGTAAACCACTGGCTTGTCATGACTCGAACGCGGCCGGGTGAGAGTCAGGCAGAGACCAGCAAGCGCGTACGGTTTGACGTCGAGCAATTGCTCATGCTCCACAAGGGAGACCCCAAGCCGGGGGGTGGTCTTTTGGAGTCGAAGTTTCCAGTTCACCCGAAGCGCATTCGACGGCTGAAGATTGGTCCTGAAGCTACAGTAGGGCCGGCTTCGTTTTTGACTGAGTCGAGGCCGACTGTCGAAAACCTGGAAGCGCGGCTGACCTTCCCGAAGCTGTACGGGCCGACCATCTTCACCAACGTGTCTTTTGTCTACACTCCCGAAGGCGACGAGCAAGACACCACGTGGGTGTGGAAGCGCGCGAACAACCTGTTTCTTGACTGCGCTGAGGGTGGGTATGGCGTGGCTGCTGTCTTTGCGCCCACCCCGCTCAGTGCAGACGAGCTGGCCATTGTCAAAGAGGAGGAGGCTCCCGGGCTGTTGGGCGAGCTATCGGGCTTGGGTGACAAGCTTTCCGTAGCAACGAAAGTGCTCATTGGTGGCGGCGTTGCTATCTTGCTGTTTCAACTCTATCGGGCGACTCGGTCGGAGAAGTGATAGGCTTTCTGACATGAGTTTTCCGGCCGAGCGTTTGCAAAAGTGGGTCCTCCAGATTAAGGGGGACTTGACAGAAGACGGCCCCATTGCGCGCCTTGAACTGTATCACACAGTTGACGGTGAGGGTGGTGAGCGGCTTCGCGTTTGGCATGCTGCCGAGTGTGGGGATGCGGATGCTGACGAGTTAGCGCAAGAGGTATGGGACGCTGCCGAGTCTGATGCTCACACTCATTCTCCGGGCATGCATCAGCGATACGTTGTTCACGCCTACCGCGATAAAGAGGATGAGCCGGACAACGTTTGCAGCTTCAATCTGACTTCAGCGTTGAAGAACAACCTTTTAGGTGATTCCGACAGTCCAACCACGCGCGGCGAACGCGGTCAGCAGATGCGCCACACTGAAGCGCTGCATAGAATGCTGATGCAGCTAACGGAAGTCACGGCGGGGCGCATGAGCCGCGACCTGGAAGCCACGCGTAAGCGGGCTGATAACGCTGAGACCCAAGTTCGGCAGCTGTATGAGATGCAGCAAAACTTACTCGACCGAAGTCACGAACGCCAGTTGGAGATGGCCAAAGAAACGCAGAACGCTCGCCGAATGGATAAGTTTTTGGGTTTGATGATGAGCATGACGCCGCTCATCTTGAGCAAGGTGCTAGCTGGTGGGATGCCTATCAGTGCTGCAATGCCGGCGTCTGCAGCTCGCGACACTTCGGTCAAGAAGCTGCTGGGTAGCCTGTCGGAGCAGGAGTTAATGGGAGCGCTCGAAAAGCTCACCCCCCAGAATCAACTAGCCTTCATGGAATTGTATCAGAGCTTCCGTGAGGATGCTGCAAAAGAAGAACACCAAAAACCGGAGGCTTTGCGACATGGCAGCCAAGAAAAAGAGCAAGAAGCGAGCAACTAAGAAGCGAGCAACCAAGAAGCGAGCAACTAAGAAGCGAGCAACCAAGAAGCGAGCGAGCAAGAAAGTCGGCAAGAAGGCCGGCAAGAAAGAAGTTGCGGCGTTCATGAAAAAGCATGGCGCTGCCATCAGGGCTTTCGCGAAGAAGAAGGCTAGCAAGAAGAAGGCTAGCAAGAAGAAGGCTAGCAAGAAGCGGTCGAGCGCGAAGGTTCGAAAGGCCGTAGCTCGCGCTACGAAGTGCTCCAGCGCTGGCCGCATGCTGCGCTATTGCGCCATGAAAGGCGATGTGATCATAGTCAAAGACAAGGGTGGAAAGACTCGGCGCTTGACTAATAAAGAGCTAGGCATCTAAAGCAGGTTCGGGTTTTCGGGGCTAGGCTGGCCTTTACTCTCTTTTTGAGCCAGTCTGGTTCCGAGACCCTTTTTCAAAAGGAGAGAAAAGTCATGAAGGTAGTCATCGGACAAGTCTCACGGGGGATGATATCCACCAAACACCAAGACACGTTGGAAGCGTGGCTAGCTGCGTTTCGTGAATGCGGTATCGAAGTCGTCTTTCTTCGGGCGACAGGTTGCAGCTTGGTGCCACATGCGCGGAGCACGCTAGTCACTCGGTTTTTGGACGACCCCCAACTTGACGCGGACGTCTTCTGCTGGATTGACGATGACATGGTAGAGCTTGACTGCATGGCGGCTGTGCAGATGTGCGTCGAAGCTAAGAGAGTTGGCGGCATCGTTGCGGCTGCAAGCATGCAGCGGAAACCGCAGGGAATCGTCAACTGCCGCTTTGAAGCTGGAGAGATACCTTTCTTTGAAGGTGGGCGGCTGGTGTCTGCTTCCAGCGTTGGCACTGGCTTGTGCGCTGTCGCTAGAGAGGTTTTCAGAGAATTCGCACAGAGACTTCCACGGCTCAAGAGTGGGCATCAAGGGCCGGCAGCTGATGTCATTCCTTTCTACGAATGCATCACTAAAGATGGTTACTGGTTCGGAGAGGATACCAGTTTCTGCGTCCGAGCTAGAGAATGGGGCTTTCCCATCTACGTTGATTCAAGAGTTCGCGTGGGTCACCTTGGCGACTACGCGTACCATCTGGAGGACAGTGCTCAAGCTGTCGTTCGGTACCAGCAATTGACCATTAACAATGAGACAGGAGTAGAACCAGATGTCTAGAAAAGACAGAACCAGTCCCTCAGGTCCAGTTACCGGAGAAAAGCAGACAATCGCTGTCAACTTCGGTACTGTTGGCCTCAACACCAGCACGACAGTCGCGGCGGCTGTTACTGGCATCACCACCTTTGATACCGTGTCTATCACAGTCAAAGACAGCATCTTGGATGGTGTGAATATTGGCGCTCCGTTCATCACCACAGCTGGCAGCATCAGCATTAGGGCTGCTAACTGTAACACGGTGAATCTCACGCTCAACACCGTGACGATGGACATCACCATTCACAAGTACAAGAACTAACCTTCTTCCACACCAATCAAAAAGAGAGAAAAGCTGTGCACATATTCATAGCGCAACTCAGTCGAGGCAGTATCGATACCAGACACCTCGATTGC
>Ga0102947_1000632_pt1 | contig 12417 bp, 15 predicted proteins | sample SalPon2A_A_D2_MG_FD_78210 | JGI IMG/M metagenome (GOLD analysis project Ga0102947, IMG submission 78210) | Soil microbial communities from South San Francisco under conditions of wetland restoration - Salt Pond MetaG R2A_A_D2_MG | ecosystem: Environmental > Terrestrial > Soil > Wetlands | place... | reverse complement strand
GTTAGTAGGAGAGTGTCTGAGAATTCCAAATGTCCAGTGTTAATTGTTAGGTAATATCATGATAGTTCCCCTAAAAAGTGAATTGTGTCTTTTTCCACAATAACTGTTCTGTCTTTGGGAACACGAAATAACTTTTTAGAGCCAGCAACAGATTGAATTATTATCTTTGAATAAGGATCTTTAATAGCTTTGTATAAAATTCCTTTATCACCAATAGACTGGGACCAATGTGTTCCTTGTACAAAGGAAATGGTTTGGAATTTAATTACTTGATATGAGTAAACCAATTTCTTCAACTATTCCTTTTGCATTCTTGTAAGAATTTCATCACAAATTCTTCTCATTTCAGAATCTGAACCAACACTACAAATTTCAACTAGATCAGAAGTAGTAATAATTCCAACTACTTTATCATTATCGATAACAGGTAATTTGTGAATATTTTTTACTTTCATTTGTTCAGCTGCTTCCCAAATTGTTTCATCAGGATCAATAGAAATTAGTGGAGATGACATCACTTCTTCAAGAGGGGATGTTAGAGGTTTTTCTTTAGAGGCAATTCTTCTTACAAAATCTCTTTCTGTCAGAATACCTGCTGGTTGGTCATTTTGTGTCACAATAACACACCCTATATTTTTTTCATCCATTAGTTTAGCTGCATCTTTAATCATTGATAAAGAATCTAATGTTGCAACTTTGTCGATCATAACATCTTTGACAAATGTATGAGCCATGATTTAATCGAGAATTATATTCTAATAAAGAAGATCCTCAATTTCATTCTACGAAACTTGATTGCCAATTGGTTATTTGACTATTAATACAGGTACTTTTGATTTATGAAGTACAAAATTTGATGTACTTCCCAAAAAAGCCTCTTTAAGAGGACTCATTCCTCTAGAGCCTATTATGATGATATCATATGATCTCGAGGTTGCAAAATTAATGATTTTTGGGCCTTCTTCACCATAAACTATTTTGTCATCGAAGAGAATACCATTTTGTGCTGAGCGTTTTTTAGCTTTACTCATAAACTTGGCTGCATTATTGAGATGATATTTTTCCACATATGAAATCTGAGAATTAGTCTGAGGTTTGGCCATCGGCACTACATACAAGCCTGTAATTGTAGCCTGACATTGCCTTGCAAGATAAATTGCTTCATCAAGTCCCCTAAGAGAATTTTTTGAACCATCCAAGGGTACCAGAATTTTTTTAATTTTTGGCATACTGTACAAATATTGTAAGAGAATTTAAGAGGTTTTCAAGATATCAAAGATAAGAATTCTAGGTTATATTCTAAGAATTGATTTTCAAAAATGAGATTAAACAAAGTATCTATAATACTTGAAGATAAAAATAAAATTGGAATGGAACAAGATGCAAAATCGATTACTGTTAAGGATATTATGACTAAATCTGTAATATCTGTAGATTCTGGAATTACTGTAAATGAGGCAGCAAAGATGATGGAAGATGCTAAGGTAGGTGCAGTTATTATCATGGAAAATAATACTCCTGTCGGTATTGTCACAGATAGGGATTTTGCAGTGAAAATTGTTGCACATGCATATCAAATTACAACACCAGTAAAACAAATTATGTCATCTCCACTTATCGCCACCAGTCCGGATGAAACAGTGTTGATGGCAACAGATTTAATGTATTCAAGAGATATTCGAAAATTACCTGTTATCGATAATGATAAAGTAGTTGGAATTATTACTGCTACCGACCTTGTTAATCAACTTGCAATATGTACTGAGGAAGATATTCAAAAAATGTATCACGAATCTGTAATCAAAGTTTACAAACAATACAGTCCCTACAACTAGTCAGCTACTTATTATCGCTGACATTATAGATTTTCCAGCAATAAGAGCACCAATAGATAACCCGATATTTGCAAAAATATTAACTGCTAATGCACCATAATGTTGATTATCTAATAGATTACTTGAATCGAGTGCAAACGAAGACATTGTGGTTAAGGAGCCACAGAATCCCACTGCCGCCAACAAGGAATATCTTCCATCTAAATTCCATTGCTCAGATAAAATTACAAATGCTCCTAAAATGAAAGCCCCAATTATATTGACAATTAACACGTTAATCGGTAAGGTATTGAAAAGTAATGGGGATTCTGTAATTTTGTATCTTAGGAAAGCACCAAAAACAGATCCTGCTGCCAAAAAAACGAATTCAAGCCCCTTCATTTTCTATTCTGAGAAAGTCGTTTTATTTAGTATTAACATACAGGCGTAAATCAATAGTTCATTGAATAACGTACCTAGGATTTTTATAGGTACAGCATTGTCTCACGCTGATGACCCTTAAGCTTCGTTGTGACGAATATGGGTTTGAGTGTGATTTTTCTCTTGAAGGAGAAAAGAGCCTTGAACTACTTGAAAAATTAAGAGTACATTTTGAGGAGGAACATGGTATTGAATATCCAATTGATGCGGTAATTCAAATGATTGTTAACCGTGGACATTCTCTTGATTCAATTAAGAAGTAGATTTTTAAAAAATATTTTTTGTTTTATTTTTAACATTTAATAGAATGTGTAATGTATTGAAAATAAGTTTTAATTTGAAAACATTTCAAGGTATTTTTAGTAACTAAAACCTGTTTTTATTTTCAAAATTACCACTTTCACTTTCCTTTTATTTGGTGGATGTATATAATGAATACTAGTGGTAGCGTATTATTCTAATGATTATGATGTAAAGTGTCAACTTGATACTTGCAAAACCTACCCTGTGATTACTGATTCTGATAGAGGAGAAGTTTTTTGCGGGGGTTGCGGGCTTGTCTTAGTTCAAAACTTAGATGACACAACAAATGAAAATCGAAGTTATAGTTCAGAAGATTTTATGAAAAATGCAAGAACAGGTCCAGGAGGATCTTTGACAATGTTCGACAAAGGCTTATCAACCGTTATTGGTACTAACAAGGATTCATCTGGAAAAAGTTTGTCAAGTAAAACAAAATATGAATTTAATCGACTTCGTACATGGGATCAAAGAAGCAAATCAAGAAAAACTTCATCATTAAGTAAAGCATTTACTCTATTACATGGAATGAAAACAAAAATTGGAGCCCCAGATAATGTTGTTGAAAGTGCTGCGTATATTTACCGAAAAGCCGTGGGTGCAAAACTCACCAGAGGCAGAACAATGACATCATTAATTTCTGCATCTTTGTATGCTGCATGTAGACAAAACAACATTCCAAGAACTTTAGATGACATAGCAGATGCTGGAAATGTTGAAAGAAGAATTTTATCCAGAGATCTCAGAACTATTATCAAGAAACTAGGACTGAATCTAAATCAGTATGATACTACTTCGTTTATTGCCAAAATTTCAAATAACATGAATTTGAGTGAAAAAACAAAAAGAGATGCATTTGATATTTTGAAAAAATGTGAAGATGAGAAAATTACAGCGGGAAAACATCCAGTTGCTCAAGCAGCTGCTTCGTTGTATATCGCCTCAATTTTAAATGGAGAAAAACTTAGTCAAAAGAAGTTTTCGAATGAATCAGGTGTTAGTGATGTTACAATTAGGAACAGAGCCACTTTGATCAAAAAAACTCTCAAAATCGTGGATTAGAATTTTAAGTTAATTACGCTCTTATTTCTAAAGAATAGGGTATGTCAAAAATTGCCTCTTGAAGTTGTTGTACCAATTGCATTATTACTTTGATTTGTTCCAGAGTAATTGCCTGAAGGTTTTCTACTATTTTATTTAGTTCATTTACTTGGATTTGTAATCGTAAGTTTTCTTCCTTTAGTTGTGTGTTTTCTTTGGTTAATCGTTGTATTTTTTCAGTGTCACTTTCTTCTGGAAATGGTTCTCTGATTGGTTCGGGTTCGGGAATTGGAATTGGTTGTGGTTCTGGAGAAGGTCCTGGTATTTTTGGAGGGCCTGGTTCTTGAGAATATGCAGGATTAACTAAAACCAATGAATAAACTACTATTAGAAAAAGATAGATAATTTTGTTATTCATGGTATATTTCATCAATCTAATGAAATAATTTTTTGTATATGAATATGATTACTATTTTCTAAGTGTGATAATGGATATAAAATTTGGATGATTGTTATTTGAAGAAATCAAATTCTTGATCTCTTTTTTGTTTAGGTAAATCTTCCATTACAGCTTGAACTACTTCGTTGTGATTGTATGTTAGATGACGCAGAAACTTGGCTGATTCGTTACTTCTTGTAACTTCATCTGCAAGTAACATTTCTGGGCTACTTAGATCCTTCATCATTGTATTGCATTCTTGGCATGGTTCAAAGTCAAGATATAGTTTCATAGGTTAGGTCAGCTTCCTTAGTATTTAGACTATTTTATCGAGTGTGTCATTGCTGATTCTACTTTTCTAGGCTTGACCTTATCAATTGCATCTAAAAGATCTTGTTGTGTTATTTTAATTTCATTGAGGTTTTCTGATTTTCCTCCAACATATCTTTTCAGAGCCGTTATTGCTGCTCTGTTGGCTATTGCTGCTATTTCAGCACCGCTGAATCCTTCTGTTAGTTCCACTAATTTTGCAATGCTTACATCTTCAGCTAGTGGTTTCTTTTTGGTATGAATGTTGAAAATTTGCTCTCTTCCTTTATTATCTGGAAATGGTACTTCGATAATTCTGTCAAATCTACCTGGTCTTAGTAAGGCTTCATCAACAATATCTAGTCTATTTGTTGCACCAATTATCAAGACATTATGAAGTTCTTCGAGTCCGTCTATTTCTGTTAGAATTTGAGAAACAACGTTTTCTGTTACATGAGATCCTGATCCTCCGCTTCCTCTTCTAGGTACTAGTGCATCTACTTCATCTAGGAAAATTATACATGGAGCAGCTTGACGTGCTTTTCTGAAAATTTCTCTTACACCTTTTTCTGATTCACCTACCCATTTAGAAAGTAGTTCTGGTCCCTTAATACTAATGAAATTAGATTCGGTCATTTTTGCCAAAGCTTTTGCAATCAGGGTTTTTCCTGTTCCAGGTGGACCATGAAGTAGAATTCCTTTTGGAGTCTCTACATCTACGTATTCAAATGCCTCTTTGTATTTAATAGGCCACTCTACTGCTTCACGAAGTTCTTCTTTTAGTTCTTCTAATCCACCTACATCATCCCAACTTACATTAGGCACCTGAACTTGAACTTCACGTAATGCACTAGGACGAACTTCTTTGAGTGCATCTCTGAAATCTTCACTTGTTATCTCAATTTTTTGTAAAATTTCTGTTGAAATTTTTTCTTCATCCAGATCAATTTCAGGCAGGATTCTTCTTAGAGATCTCATTGCAGCTTCTTTTGATAAAACTTCCAAATCTGCACCGACAAATCCATGAGTTGTTTTAGAGATTTGTTTAAGGTCTACTGTTTCATCAATAGGCATCCCACGTGTGTGAATTGAAAGGATTTCGAATCTTCCTTCATCATCAGGAATACCAATTTCTATTTCTCTGTCTAGTCTTCCTGGTCTTCTCAATGCAGGATCAATAGAATCTGGTCTATTGGTTGCCGCAATGACTACAACTTTACCTCTACTTTTCATTCCATCCATTAGAGTCAATAATTGAGATACAATTCTTTTTTCAACTTCCCCGGATACTTCATCTCTTTTTGGAGCAATGGAGTCAATTTCATCAATAAAAATTATACTTGGAGAATTCTCTTCTGCTTGTTTGAAAATTTCTCTTATTCTTTCCTCACTTTCCCCATAATATTTTCCCATTATTTCCGGTCCACTAAGAGAGATAAAATGAGCATTAGTTTCTCCTGCAACGGCTTTTGCTAGAAGAGTTTTTCCTGTTCCAGGTGGACCATACAATAAGACCCCTTTGGGTGCTTCAACACCAATTTTTTCAAATAACTCGGGATGTCTCATGGGTAATTCTACCATTTCACGAATTTTTTGAACTTCATTTTTCAAACCACCAAGTTCATCATAAGTTATTCTAGGAATACTTGAATCAACGGCCTTGGTCATTGGTCCAAGTTTGAATATTGTTTTTTCAGTAACAATTACTGGTTTTGATGGTTTAGTACTAGTAATTACAAATTGAACCCTCCCTCCCATTTGGGTGTTAAGGGAAATAGTATCGCCAGTTGTGAATACATGATTCAAATAATTGTAAACCATATATTCCTGTAATCCTTCTGCTGTAATTTTTTCGGTAGGAGATAAAACAATTTGTTCAGCATTTACTGCCTCTACAGATTTTACAGAAATTTTATCTCCAATTCCGGCGCCAATATTCTGTCTAGTAATACCATCAATTTTGATTATACCTGTTCCATATTCTTCTGGTGAACTAGGCCAAAGTTTTACATGTGTTTTTTTGTTATAGGTTAATTCTAGAATTTGACCAGTATTCCATTTTTGATCTTCTATAATTTTTGGATCTACAATAGCTCTTCCACGACCCACATGTTGTTGTGGGACTTCATCTATTTTTAAAATAATTTCACTCATATCATCACCATAAAATTTTTGGGGGGTTTATTCAACCTCCACTTTTTTGGCTTTTGGTTTTTCATCTTCAACTAGTTTAAACACTAATTCAAGAATTCCATTTTTGTAAGATGCTTTTGCAGAGTTTTCATCAACGTGATATTTTATTGGTACATTAACATGGTATTTCTTTTCATCATGTTCTGCGGAGATATCTACAGATTTTCCTTGTACCAAAATCTTAACATCAGATTTTTCAACTCCCGGCATCTCAGCTACAAGTTTTACCAATTTTTCTTTTTCATCTACTATGGTATCTACCATAGGCTCTCTGGAATTGGATGTTGGTGCCAATTCTGGCTTTACATTTCCATACTCCTTTACTACGGGTTTTCCATCAGGACCAACAGTCATTGTATAACCGTAATAATATGGACCTGCACCGGTACCCTTTGTTTTGAATTCTTCAAAAATGTCATCTATGTTAAAAAAAGAGTCGGACATTCTTCTGAAGATTTTATTAAACTCGTCATCAAACATTGTCATATTTATCTACTATATGTAATATCTATGACATTATTTAAAGATTACTTACATAGTAATGAATTATTACAAAATGCTATTATATTTGACATTATATAAGATTATTTGATGAGAATAGCAAACATATCCGTTCCTGAAATAGTTAGAGAAGCAATAACCCGAAATCGGTCCGTTTTTGATTGCATGAAGATGGATTTAATCAATTATACTGCGCTTGCTGTAAAGATTCAGCCTGAGGTTGAGAGATCTCTTGGAAACCCAGTTAATTTGAATACCATTGTGGTCGCAATCAAAAGATTTGCAGACTCGCTAGGAGCAAAAGAGGATGTAGAAGAACAATCTGTCTTGAAAAATGCTAGACTAGCACTTACAGATGGAATAATTGACATTAATTTCTCCATTAAGGACTCCCAAAATATTGACCCTTTAACAATTTTAGACAAGTTTTCAAAAATTACTACAAATTATGATTTTTTTAGATCATCAGACACCTTTAGATTTCTAACAGAAGATTTGGATGATGTAAGAGAGATATTTGATACCATACCTAATAGAGACAATATTTTTAGCACAGGTTTGGCTAAAATTAGAATCTCAATTCCACCAAACCAAAACAAATCTGATGTTGTATCTTATGTGGCTGAAGTGTTGCATGATAATGGAATAGAACTAGCTAATGCCTTTTTCAGTCAAGATAACATCATCTTGATTCTAAATGAGAAAGATTCTTCAAAGGCATACGATGTTTTGCATTCTGCAATACTTCGAACGGCTTGACATAAGGTATTTTTTATAAACTGATCTCATAGGATATATTCGTCCTTTTTGGGAGGAATTACCTATTGGTTGAAAAAAAGAAAAAAATTGTTGTTTTAGGTGGGGGATATGGAGGAGTAGAATGTACCCGGAAATTGGAGGAATATTTCAAAAATGATGATAATATTGAAATTGTATTAATTAGCGAAGATAATTTTTTGTTATTTACTCCGATGCTTCCCCAGGTGGCAGCAGGAATGCTTGCTACAAGACATATTGTAATGCCTATTCGTACTATTATCCATAAAACGACATTTTATGAGGGGAGGGTGAAAAACATTGATCCCTATGGAAAAATAGTAAATTTATGGGGAACTAATGAAAAAAGAGGAGTTTCTATTCATTATGACTTTCTGGTGGTTTCATTGGGAAGTGAAACTAACTTTTTTGGAATGAGTGATGTTGAAAAACACGCTTACACAATTAAGAATCTAAACGATGGAATGACAATCCGAAATCGAGTGATTGATATGCTTGAGCAGGCGGAAAATGAATCCAATCCAATTCTTAGGAAAAGTTTGTTGACTTTTGTTATAGTAGGAGGAGGTTTTGCAGGAATAGAAACGGCTGGGGAGTTGATGGATTTGTTGCTGGATGCACGAAAATATTATCCGAAAATTAACAAAAATGAAATCAAAGTAATTGTATTAGAGGCACTTCCAAATATTTTACCTGGCTTTAGCGAAAAGTTAGCTAAATTTGCATTTAATTTGTTAACAAAACACGGAATTGAAATTAAATTAAAAACTGCTGTAACTAGTTTTAACGGAAATGAAATAATGGTAAAAAAGATCGAGGGTAGTTCTGAGAAAGAAAATAATTCTGATAGAGAATCTATTCAAACAAGAACAATGATTTGGACAGCTGGTGTAACTCCAGTAAATACCATTAAGAGATCAATGTTTAAAACAGAAAGAGGAAAAATCATAGTTAATGATTATTTAGAAGTTGTTGATTTTCCAGGAGTTTTTGCAATTGGAGATTGTGCTTTGTTTATTGATCCATCAACAAAAAGACCCTTTCCTCCCACTGCTCAATTAGCTGAAGCACAAGCTAAAACTGCAGCTCATAATTTACATGCATTAATCAGAAATGAAAAAATGAAAAAATTCGAATACAAGTCAAGAGGTCAAATGGCAATTATTGGAAAAAGGAACGGTGTTGCCTCAATATTTGGAATGAACATTAGTGGAATTTGGGCTTGGGCTTTATGGAGAAATGTATACATTTCAAAAATTCCAAAATGGGATAAACGACTTCGTGTGTTATTAGATTGGACAATTGACATGTTTTTTGATAGAGATATTTCTAGACTGAAATTTTCAGATAAAGAGACTCAGAAAGAATACAAGATTCTTGATGAAGTAGATGATGTTTGGTAATTGTACTCAATTCTTTCCCTGAGATAATAAGAAAACAATTTATGAACAGATATTTGGAGAATATTTGTGTCTCTTAATGTAGGCGTAATCATAAAATTAGAACCGGATTTTTCAGAAGGGAATGTCAGCTATAATCCTGATGGGACATTAAATCGTGCTGAGACAAAAAATACTCTGGGGCCTCATAGTGCTGTTGCTGCTCAAGCTGCATTTTATACGAGGGTAATGTATGACGCAAAAATTTCCATTGGAACAATGGGGCCGCCAATCGCTGATTTAGCTCTAAAGCAAGCTCAAGAGATTTCAGATGCTGAAGAATTGCATTTGTATAGTGACAAAATTTTTGCTGGAGCAGATACCTTGGGGACTGCTGAAGTGTTAAGAGTTGGAATCGGAAAAATGCAGGGAAAGATGGATATTGTCTTTGCCGGACATAGAGCCTCTGATGGAGAGACAGGACAAACTGGGCCTCAAACAGCTTGGAAGCTTGGTTTTACTTTTCTAGGAAATGTTACAAGCTATAGTGTAGATTTAAAGAGTAGAACCATCAGAGCCAAACGTTTGGTTAGCTTGCAAGGGGCTCCTGATATTATTGAAGAGGTAGAAGCGCCTTTGCCGGTTTTTATTTCAATTGACCCTACTTTCAAGTCAACATATGATACCGTATCCCAAAGGTTATCTTTTCAAAAATATCAAAAAGAAGCAAAAGAAAGAGCAAAAAATTTCAAGGAATATTTCAAAATTTTTAATGCAGATGAATTAGGAGTTGATAAAACTCTTGTTGGACTTCCAGGGTCTCCGACAATTGTTTACAAAGTTGAGAGAGTTCCAAAATCAACTGCTACTAGAAGTGCTGAAGTTATTGATGGTTCAGATCCTGATCAACTTCAAAAAGTTGTAGGAAAAATGAAGGAGGCTTTAGAGGCCATGGTGATAAAATAATGGTAGAAAAATATCGTCATTTGTATGTTGTAATCGAGATTGAAGAAGGTCAGATCCTTCCTGTTAGCAAGGAAATGATAGGCGAGGCAAGAAGGTTGATGGATAAATTTAATCAAAATTATTCTTCAAAAGAAAAAGTTGTTGCAGTTGTTCTAGGGGATAAGATAAAAGAGTTATCAAAAGAATTAATCGAGATTGGAGCAGATTCTGTAATTTATTGCGATCATCCACAATTAAAAGAAATTCGAAATACCATATACACCAAAATAATAAGTCAAATTGCAAACGATAAAGAAATTGGGGGACAGATAGAATCCGAATATGCAGCTGACTTTAAACGTCCTAGATACATGTTTTTTGCAGCTGATAGTATTGGAAGACATTTATCGTCAACAGTTCTCGCAGAGTTAGACTCTGGACTAGCTTCAGATATCAATCAACTTGTTGTTGGAGATATAGAAATGTCACATCAACAAAAAACTGGTGGTGCAAAAGAAACCTATGAAAAAACTTTAGAGATGTATAGACCAGATTTTTCTGGATTTTTATGGACTACCATTCTATGCCTAGACAATCGTAATCCTGCCTTTAAACGAGATTACCATCCACAAGCTTGTAGTATTATTCCCGGAGTTTTTGAACCAATTGAGCCAGACCCAAAAAGAGAGGGTAAAGTAATAGAATTTGTTCCAGAAATTGATGAAAACGACCTCAGGGTCAAAGTAATCAGTCGTGAGATAATTCAAAGTGAGGTCGATTTTGAGACTCCAAGAACTATTGTTAGTTTTGGTAGAGGAATTAAAGATGATCCTGAGAAAAACATCAAACTGATTGAACAACTTGCAAAGGAATTGAATGCTGAAGTTGGCATTACTTTGCCTATTTCTAAAAAACCATTCTCAATTAGTCAATCATTAGATTCAAAGTATATGGTCCCAGACAGAGTAATTGGAACTAGTGGTCACAAAACAAGTGCGATGCTCTATATCGCAGCGGGAGTCAGCGGAGCAATGCAACATGTTTGGGGAATGAAGGATTCCGGATTTGTTGTTGCAATTAATCCTGATGAGGATGCTCCAATAAAGGATGAGTGTGACGTTTTCATAAAAGGAAGAATGGAGGATGTGATTCCATTATTAATTGAAGAAATTAAAAAACAGATTCAAATTGTTGAGGCTTGAATGATTTTGGAAAAATATGATGTGGCAATTATTGGAGGTGGATCGGCTGGACTTGCAGCATTAAAACAATTATCAAAGCTAGGAAAACAAGCCATTCTTTTAGAAGCTGGAACCAAAGTAGGTTCTAAAAATATCTCAGGTGGAATTCTTTATTCTAAAAAACCAAAAAAAGGTAATGTAACTAATGTTGATGACCTTTACGAAAATTTCCTTGAAGACGCTCCTTATGAAAGAAAGATAACAAAATACATTCTTCATTCTACCTCCAAAGATAAAGAATATTCGATGGACCTTACTGAGGCACATGATTATCAGGCTAACTTTGGTTGTTCAGTTCTAATGAATAAGCTAAATTCTTGGTTTGCAAAACAAGCAGTAGAAAGTGCAGAAAAATTTGGTGGAGGAATTATCCCAGGAGTACATGTTAAAGCAATTTCTTGGCAAGATGAAAAGACGATTATACAAACAGATGAGCTTGATGAATTTGAAGTCAAAGCGATAATAGCAGCCGATGGAGTAAATTCGGAAATTGCTGAAATAGTCACAGCCCGGAAGAAATTTTCACCTACACAATTGTATCAAGGAGTAAAGGTAATCGTAAAACTTCCTGAAGAGATTATTGAGGAAAGGTTTGGCGTAGGCTCAAATGAGGGAGCAGCGCATCTTTTTGCTGGAGATATTACTCTTAACCACATAGGTGGAGGATTTCTTTATACTAATCGTGACACATTGTCATTAGGAGCCGTTTATCATTTTGATTCCCTAATAAGAAATCCAGTTGAACCATATGGGTTAATTGATGCCCTTATCAAAAATCCACTAGTAAGTGAATTCATCAAGGATGTAATTCCAATTAAAAAAGAAATCGATAAGAGTTTGCCACAAGAAGAACAACTTCGAATCCGTTTTGGAGTCGCCAAATTAATTAAAACCTGGACTGAATTTAGAGAGGCATCTCTTTCTCCCAATAGAAGGAAAGAACTAATCGATTCTGGGAAATTCAAAACTGAAGAAGATATTCAAGAAAAACTTTCCAAAACCGAGCAACAAATGAAAGAGAAATTTGGAGTGAGTTT
>Ga0102947_1000631_pt1 | contig 12421 bp, 7 predicted proteins | sample SalPon2A_A_D2_MG_FD_78210 | JGI IMG/M metagenome (GOLD analysis project Ga0102947, IMG submission 78210) | Soil microbial communities from South San Francisco under conditions of wetland restoration - Salt Pond MetaG R2A_A_D2_MG | ecosystem: Environmental > Terrestrial > Soil > Wetlands | place... | reverse complement strand
TTTTTATTAAAAAGCTTTTGACATATAAAAAACTAATTTATATTTGCAGTCCGATTTAGAGGGCGCGTAGCTCAGTTGGTTCAGAGCACTTGGTTTACACCCAAGGGGTCAGGGGTTCGAATCCCTTCGCGCCCACATTAAGTTGAAAATCTGCACTCATTGTGTGGATTTTTTTATTTGTGTAAAATTTAAAATTTGTTTCAAATTTTTGAAACAAATAAAAAATAAACCGTTTTTAATGGTTTATAATTTTCAATTTACAGAAGTGGTTTCGCAATGGGATATTTAATCCCTAATCCTTATATTTGATTTCATTTACAAAAAGGGTCATTAACTCAGTTGGTTTAGAGTGTTACCTTGACAGGGTAGAAGTCACTGGTTCGAATCCAGTATGACCCACAGTATTCTTGAACCTGTATAAGATTACAGATTTTCTATTGAATCAAATCTAAAACTCGTTCTAATGCCATACCTCTTGAACCTTTAATTAAGAGTGAGTAGTTGTTTAAACCTGAAATCACTTCACTGTTTTTAAAAGCTTCAAAAGAATTAAAAATTATAACTTTTGGTGAAACGATTTTTGTTTTACTGAAATTTTCACCGATTAATATTGCTTTATCTATAAGGAGTGTAGAAGCAAAATCTGCTATATTCTGATGTTCTTTTTCTGCTTCATTTCCAAGTTCAAACATGTCACCAAGTATAGCAACTTTAAATTTATCATTTTGTTTTTCAAAATTAAGTAAAGCAGCTGTCATGCTTGTAGGGTTTGCATTGTATGCGTCAAGAATAATTTTATTTGTTCCTTTTTCAATGATTTGAGACCGATTATTTTTTGGCAAATAACTTTCAATTGCTGTTTTAATGCCTTCATCTTCCACTTTAAAATAACTAGCGATGGCTATAGCAGCAGAGATGTTGTTAAAATTATACTCTCCAATTAATTGGCTTTGTATTTTAATTTCTTTAAACTTAACAATAACATAAGGTGAAATGCTTGATAATTCAATTAATAAGTTTGATTGATCTGAGCCAAAAGAAACCACGTGTTTAGAGTCTTTCACTTTTTCAACCTGAATAGCATCATTGGCATTTACAAAAATAGTTTTATCATTGTTGATTAAATAATTATAAAGTTCTGTCTTTCCTTTTATAACACCTTTCAAACTGCCAAATCCTTCTAAATGGGCTTTACCAAAATTGGTGATATAACCATAATCTGGTTTTGCTATCTTACATAAAAAGGCGATTTCCGTTAAATGATTCGCTCCCATTTCTACAATACCTATTTCCGTTGTTTTATCCATTGAAAGTAATGTTAGAGGAACTCCAATATGATTATTTAAATTTCCTATTGTGGCAACTGTTTGGTATTTTTTGGATAACGTAGCGTTTATTAATTCTTTGGTTGTTGTTTTACCATTACTACCTGTTATGGCTATTATTGGAAGATTTAAAAAAGTTCTGTGGTATGAAGCCAGTTCTTGCAGTGTTTTAAGAACATCATCAACTAAAATAGTTTGAGAAGAAAATTGAAACTCTTTTTCATCAATTAAAACATATTGAGCTCCTTTTTTTAAGGCTTCTTGAGCAAATGTGTTGCCATTAAAAGTTTCTCCTTTCAAAGCAAAATACATGTCACCTTCTTGTATTTTTCGTGTATCTGTACTTACAGAATTACATTTTAAAAATAGAGAATGCAGTTGTTCAATTTTCATAAAATAAATGTAACAAAAAAGTCCTAACAGTAAGTTAGGACTTTAATATTTTTATAACCTTCTTTTGGTTTAATTTTTTGTTTTGTTCTTACGTTTAGATTTGTCTCCAACTCTGGACATAGCACATCTGAATCCGATATAATCTGTTGCCATATCTTGTGGGAAATAACGACGTTGAGCTGGGTCTAACCAATACTCTCTATCTTTCCAAGAACCTCCTTTATATACTCTTACCTCATCATTAATAAGTGATGTTCTGTTATTAGACTTGTCATACTCTCTAATTAATTTGCCAGTAGAATCTCTATCTACCAAATGTTTTGGAGAGTTGTACATTTTTCTGGTTTGATCAGCTATTTCAGCGCCTTCTTCATCAACATTAAAACTTTCAAAATAACGTGAAGATCTTTTGTCTCCATCCCTAAAGTTTCTATTGTCACTAGCATCAAAGTTTGTTCTTAAATAAGTTTCATCTTCGTCAACCGGAACTTGTAAAATTTCTCCAGGCAAGTTTCTTGCTACAATCTTACCATTGCTTAATGTATCATAAACAATCTCATCTGATGTGACTATTTTTACTGTACCATCTTCACTAATGGAATTTTTAGTATATACATTACCACGATAGTAATTAAAATCGTTAAATTCATCATCAACTATTGGTCTGTAAACATCTGCAACCCATTCTGCTACATTACCAGCCATATCATATAGACCATAGTCGTTTGGTGCATAAGATTTTACTTCACCAGTAATATCAGCTCCATCGTCAGACCAACCTGCAATGCCACCGTAATCTCCTTTACCTTGTTTGAAGTTAGCTAATTGATCTCCTCTAATTTTTCTTTTTCCGGCACGAGTATACTGACCACTCCATGGATATTTTTTACGCCCTCTATATACATTATAACTTCTAATTTCTGATAAACCTAAAGCAGCATATTCCCATTCCGTTTCTGTTGGGAGTCTATATTTAATTGGAATAACACCAGATTCTCTTCTGGCATATATGTTTACTGGATTACCGTCTGCATCTGTTTGTGCATTTCTGCTTCGTCTTTGATCTGGTTGAATAACTTCTTCGTTGCCACCAAATGTTTGAGATGGAGCATTGATATAAGTATCAATATTGAAATTAGCATCAGCCGATGCATCTGTAAGATGTGAGTCTCTTTTCAAATAACCTTCTTTTTGTAAATAAAATTGAGCAACCTGATCTGATCTCCAATTGGCAAACTCAACCGCTTGAATCCAGCTTACTCCAACTACTGGGTATTCTGCATAGGCTGGATGGCGCAAATAGTTTTCGGTCATAACTTCGTTATATCCTAAACGATTTCGCCAAACCAGAGTGTCTGGTAAAGCACCATGATATATGGCACTATATAAATCTTCTGTTGGTGGATAAGTACGCTTGATATAATCTAGATATTCTAGATACATCATATTGGTTACTTCTGTTTCATCCATATAGAATGATTGTACATGTTGCTGGTTTGGAGTATTGTTCCAATCGTGCATAACATCATCATTTACACGTCCCATGGTATAAGTTCCTCCTTCAATAAAAACCAAACCTGGAGCGGTTTCTTGTTCTTTGAAGTTTGTATTGTATTGAAAACCACCTTCTCTGGCATTAATTTGCCATCCTGTAGCTCTAGAACTATTCTTTGAACTTGATGATTTCTTACAACTGGTAATAACTGAAAATAGCGCCAGAACTAATAGAATTCTGCATGTTACTAATTTTTTCATATCCATATCTTTAAGTAAGCTAATATATTTTGGTGCTGCAATATAAGAATTAAAGCGAATAATGCAAGCAAAAAATCAACAAATGACTAAAAAAAAGTGTATTTCACCCTATTTTTAATGCATTTCATCGATGATTTTAATGTTTTTGACCTTTATTTTGTCTTGTATTAACGTAACTTTTACCGATTTATTATTGTACTTTTACATTGTTTTATTAAAATTGTTTGTTTTTAAATAATATCATGATATTAATCACGTTATTTAGGCAATGAAAAAGGGATTTTTACTTCTTATTTTTTTTACTTCACTTTTAATATTTTCTCAACAAAAAAAAATTGCTATTGAATGGGAAGGCTCAAGAACTATTGCAGCAGGTGCATTCAAATCTAAAATTCCTTTCTTTAAAGGTAATAGTTTTAGCTACAGTCTTGAAAATGGACTTCAGTATATTGCACAATGGAAGATTTCCAATGAAGTCAATGAATCTTCAATATCAATAAGTAATGTTTCCTATGCTTCAATTTCATCAAGTGAACTTTTGGATTTAGACAAAAAGCTTATTCCAAATACTCTTAAATATACTTTAAAAAATTCTAGAGCCAGAGGCATAAAATATGCCTATTTTGAAATATCTCCTATAATTAAAGATGAAAATGGAATTTATAAAAAACTGACCTCTTTTACCATAAATTATTCTGTTAGCGCTAACCGTTCTACTTTAAATAAAAGTAACAATGCATCTCGTATTATTACCAATTCTGTATTAAGCAATGGTGAATGGTATCGTTTTTATGTTGATACTACAGGTGTATTTAGAATTACAAAAAACTTTTTGAATCAATTAGGAGTAAATACAAATAGTATCAACCCTAGAAATTTACGTCTCTTTGGTAATGGTGGAAGAATGATTCCATATTCAAATTCAGAAGTTTATCCTTTTGATTTGACCGAAAACGCAATTAAGATCGTTGGAGAGGAAGATGGAAGTTTTGATGATCAAGATTATATCTTGTTTTATGCTGAAGGTCCTAAAGTGTATAGTGTAGAAAGCAATACCAATATTAATTGCTATACAGACAAGACCTATTATTATATTAATATTGGTTCAGAAAACGGAAAACGGATTCAGCCATTAAGCCAGCCTTCAGGTAATATTGATTTGATGATTGATACATTTCATGATTATAAATTTCATGAAATAGATGAGCACAACCTTGCAGAAGTAGGAAGAAGGTGGTTTGGAGATCGGTTTGATATTGATAATGATAAAACGTTTGAGTTTGACTTTCCTAATTTAGTAACATCTGAACCTGTTAATTTTAAAGTGTATGTTGCCAGTACTTCTGAAACACCTACATCTATGCAGGTAAATATTAATGGAAGCTCTGTTACTACCTTGAATTTATCTGGAGCATCGGAACCCAATTTAGCAACCGAATCGTTTTTTAATGGGAATGTAAACGTAAATTCTTCAAATTTATCTGTAAATCTAGTTTATAATAATGGAGGTAATCCCAGTGGCATAGGATATTTAGACTACATATCAATTGAGGCAACAAGAGCTTTGAGTTTTGAAGGAGGTCAGTTTAGGTTTCAAAATAACCAGGTTGACCAAGCTTCTGGTATTGGGCAATATAATATTACAAATGCTTCAGGTATTGATGAAATTTGGGATGTTACCAATCTGTACAATATCACTAATTATTTAAATTCAGATTCAAGCAATACTATAAGTTTTACCTCAACTTTAGGCACATTGAAAACTTATGTTGCAGTGACTTCTTCAGATTATTTTGAACCTCAAATGGATTCAAATAGAACGATAAGTAATCAAAACATTAAGGGAACAATTTTTTTAGATAACCAAGGTCAGTTTCAAGATATAGATTACCTTATTGTTGCTCCAAACAATATGGCTAGTCAAGCAGAGCAGTTGGCCCAAATAAACAGAAATCAGTATAAACTAAACGTCAAGGTAGCAACATTGGATGAAATTTATAATGAATTTAGTTCAGGAAATCAAGATGTAGGTGCTATAAGAAATTTAGTAAAATATATTTACGACAATGCAAGTTCTCCTGAAAATAGAATAAAATACGTTTGTTTGTTTGGTGATAGTTCTTTTGACTATAAAGATAGGATAAGAAACAATACTAATGTAGTTCCTTCTTGGCATGCTTATAATAGCTTTAACCTTACCAACTCATATATATCCGACGATTTTTATGGCATGATGGACGATAGCGAAGGCACTATGCAAAATAGTGATAAACTGGATATTGCTGTAGGAAGAATACTTGCAGACACACCACAACGTGCCACAGATATTATTGCTAAAATAGAGTCTTATTATATTGATGCTTCATTTGGGAGTTGGCGTAATAATTTTGTGGTTGTATCTGATGATGTAGATCAAGATTGGGAAGGTATAATTCAATCTACTACTGACAATATTGGTAATATGGTTGCACAAGAAAAACCTTTTATCAATGTTACTAAAATACATTCAGACTCTTTTGAGCAACAGACATCTGCTGGTGGAGAAAGATATCCAAAAGCCAAGGAAGCATTAATAAACGCTATCGAAAATGGAGCCTTGGTAGTAAATTATTTTGGACACGGTGGAGAAGATGGTTTGATGCAGGAACGTATTATTGAGATTCCAGATGCACAAGACCTTGGAAATGTTTGTAAATTAAATTGTTTTGTAACGGTTACATGTGAATATACAAAATTTGACAATCCCTTTAGAGCAACTGCTGGAGAATATACATATTGGAACAAAACAGGTGGAGCCATTGGTTTAATTACAACCACAAGGCAGATTTTTGTGAGTACTGGTATTACATTTAACAATGTGTTGGAGGAATACTTATTTTCTTTTAGTGATAACGATACCTATCCAGATAATGAATACCCTTCAATGGCAGAAGCTTTAAGACTCACCAAAATAGATCCTTCAATCGCAAATCAGAGTCAGAGAAGATTGGTGTTTTTTATTGGAGATCCAGCAATGAAATTAACATTTCCAAAACCGAATATACGTTTAACTAAAATTAATGATGTTCCAATAGGACAAGCAGTGGATACTTTAAAGGCCTTAAGTCACATAAAACTTTCAGGAGAAGTAACAGACATTTCTGGAAATGTTTTAAATAATTATACAGGAACTTTATCTACCACAATTTATGACAAACCAATTGATAGGCAAACCCTTGCCAATGATGGAACACGCTTAAATGGGCAACTTATAAAACTTGATTACACTACTTTGGGAGAAATTATTTTTAGAGGACAAGCATCTATAACCAATGGTTTGTTTGATTTTGATTTTGTTGTTCCTAGAGATATAGGCATTCCAGTTGGATATGGAAGGGTAAGCTTTTATGCAAAGACAGAAAACCCGATACAAGACCAAACAGGAGTGAGTATCAATACGGTTCAGATAGGAGGTTTAAACGAGAACGCAGCTGAAGATAATATAGGACCAACCATAAAATTATACATGAACGATGAAAATTTTGTTTCCGGTGGAATAACAAACGAATCGCCAAGTTTGTTGGCAAAGCTTGAAGACGAAAATGGTATCAATACCTCAAGTGGTATTGGGCATGATATTGTAGCTATAATTGATAATGACGAAACAAATCCGTTTGTGTTGAATGATTATTACCAAACAGATGTAGACGATTATCAAAAAGGAACCGTATCTTATCCTTTGAGAAATCTTGAACCTGGCTTGCATACACTTACGTTAAAGGTTTGGGATGTGTATAATAATTCATCTATTTCTGAAATACAGTTTATTGTTCATGATGAAAACCAAGAATTGGTCATTAATAATGTTTTAAATTACCCAAATCCGTTTGTAAATTATACAGAATTTTGGTTTAATCACAATAGTTCAGAGCCTTTAGACGTTTCTATACAGATATTCACAGTTTCTGGAAAACTTGTAAGAACATTAAACGGGCAGACAAATGCTGAAGCATGTTGTAATAATGGAGCTTCATCTTTATCAAGAAACATTGTTTGGGACGGAAGAGATGATTTTGGCGATAAAATAGGAAAAGGTGTCTATATATATAAACTTACAGTGCGCTCTAATTTATTGAATAAAAAGGTTGAAAAAATAGAGAAACTTGTAATACTATAATAAAGAATTATATTTGTTAAATAAATTTTATACATGAGAAGCAGGATTATATTATTAATAACTTTTGTGTTTGTAATAAAGATAAATGCGCAAGAGACCATCATTTTTGAAAATCAATCTTCAGTAATTACAACAGGTGTTCCGTTTTTATTGATTGCATCAGACGCTCGTGCTGCTGGAATGGGTGATATGGGAGTGGCTACTTCGGTTGATGGTTTTTCACAACAATGGAATTCTTCAAAATATGCATTTTCAACATCAAAACAAGGCATAGGAATAAGCTACACGCCATACTTAAGCAAATTGGTTAATGACATTTTTTTAGGTAACGTGACTTATTTCAATAGAATAAATGAAAGAGGTGCATTTGCTTTTAGTTTTAAATATTTCTCTTTAGGAGATATAGAATTTCTTCAAAGTGAAGATGAAACTCCACTAATTCAACGACCAAATGAGCTTTCATTAGATGCTTCTTATGCCTTACGTTTAAGTGATCAGTTTGCTATGTCTGTAGGGATGCGCTTTATGAGATCCGACCTTAAGCTTGATTTGGGCGATACTGATGCTGGAGCAGCAAGTACTTTCGGTGTTGATATTAGTGGTTACTACCAAAGTGAAGAAGAAGCTTATAATGATTTTAATGGACGTTGGAGAATGGGATTTGCCATTCAGAATATAGGACCAAAATTCAAATATGATGAAGGCGGCCAAGAAAACTTTCAACCAACCAATTTACGTTTAGGCGGAGGGTTTGACTTTATTTTTGATAGCTATAATAAAATTGCTGTAACAGCCGAAATTACAAAACTATTGGTGCCAACACCTCCAATTTTAGGAGATGAGTATGAATATATTGACAATAATGGTAATGGGGTTTATGATGAAGACGAAGACGATTTAGGTAATTTAGTTCAAGAGGATGTTATTGTGGAAGGAAAAGATCCTGATGTGAGTTTTTTAAGTGGTATGTTCCAGTCTTTTGGCGATGCTCCTGGAGGATTTAGTGAAGAAATAAAAGAATTTACCTGGGCATTAGGTGCAGAATATATGTATCAGGATTCTTTTGCATTTAGAGCTGGGTATTTTAATGAAAGTGAAGACAAAGGAGCAAGAAAGTTTTTTGCTCTTGGAGCAGGATTTAAATATAATGTTATTAATATGGACCTGTCCTATTTGTTCTCTGCTTCAAAAATTCAAAGTCCATTAGAAAACACATTGCGTTTTTCAATTACATTTAATCTGGGAGCAGATACATATTTCGAATATTAGAAAACTTCCATATTTTGAATAAATAATAAAACTATTGCTGACAGCAATAGTTTTTTGGTCTAAAATAGTTTCTTAACTTTATAGACATTCCAAAATGTTTTTGCATGAAAGAACTTAAAATAGAATCTACATTATACGTTTTCGATTCTCTTCAAGATGTACCACAAGACATCAAAAATTTAATGAATCATGCCATAAAAGCAAGAAACAAAGCTTATGCTCCTTATTCTAAATTTAATGTTGGCGCTGCAATACTTTTGGATAATGACGAAATAATTTCTGGAAGTAATCAAGAAAACGCTGCTTATCCATCCAGTCTTTGTGCAGAGCGTACAGCAATTTATTTTGCAGGAGCAAAATATCCAGAAGCCAAAATGCTTAAAATGGCTATTACTGCAGCTTCACAAAATAATGTTACTGATAATCCAATTCCACCATGTGGAGCTTGCAGACAAGCAATATCAGAATATGAGATAAATCAAAATAAACCTATCGAGATTTATTTTATGGGAGAAATGGGCAAGGTTGTAAAGTCTAACTCTATTTCAGATTTATTACCATTTGTCTTTGATAGATCGGCATTATAAGTAATTTAAAAATTTTACGATTTTCTGTCTTTTTTATTACTGGCTAAAGTGTTACTTTTGTTATTCCGTTTATTAAATAAGCAATACAATGCAAAAAATAACCAAACAAACATATTTAAAGTGGTATGAGGACATGCTGTTCTGGAGAAAGTTTGAAGACAAGCTTGCTGCTGTATATATCCAACAGAAGGTAAGAGGTTTTCTTCACTTGTATAATGGTCAAGAAGCTGTTTTAGCAGGAGCGTTACATGCGATGGATTTAACCAAAGATAAAATGATAACCGCTTATCGTAATCATGTTCAGCCAATAGGAATGGGTGTTGACCCAAGGCGCGTTATGGCCGAATTATTTGGAAAAGGAACGGGAACTTCCCAAGGACTCGGTGGCTCCATGCATATTTTTTCTAAAGAACATCGTTTTTACGGAGGGCATGGTATAGTTGGAGGTCAAATACCATTAGGTGCTGGAATTGCTTTCGGAGATAAATACCATGGTCGTGATGCTGTAACACTGTGTTGTTTTGGTGATGGAGCTGCTAGACAAGGATCGCTTCATGAAACTTTCAATTTAGCAATGTTATGGAAACTTCCAGTAGTTTTTATTTGTGAAAATAATGGTTACGCAATGGGAACTTCGGTTGAACGCACAGCAAGTCATCAAGAAATATGGAAACTTGGTCTTGGTTATGAGATGCCTAGTGGACCAGTTGATGGAATGAATCCAATAAAAGTAGCCGAAGCGCTTTATGAGGCTATAGAGAGAGCAAGGCGTGGAGATGGTCCTACATTTCTTGAAATGAAAACATATAGGTATAGAGGCCACTCTATGAGTGATGCACAACATTATAGAACCAAAGAAGAAGTTAAAGAGTACAAGAAAATAGATCCTATCACACAAGTAAAAGACATTATTCTTGAAAAGAAATATGCAACTGAAGAAGAAATCAGTGTTATTGATAAACGTGTCAAGGATTTAGTTAGTGAATGTGAAAAATTTGCTGAAGAATCAGCATTTCCTGAAAAGAACATTATGTATGATGTGGTCTATGAACAAGAAGATTATCCATTTTTACAACATAAATTATAAGCTATGGCAGAAGTAATTAATATGCCTCGTTTGAGTGACACCATGGAAGAAGGAACTGTAGCCGCTTGGTTAAAGAAGGTTGGAGATAAAGTTGCAGAAGGAGATATTCTGGCTGAAATTGAAACCGATAAGGCTACAATGGAGTTTGAATCTTTTTATGAAGGAACACTACTTCATATAGGTGTTAAAGAAGGAGAAACAACAAAGGTAGATGAGCTTTTAGCTATTATTGGAGAAGAAGGAGAGGATATTTCAAGTTTCCTTAATGGAAATACATCTTCAGAAAAACAAGAAGAAGAAGAAAAACCTGCTGAAGTTGAGGCTTCAAATGAAGAACCAACTAGCGAAGCAACTACTTCTGTTGATATTCCTGATGGAGTTACTGTAGTTACTATGCCAAGGTTAAGTGACACCATGGAAGAAGGAACTGTGGCCACTTGGCTGAAAAAAGTTGGTGATGAGGTAGCTGAAGGAGAAATTCTCGCGGAAATTGAAACAGATAAAGCCACAATGGAGTTTGAGTCATTTCAGTCAGGAACATTATTATATGTTGGTCTCAACGAGGGTGAAACTGCCAAGGTTGATTCGCTTTTAGCAATTATTGGCCCAAAAGGAACAGATGTTTCAGATATTGCAAAAAATTTCAAGTCTACCTCTAGTGATGTTAAAACTGAAGAAACAACTCAAAAGGAAACTCCAAAAGCTGAAACTTCAAAAGTAGAACCACCAAAGCAAGAACCTCAAAAAGTTGAAACTAGTGTAAGTACTACAAATGGGCGATTATTTGTTTCTCCTTTAGCAAAAAAGATGGCTGAAGAAAAAGGTATAAACCTTTCTCAAGTTACAGGTTCTGGAGAAAATGGACGTATTGTAAAACGTGATATTGAAAACTTTACGCCAGCAACTTCAGGAGCTTCGGTTGGTAAATTTGTGCCTACTGGTCAAGAAGATTTTGATGAAGTTGCAAATTCGAATATGCGAAAAGCAATTGCTAAAAATTTAGCAAAATCAAAATTTACAGCACCACATTATTACTTAAATGTAGAGTTTGATATGGATAATGCCATTGCGTTTAGAAATCAATATAACAGCCTGCCAGACACAAAAATATCCTTTAATGATATTGTCGTTAAAGCGTGTGCCTTAGCATTGAAACAACATCCTCAAGTAAACTCACAATGGTTTGATGATAAAATGAGATTGAACAATCATGTTCATATTGGAGTTGCAGTGGCAGTTCCTGATGGATTGGTTGTTCCAGTAGTCCGTTTTGCAAATGAGCAAACTTTACCTCAAATAGGAGCCGCTGTAAAAGATTATGCTGTAAGGGCAAAAAACAAAAAATTGTCTCTTGAAGAAATGGAAGGCAGCACTTTTACAGTATCAAATTTAGGTATGTTTGGCATTGAAAGCTTTACATCTATTATAAATCAACCAAATTCTGCGATACTGTCAGTTGGAGCCATTGTTGAAAAACCAGTTGTTAAAGAAGGAAAAGTTATAGCTGGTAATACCATGAAACTTTCTATGGCTTGTGATCATAGAACTGTTGATGGTGCTACTGGAGCTCAATTTTTCCAGACATTAAAGGGTTATATTGAGAATCCTGTTACAATGCTGGTATAGAATTTAAAATGAATAAAAAAAGCCATTACAATTGTAATGGCTTTTTTTATGTAAAACTTTAGCTTAATTTTCTGCAGTATCTGGATTAATAATGGTTTTTACTTCTGCAACCGAATTGGCTGGAAAACCACCTTTATTGGCATGTTCTCTCACTAATTCTTCATTTTTCGCCATATATACACAGTATATTTTATCTCCTGTAACATAGCTATGTAACCATTTA
>Ga0102947_1000630_pt1 | contig 12421 bp, 12 predicted proteins | sample SalPon2A_A_D2_MG_FD_78210 | JGI IMG/M metagenome (GOLD analysis project Ga0102947, IMG submission 78210) | Soil microbial communities from South San Francisco under conditions of wetland restoration - Salt Pond MetaG R2A_A_D2_MG | ecosystem: Environmental > Terrestrial > Soil > Wetlands | place... | reverse complement strand
GCTCGTTCTGATAGGCCGCCAGCGCCGAGCTATCCGCACGCGGTGCAGTGAAGTAAAGGTAGATCAGTTGAAATAGCGTCTCCAGGTCTTCCGGTGATGCTCCACCGCGCAATCCTTCCTCCAGTTCGCCGATATATGGGGTCACAGACGCGACTTTGCCCGAAAGCTTCTTCTGCAAGGCCGTTCGGTCAAACGCGCCTACACCGCTGCGGGCGACGAGCGCGTCGGCGGTGCTGGCGTCCAGATAAGTATCGTCTTCGACCAGCGAGGTGCCGCCGGGACTGAAGGCGCGGAAAATAACTTCATCCTGCTTGAAATCCGTTGGTTTTAGCACCACGCGCACGCCGTTCGCCAGGGTGAACTCCCTGATCCCGACTTCTGGAATCTCACGTTCAGCAGTCACAGCGGCGGGTTGTGGCTCGACGGCTACCAGCGGCTCGTCACTTACGTCGTCCACGTACGGCCCAATGTTTTTCTGCTGGACGTCCGTTAGCACAGCGGTGAGCTCGGCTTCGGCGGGTGGCGTCAGGCCCTCCTTTTCAGGCATCAGCACCAGCACCACGCGGTTTTCCTCGGCCAGCAGTTCGGCAGCACGGGCGTTGACTTCCTCGACGGTGATGCCGGGCAAGACTTCTTGCACCAGTTCGTACTCATAGGCGATTCCGGGAATGGGCTCGTCTTCGAGAAAATGGTTGACGTATTCGCTGGCATAGGAGCCAGATTCGGTATTCTCGCGCTCGTTGAAAGCGCGTTCGTAGGCCCGCAGCGTTTCCTGCTTATCGCGTGCTAGTTCGGTTTCCGTGAAGCCATGTTGGCGCACACGGGCGGCTTCGGTCAACACGGCATCAAGACCTACGAGGATGCTGTCTTCCTGCACCTGGGCACCGATGCTGTATGACACCGCCGGGCGCACGAGGCTGCCTTTCGAGACGCCTGCGCCCAGAAAGGGCGCATTGCCCTGCCGGGCAATTTCGGCGAAACGCTTGTTGAGCATGCTGTTGAACAGGCTGCCGATCAGCACCTCGCGGTAGTCGTCTACCGTCTTAAATGGCTTGGCTTTCTGCTTGAAGTTGACCTGCACCTGCGTCACCGGGTATTCCGGGTCAGTGGCGACTTTGTAGAGGGTTTCCTCATGGCCCGGTACCTCCAAGCTTGGCCTTGGGCGCGGGTCGTCGGGATTGGTGAGGGTAGAGAAATGCTCGCGGATGAGGCCCTCGAAGTGATCCAGGTCGAAGTCACCCACGGCTACCACAGACATCAGGTTTGGGCGGTACCAGTCGCGGTAGTAGCGGCGCAGCGTGTCGTAATCGGCATTGTTGATGATGGTCGTGTCGCCGATGGGGAGGCGGTCTTTGTAGGGCGAGTTGGCAAGCAGCACGGGCAGAATCTGATCGCGGATGCGCCCACCTGCACCCGTGCCGCGCCGCCATTCTTCCACCACCACGCCGCGCTCTTTGTCGATTTCCTCCCCGGACAGCGTGGCATAGGCGGCCCAGTCTTCCAGCACATCGAACGACTTCTGGACGATCTCACTGCTGTCCGTCGGGATTTGCAGCATGTAGACCGTCTCATCGAAAGACGTATAGGCATTTACATCCGGTCCGAAGCGCATCCCGGTGCGTTCGAGAAAGTTGACCAGTTCATTTTCCTCGAAGCGCTGCGTGCCGTTGAACAGCATGTGCTCCAGGAAGTGCGCCAGACCTAGCTGGTCGTCGTCTTCCAACACCGATCCCGCATCCACCACCAGCCGCAGTTCGGCCCGGTTTTTCGGCTCGTTGTTGTGGCGCAGGTAGTAGACAAGGCCATTGTTCAGCGTATCTATGCGCACGGCAGGATCCACTGGCATCACCGCATCGAGAGACATGGTAGTGTCTTCTGAAGGCGCATCCGCTTCGGCTACAGGCGATTCGGTGGCGGTTTCAGCAGGAGCCGGGGTGGGCTCGGTGGAGGCACAGGCGCTGAGGCCAAAAACCAGCACAAGGGCACAAAGAAAAGCAAATCGTTGGGACATCGGCGCAGGATGCAAAGGAATAATAACGGAGGAGCCTAACGCCAAGGATGTCGTGCCGGGTTCCTTATTCGGTGAGAAAGAAGGCGGATGGTGAATAGTAGATAGGGAATGGTAAATGAACGAACTTCAAACCTGCTAACCTGTCAACCTGATAAACCTGCAACCATAAACCATAAACCAGTAATCATGAACCTCTCCGTCGAAGTAAGCATGTATCCGCTCAATGAGGACTACAAGCCCGCCATCAAAGCGTTCATCGCCCGGCTGCGCAAGGATCCGGCACTGCACGTCATCAGCAACACGCTCAGCACGCAAATCTACGGCTCGTACGAGGCAGTGATGGAAGCAGTGAGTCGTGAGATGCGGGCGTCCTACGAAGCGCACGGCAAAGCCATCTTCGTCGCCAAATTCTTGATGGGCGATCTGCGGCCAGATGGTTAAGGATGGCGAATGATTCAGGCTTTTACGCCATCGTCATTTCTTATTGCGCTTGCTACTGGCCGGGGAGAGATCAATGATCAGCGCGATGACGGCAACGACGATTTGCATGGCACCCCATTCGCCGCCGTACCAGTTTTGCACGGCGCTGTACCAGAGTAGCGTCGTTGGGGCGAAGATGAAGCCGACGACCGGTAGAATAAGATCGTCGAAGACGCCCGTGAACCAGTCGGAGAGCAACCACAGGATGATGATCACAAAGCGTGGGGTGATCAGCGCGATGACAGCGAAGAGGCAGGGCATAGGAGGCGGAAGTCGGTTGCGGGGGACTCAAGATAACGATTCGTTTAAAGCGGACGAAGAGAGCCGCTTCCGGGTTGCAACGATGGGGCTACAATTGGCAAAAAGTGGATCAGGCAAAACCCACAGCCGTCATACACGGATGGAGTATCATCTGCCTGCGCACCTCTTCTGATAAGGACATGACCGCACCTGCACCGCTGGCTCCCTACATAGGCACCCATCGGCTGTTTTTGATGTTTGCGCCCTCCCAGAAAATTCCGGCGCTCGAAACACAGCAACGGCAATTTATTGGAGCAGAGGAGGCGACCAAAGCCCGTCGCTTGCTGGTGGGCCAGATCCTATCTGAGGGGGCCTGTACGATTGCCGGGCGCAAGCTGGATCAGGCGGAAGCGGCAGCCTGGCGCAAGTATCTTGCCATCCATCCAGAGCATCATTTCTGTGTCATCCTGCTCGATGAAGATGGTACTGAACTGCGCCGCGATGATGCGCCGCTCAAACTCGAAAGTATTCTGAAAGCAATTGACCACCGCCCTGCCCATGGCTGACTGGAAAAACATTCTTACCCATCTAGCTCACCAAACCGCAGCTACCGCCGAAGAACAGTTTGACACCCTGCGAGCCCGTCTGAGTGACCGCCTCGGGCACACCGAACCCCTGCTTATCGTCCCGTATCGCGGCTTTGGAACGCCCGACCGCGTCTGGATCAAAGGGCGCGTGCTCGAAGACAAGGGGTTCCGTGAAGCCAAAGCACGCGACACGACGTGGCAGAACCTTGTTGCGGCCTACAAGCGGTTCGAGACGGACGAAGTGCCCGGCGTCCGCCTGCGTGTGCGCTTGCTGGATGCCGAGCAGATCGTCGTCACCGACCCCGAAGGCTATTTCGAGGTAACGCTGCATCCAACCGAGGCGCTGCCTACCGATAAACTCTGGCACGAGGTGGAACTGGAACTGGTAGAGGAGGCCAAGCTGGAGGGCCAGCCGGTAGGTACGACGGGCGAGGTGATGGTACCCGATCCCTCGCAGGCTGCCTTTGGTGTCATCAGCGATGTGGACGACACGATTCTCAAGACGGGAGCGACCAACCTGCTACGCATGGCGCGGATCACGTTTCTGAACAACGCCCGCACCCGTCTGCCGTTCAAAGGCGTCGCGGCGTTGTATCAAGCGCTTCAGGGGGGATCATCCGGAGAAGGGCAGCATCCGCTGTTTTTCGTGTCCAGCAGCCCGTGGAATCTGTATGATCTGCTCGTCGATTTCTGCGAAGTGCATGATATTCCACGCGGGCCCTTTATGCTGCGAGACCTCGGCATCGACCGGGAGACGTTCATCAAGTCGAGCCACCACAGCCACAAGCTGGAGCAGATCGAGCGCATCCTGCGGTTTTATCCCGACCTCAGGTTTATCCTCATCGGCGACAGCGGGCAGAAGGACCCTGAAATCTACCGCGAGGTCATTGATGATTTTCCAGAGCGCATCCTGGCCGTCTACATTCGAGACGTGAGCGAAGATGCACGCGACGAAGCGGTCCGGTCGTTGATTGCGGAAGTCGAAGCAAATGACATCCCGATGGCGCTGGTGGCAGACAGCGTTGCAGCAGCCGAGCACGCAGCCGCACGTGGCTTTATCAGCCACGACGCCCTGCCTGCTATCCGCCAGGAAACTGCCCAGGACAAAGCCGCACCAAGCGATGTAGAGCAGATACTTGGCACCGAGGAATCCGCCGACGAAAGACCACAGGAGGTCTAGCGACGGGTATTGAATTGAGAATTAGTCTTTTTTAGATACGCGGCCTTTCCAACAAAAAAGAATCAAAAAGCCTCATTTTAAGCCTTTTGAGCCCAAAATGGCAAAAAGGGAGATTGCCTTACAGCAATGGCACAGCCCTTGCGGTCCCCACCTAGCACTATGCAAAGCGGGTTTTCTCCTTTGTCTTCTGAGTATGCCAACTTGCAAAAGGAGAGAACGATGGAGTGCTTTTGCACCACCTGCCCTGCTGGTCAGAATGATAACTGATGGGCCGTATACAAACGCAACATAAAATGATGGAAAGGCACCACGAATCGGACAACCTCCTGGGGCGCTTATGGGATAAGCCAGAAGAGGTCTCTAAGCAATCTCCGTTCGATGAGATGGCATTGCCGTATCTGAAGCCGTCGGGTCCTTCTGTTTCTGAAATCCCGCCTTTCTCGGCGCTCGAACTGCGCGACCGGGTGGTCATCATGCTGCTCTTTGATCAGGTGGTTTACGAAGAACAGGTCGAACTGGCATGGCAACTCTGGCAACAGATGGGGCAGGAGGGGGTAAAGGAGCCACTGTGGCGTGTGCTCACCCTGTTTCCTGAGATCGACCGGGAACTGGTGTATGCCGAAGCCGCCCGCGTTTATGGTTTCGAGACGGCCCGGATTTCGCGGGGCCGTGCCATTGGCCTGATTCACAAAGTAGAACAGCAGGTCGCCGTTTCCCAATGGGATCAACTCGTGGAACTGCGGGTGATTCCGATTACCGAGTCGGAGCAGGCGCATACACACCGGACTCGGCTTGTCTTTGCTACACAGGATCCCACCCGCCCCGATGTGCACCGGTTGCTGCCCACCCTGGATCTCGGCGGGTTTGAATTACGCTATGCCCCCGAGCAAGAGATCATTGCTTTGCTGATCGAAGCCTTTCCGCAACGCTACAAGCACCTGCGTGGCTTGAGTGGCATCTCGAAAGACTTCCTGGCAAACATAGTGGTCGATAGCGTGGAGGCAGAACTGGTCGAAATTCCTTCCGATGCCGACGTACTTGATCTTTTTGACGAGGTGCTTGTTGAGGCGCTAGACAAGGGAGCCACCGATCTCTGCCTGATGCCGACGCCCACCGACGAGATGGAGGTATACCTGCAACTTGACGACCTGCTCAGCCGCGAGCGGGTAATCGATCATATCTCAGCGCAGGACCTCATTTCAGTCATCCGGCGCGTCGTGATTCAGGATGACGGCTATGAAGACGGTCTGATTCACAAAGCCCAAATCAAACGTCAGATTGCCGGAAACGACGTCACTTTCCGCGTCTCGGCTGTGCCGGCTAGCGATGAGGTGCCTTCCGAATGCATCGTCGTACGGGTGTTGTAACACAATAGAAGGGAAATCGGCAGGTCTTGCACTTCGCCCCCTGCGGCGGATATATTCCGGCTCTATGATCTACCGTTGAGCAGGAATCCCATCCGCTATGTCGCAGCAGGAGCGCGCCGGTCCCTCCGGCGATTTCCCCGAAAACACGGGCACGTCACTCGATAGCGCCTACGGGCTGTATCAGTGGATCGGGTTGGTAGTCGGGTTTGTGCTTTTCTTTGTCCTGCTGTTGGCTCCTGTCCCCGTCGGGTTGACCCTTCCGGCCTGGCGCACGGCAGCGGTTGGCGTGCTGATGGCGGTCTGGTGGATGACCGAGGCTATTCCGATCCCGGTTACGGCCCTGCTGCCACTTGTGCTCTTCCCCGTCCTCGGCATTTCCAGTATTGGTGAAGCGGCCAGCCCTTTTGCCAATCCCCTGATCTTTCTCTACCTCGGTGGATTCATCATTGCTGTGGCAATGGAGCGCTGGAACCTGCATCGGCGCATTGCCCTCAACCTGATCCGTCTTATTGGCGTACGGCCCCGGTCGATCATTGCCAGCTTTATGATCAGCACGGCCTTTTTGAGCATGTGGGTGAGTAACACAGCCACAGCGCTGATGATGTTGCCCATCGGTCTGTCGGTGGTGCACCTGGCAGGGGGCAAGAAGGGGCGCGGTGGGGGCGAGGCGTCGAACTTTGCTGTGGCGCTTATGCTCGCTATTGCTTATGCCGCGTCGATTGGTGGGATGGCAACCATCATTGGCACGCCTACGACCGCTGTGCTCGTCGGGTTTATGAGCGAGACCTATGGCTTCGACATCAGTTTTGCCGAGTGGATGATGGTAGGGCTGCCGCTCGTGGTCATTGGTTTGCCAATCACGCATGTCGTGCTCACGCGGTTCACGTATCCTGTGCGCCTCAAGGAACTGGTTGGCGGGAAAGCGCTGATCGATTCCGAACTACGAAAGCTCGGGCGCATCACCCGGCCCGAGCAGATGGTAGCGGTCATCTTCGTTGGTGTGGCCTTGCTTTGGATCACACGACCGTTTTTGGCAGCTTACATACCCGGCCTTTCCGATACAGGGATCGCTATGTTTGGGGCTGTGCTGCTTTTCCTGATTCCCGTGGACTGGCGGGGCGGGCTTTTCCTGCTGGACTGGGAGAGCGCCGAGCGCATTCCGTGGGGCGTGCTCTTGCTCTTCGGGGGCGGCTTGTCGCTGGCCGCTGCCATCAGCAACACCGGCCTCGCCACGTGGATTGGCAACAGCCTTTCAGGGATCAGCACCTGGCCCATCCTGCTCATCATCCTGCTCGTCGCCATACTGATTATTTTGCTGACAGAGTTGACCAGCAACACAGCGACAGCAGCGGCTTTTCTGCCGGTGGTAGCATCTGTTGCCATCGGGATCGGGCAGAACCCGCTGATGCTGGCCGTGCCGGCGGTGTTGGCAGCGAGTTGCGCTTTCATGCTGCCCGTCGCTACGCCGCCCAACGCCGTCGTGTATGGCAGTGGCTTTCTCACCATTCCTCAGATGGTGCGGGCAGGCAGTGTGCTCAATATTATTTTCATGCTCTTGCTGACGGCCTTTGCCTACACGCTCGTGACTGTCGTATTCGATGTACAACTGGGCATTGTGCCTCCGTGGGCGCAGTAATAAGGCACGTAACATTCCCAACGGCTTCTGCACGGAGAATCATGCTGCGATAAATCATCCACCTGAGAAGCTCCGATACGATGGAAGAAACCACGCCTCCAGCCTCCTATGACGACCTCCGTGCGCTCGTCGTCAACTGCACGCTCAAGCGCTCGCCACAGCCCTCGCACACCGACACCCTGCTGGATGTGGTTCGCCATATTTTCTGCAAGCAGGGCGTCAGTGTCGAGTCGATTCGGTTTGTCGATCATGCCGTCGCAGAAGGGGTGTATCCAGACATGACGGAGCACGGCGCTTCGGAGGATGTGTGGCCCAAAATCTTCAAAAAGGTGCAGGCGGCAGATATTCTGGTGATCGGGACGCCGATTTGGCTGGGTGAGAAGTCGAGCGTTTGCCAGAAGCTCATCGAACGGCTCTATGCCATGTCCGGCCAACTCAACGAGTACGGGCAGTATGCTTATGACGGCAAAGTGGGTGGGTGCATCGTGACGGGCAATGAGGATGGCATCAAGCACGTCAGCATGGGTGTGCTCTATAGCCTCCAGCATCTCGGCTACACCATCCCACCGCAGGCCGATGCTGGCTGGATTGGCGAGGCCGGTCCCGGTGCCAGCTATGGCGACCTCGACGAAGAGGGCAACCCCGTCGGCATCGACAACGACTTCACGCAGCGCAACACCACCTTTGCCGCCTGGAACCTGTTGCACCTTGCCCGGATGCTCAAAGACGCGGGTGGCATTCCACCGCATGGCAACCAGCGGTCTTTGTGGGAAGCGGGCTGTCGGTTCGATTATGAGAACCCGGAGTATCGATAGCCCCACTCATCACTCATTGGGTGCTCGCAAACTGAGGCATAGGAATGGGCAGGACGGTTCTTTAAGGTGCCGAAAATAGCATAATTACGTGATTGTGGATGCAGAGTGGCCCCGCTAGATGGCAGACCAGTAACGACAGAGTCGAAAAGTATATTATGCATGCAAGTCATGAGGCTCGCATGAGAACACCACTACAGAAAGCTGGCATTGCTGTATTCGGGGTCGTGCTGGTCTTGATGGTCTTTACGCTAGGCCAGAGCTACATGATGATACCGGAGGAGCAGGTTGCAGCATATCAAATGCTGGATGAACTCAAACAAAAATAACCACGTCGCTAGACAAGACTCTCTCCAGAGAACAGCAGCAGGAGCAGACTCAATCGCTGATCCATCATTTAGAAAATGCCCAGATAGGGGAAGCGGAGGTCCAAGTAGATGCCATGGAATCTTTGATTTCGCAACACGTGGTTTCAGACATGTCGGAGTCCATGCGCCAAGAAACAGGTGAAGCGGTAGGGCAAGAGATAGAGGCAGCCAAACAGAATGTCCCCCAAGTCCAGGTTGTGGGCGATACCAGTCACATTAAACTCTTCGCCAAGCTGATACCTTGCTATTCGGAGTTGCTGCACTCTATGTGGTGCTCTCCAACAAATATCCAGAAGAGACGCAAAAATGGGCCTTTAGCGTGCTGTCGCTTATTGCAGGGGTATGGGCAATTTGTGAAAGGGTGATTATCCAGGTCTGCTATGTGCCAGGAGCAGGTTGATGAAGGGTTCCCAATGATTTGAGTTGTCATTGCATAGAAGGACTAGAGCGATAGACGGGCTACTAGGCTGATCATCGAAATAGGTTGCTCGTACACTTCGTTCACCAGTCTGTCATAGTCGGCGGTGACAGATTGCGCGCCGAGATACCGAAGTCCTACGGAAAATCGGTCATATCCCAGCGAGGCTCCTGCCTCATACGCAAATCCCTGCGAGAACGCACCTGTAGCCGTGCGAATTTCGCTCGGAAAGATAGCTGACAGATTGGGAGGCTTATACATCATGAGGCCAGCCTTTCCATGAACCGATACGGTGATGCCTGGACCGATCGTAGTCCTGTAGCCTGGACCTGTGAGTAAGGCCCCCGTAGCGTCACGCCCCACGTCGAAGGCGGCCCCACTGGCACTGATGTGGTCGCTGGCAAGCGCTGTGCCGAAGCTATGCGTACGCCCCTGAAGGGATAGCACCCACGAGAGGGACGGGGAGAAGGATGGGGCAACGGGAATCCATAGATCAATACCAGCCACGATTCCCAACTCAGCGTGGCCTGCTTGTTCGCCGGTGGTGCTTCCATACGCACCCGTCGGTAGTGAGGCACCTGCGAACATAGAAAAGTCTTGTGCGGTGACCTGCCCCGCCACGCAAAAACCTATGATAAGGAGATAGAATCGCATCAATGCCATGTTACCCTGTATAAAGCTGTTCCTTCTGTGAGCACCAACTATACTGCTAATCGAAAATAGACAATATTCAGCCACTCACCAACTCTATTTGCGCGCCCCCCAATAGAAGAAGTCGAATCCTTAAGGACGTTTCAAAATGTCGCTGTGTAGCGCAGTTTGCACAAATAAGAAAACGGCGAGGCACCGAAATGCCCCGCCGTTTCATAACGTGGAGATGCCGGGAGTCGAACCCGGGTCCGAATGGTCGAACAAGTCAGGCGTCTACATGCATAGCTGGTCTTTTCAAAGCTCACCTACCCCTTATGCTGACCAGCGCTGGCTAGGGGCAGGCAAAGGCTGATTGGGTTTCGGAGCGCCGGTCCAGCCGGAACCAGCCACTCCTATCTTATCTAAGTCGATGCCTCGTGAGCGCCGATAAGCGAGCCACTCAGGAGACAGACAGCAGCTTTACGCTGCCATCGCGTACGAGTAATCGTTCGCAGTTGCAGTGTTCTTAGCAGTTTATACGAGCGTGCCAAGAGGCTCGACATGCAGCCTGCTGCGCGAGTCCACCCGTCGAATCCGTGTCATCCCCAATTTTGTAAAGAACAGCGCCTCTTTCGAAGCTATGTGTATAAACGTCCGCGCTACGCCAGCGTTCCCTCATTAGCGGGCTGTGAGGGCTTCATCCCGTTTCTCCCCTGTGCCAATGGCTTGCAAGCCCTGCTGCTCAAACGCCCTGGTGAGATCCTTCAACACAGAGCGTTGCAAGCTTTTGTTCAAGTAGGGAATCTTACCGCGTCCGCCCGTTATGTATTTACGGTACGGATGGATGTAGAGCCGGACGTACTCTGTACCCAGGGGCACCACTTCTACCGAGGCCACGACGCTGTAAAGGCCCCAGCTACTCAGTTTGCGTTCTTCGGTAGCAAAGGCATTGGGGGCTGCTGCCGATTTCAGGTGCCAGCCTGCGTCTGTGAGGGCTGTTTCGATGCGTTCATCGATAGGTGCCGCCGAAGAAGAATCGGTCTGAGCTTCGTAGTCGCGGTACAGCGGCGAGAGGGAGGGGGCGCAAGCTGCCATACTCAAGCAAAGCCCGATCAGGATAATCAGCACAGAGCGGGTGGGCAAAGGATACGACATATATGTATGTGGGCTTGTGGCAAAGCGAAGGAATTGGAAAATACCAACGCGCCATGCCAAAAAAAGGTCAAAAAAGAAGCCGGGCGAGCATGCTCACCCAAACATGCCCGCCCGGCTGTGCGGAGGCCTACCGCAGTGCACTGTATGCACTTTCATAAAACTTCAGGGTAGGAGGCGTCCCGAAGCTATTAATAGGCTTCACAAGAGCCATGCCAAAAGCAATTTGTCGGGCAAAGTAAGTAAAAAGATCTAGCCTATAAGGGAAGTGTGCGCAGAACTGTACAGTGGTGGACTGTTCGCTGAACAATGAAATTAGATTGCGCAAGTCAATGAAATTTAAAAACTTGTGCGAGTCAAAAAAAGAGTCAGGTGCTATTCGTCGGAGCTAAGACCGCCGAGCCGATGGTTTGGTGGAGGAAAGCCAGCAGAATCTTGTTGAAGGCGGCCGGACGCTCCATCATTGGGGCGTGCCCGCAGCGGTCGATGAAGTGCAACTCGGCGTTGGGAAGATGCTCTAGAAACGCTTCGGCGACATCCGGCGGCGTAATACGATCGTTGCGTCCCCAGACGAGCAAGGTCGGCACTGTGATGTCGGCGAGCTGATCAGTCACCGTTTCAGCCTGTGCCGACCGCGCCAGCCGAATGAGCCGTAATGCCACGCCCCGGTCGTTGACGATGCTGTACGCCTCATCGACCAGTTCGTCCGTCACATGCACGGGGTCGTAAAACGTAATGGCAGCGCGCTCGCGGATAAAATCGCGGTCCTTGCGCCGCAGGGTGGCTGTGCCCGTCTCGACTTCATAAATCCCAGACGACCCGGACAACACGAGCGCCACGACCCGGTCAGGATGGTCGAGCGTGTAGAACATGGCCAGTTGGCCCCCCAGGGAGTTGCCAGCCAGGATGACCCGCTCCAGCCCCATGGTGTCAAGGAAGCCTCGCACATGCGCTACCAGCCCCGGCACATTCGACTCTTTCATTGGCAGGCCGTAGACGGGCAACAGCGGCACCAACACCCGGTACGCATGACGCGCAAGGAAGGGAACCGTGTCTTTCCAGTTGCTCACCTCGCCCAACATCCCATGCAGGCAGACGATGGGCGGCAGATCGGTATGAGGCCCATCGTCGATGTACTGGTAACCATTTATTTCGTGGAGCGTAGGGGACGACATATTTAGAGCTACTACGTGAGCGGGTCAGGCGGAACAGAACACACACAGAAGGTCAGGGCGAGCCTAAGATACTCTCTTCGGGTAACATGCGAAAGCTATAGGAGGTTGACGATGGCTACAGGGGGCAAATGTGCGTGATCTTCAAAGTGTCATGAAACCCCTATTTCGTCAGAGCGTTGCATAAACATCCGAGGGTTGGTACCTTACTTAACTCTATCGTTACTGCATCACTCAAACAGAGGACGAGTCTATGCCTTCTGGCCGTAAACGCAAACGTCATAAGATTGCCACACACAAGCGGAAGAAGCGGCTCCGCAAGAATCGTCACAAGAAAAAGAACCGCTAGGATCTCGCTTTGCCGGGAT
>Ga0102947_1000629_pt1 | contig 12435 bp, 12 predicted proteins | sample SalPon2A_A_D2_MG_FD_78210 | JGI IMG/M metagenome (GOLD analysis project Ga0102947, IMG submission 78210) | Soil microbial communities from South San Francisco under conditions of wetland restoration - Salt Pond MetaG R2A_A_D2_MG | ecosystem: Environmental > Terrestrial > Soil > Wetlands | place... | reverse complement strand
GCAACCTCCCCCAGATCCGGGCGATGATCGAGGCCAGCTCCCTCGACCCGGAGGTCCGCGACACCGCGGTGCGCCTCTTCACCCGCCTCGGCGAGGCGGAGGCGCGGGCCCACGGCGTGCCGGTGGACCGGGTGCACTTCCACGAGGTGGGGGCGGTGGACTCCATCGTCGACCTGGTGGGGGCGGCGGCGGCCTACCACCACCTGGCACCGGAGCGGCTGACCTCCAGCCGGGGCAACGCCGGCGGCGGCACGGTGGGGACCGCCCATGGGCGGCTGCCGGTGCCCGCCCCGGCCACCGCCTGGCTGATGCGCGGCCTGCCCATGTACGGTCAGTCCTTCGGCGGCAAGGCGGGCGAGCTGCTGACCCCCACCGGCGCGGTGATCCTGGCCGAGCTCGTGGACGGCTTCGGCGACCTGCCGCCCCTGACCTTGGACGAGGTCGGTTACGGCCTGGGCAAAAAGCACATCCCCGGCCAGCCCAACGCGGTGCGCCTGATCCGGGGAAGCTCCCTGGACGGTGATTCCCTTGCCGAGGAGGGCGATGCGGCAAAGGTGGTGGTTATCGAGGCCGAGGTGGACGACCTGCCGGGGGAGGGCTTCGGCTTCCTCATGGAGCGCCTGCTGGAGGAGGGGGCGCTGGACGTCTACTTCACGCCGGTGCAGATGAAGAAGAACCGGCCCGGCACCCTGGTCACCGTGCTCGGGCGGCCGGCGCAGCGCGACGAGCTGGCCGGGGTGCTGCTGGCGGAGTCGGGGTCGCTGGGGTGCCGTTTTGTCGAGATGGCGCGGCTGGAAGCGGAGCGGGCGGTGGAGGAGGTGGAGACGGAGTACGGGGTGGTGCGGGTGAAGGTGGCGAGCTTCGCGGGGCGCAGCCTGGGGGCGGCGCCGGAGTACGAGGACTGCCGGCGCCTGGCGCGGGAGCACGGGGTGGCTTGGCGCGAGGTGTACCGGGCGGCGTTGGGCGCGGGGGCTTGAGGGGGGGAGTTTTCGCGAAGACGGGCCGGGGGCGGGGGCTCCCCGCAGGGGGACAGCGAGCTTTTGGAGGTGGACGGAGGGGGGCTCGCTTCGGCTTCCGCGGGGCGCCATCGACCAGGCCCTCCAACGGATATTGCCCTTGCCCCGCTCCAGACGCCCCCTGCAGGGAGCCCCCGCCCCCGACCCTCAACGGTGGAGGCTGAGAACACGACCCAGCAAGGACGGCATGCGAGGGCGAGATCCGCAGAACCGATTTACCTCGTTGGCAGAATCGGAGGGGCTGGGGTGACTGAGTGGAGAGAGGGGAGGGGTGGGGAGGTGGTATGAGGTGCGGATTTGTGGCATGAGGTGCGGATTGGCGGCATGGGGTGCGGATTTACGGCATGAGCTGCGGAGGTCACCAACCCCCCTTGCTGATCTGTTCGGGAGGGGGAAGGCAAACGGTTCAGCTTGAGCCCTGGGGGCCAGGGGGAGTTCAAGGGGAATTCTCGCCCCCTTTCGATCCGTTCTAAATCCTTGCACCGCCGGGCGATTCCGCCCGACACCCCCCTTTCGAACACCGAGGTAGGACCGATGAGCGACGAGACGAAGAGCACCGCTGTGCCCGAAGAAACCCTTGTGCATGAAGAAACCCTTGTGCCCGAAGAAACCCTGGACCCCCGGCCGCCGGCCATTGCCGAGGGAGCTCTGCGCTCGGGCCTGGCGGCGGATGGCGCGTTCCGTTGGGCGGTGGCGGATCTGTCGGAGATCGTGGAGACGGTGCGGGAGCGCCGCGACCTGACGCCGGTGTCGGCGGCGGCGCTGGGGCGCACCCTGGCGGCGTCGGCGCTGCTCCTGCGCCTGTCGTCCAAGACCCCGACCCGGTTGGTGCTGGAGCTCAAGGGCGATGGCCCCCTGGGCTCGGTGGTGGCCGAGGCGGACGGTGAGGGCAACCTGCGCGGCATGGTGGGCAACCCGCGGGTGGTGACCGAGGACTACGCGAACCGCAAGCTCAACGTCGGTGCCGCCATGGGCGGAGGCTTTCTCCGCGTCCTGCGGGAGCACCCCACCGGCAACTACAACTCCCAGGTCGAGCTGGTCTCCGGCGAGATCGCCTACGACGTGGCCCATTACCTGCGCCAGAGTGAGCAGCGCCCCTCGGCGGTGTTCCTGGGCGTCCTCGGTCGGCCCGAGGTGGAGGGGGAGGACGGTACGGCCGCCGGTCCCGGCGTCGCCGCCGCCGGTGGCCTGATCGTCGAGATCCTGCCCGACGCCGACCCTGAATTGATCGACCGCCTGGAAGCCAACCTCCAGGCGATCCCGGGCATCTCCTGGCTGATGGAGCAGGGCGGCATCGACCAGGTCCTGACCACGGCGATGCAGGGCTTCACCATCGACACCCGGGAGGAAGCGCCGCTCTTCTACCGCTGCCGCTGCACCCGAGACCGTCTGCGCCGCCACCTGGAGATGATGAGCGCCGACGACCTCGGCTACCTGCGCGAGGAGACCGGCGCCCTGGAAGCCGAGTGCGTCTTCTGCGGCGACCTCTACCGCTTCGATGCCTCCGAGTTGGACCAGTCCTCCGACACCCCCCAGACCGCCGACGCCTGAACCACTTCCCAGCCAACAGATCAACAGGGGTTCCCCCCGCCCTCCCAACAGATCGGCAAGGGGGGAAAGGGCGGGGCCATTCCCTGAGTCGCGACTGTCCGAGTTGGATTTCTGCACGGTGCCAGTGCTTGTCCCTATCGGTCTCAACTGGTCCCACCAATCCGTCCCTGCCACGGGTGCAGTTTCTCCTCCCTCCACCTTTCGCTCCGGGGACCTCTGGTAGCTTGCCACCGTCGATGAGGGCTGGGTCGGGGTCGTCTGCGCCGGGGTGCTCTGGAGCGGCCGTTGGCCAGCCCCGTGCATTGTTCACCACCGTGCCGGGGCCGCGGAAGTGCAGCGGAGCCCCCGTCCTCCAACCACCCGAGCGGAGCGGCCCCGGGGCAGACGACCCCGACCCAGCCCGTCTCTGCGCATCCCGTTCCATCGCACCCCCCTTTGCTACACTCACCGTCCCCGGAGCACCCCCGCTCCCCACACCTTTGATCCTCCAGCCGGATACCCCCATGAGCAAGCTCTACGTCACCACCCCGATCTACTACGTCAACGACCTCCCCCACATCGGGCACATCTACACCACCGTCGTCTCCGACTTGGTGGCCCGCTACCACCGCCTGCTGGGCGATGACGTCTACTTCCTCACCGGCACCGACGAGCACGGTCAGAAGATCCAGACCGCGGCGGAGGAGAACGGCGAGACCCCCCAGGCGTTGGCCGACCGGGTCGTCTCCCGCTACCACGTCCTGTGGGACGAGCTCGGCATGTCCAACGACGACTTCGTGCGCACCACCGAGGCCCGCCACCGGGCCGGCGTCGAGGAGATGATCCGGCGCATCGACGCCAACGGCGATTTCTACGTCGACAAGCACGAGGGCTGGTACTGCGCCGGCTGCGAGACCTTCTACACCGAAAAGGAACTCGAGGAGGGCAACACCTGCCCGGTCCACGAGACCGCGGCGGAGTGGAAGTCGGAGGAGAACGTGTTCTTCCGCCTGTCGAGCTACCAGCAGCCGCTGCTCGACCTCTACGCCGAGCGCCCCGAGTTCGTGCGCCCGGAGACACGCCTCAACGAGGTGCGCTCCTTCGTCGAGTCCGGCCTGCGCGACCTCTCCGTCTCCCGGGCCGACCTCGACTGGGGCATCCCCTTCCCGGGCCACGAGGGGCAGACCACCTACGTCTGGCTCGACGCCCTGACCAACTACCTTTCCGCCCTGGGCTTCGGCCAGGACGACGACGACCTCTACCAGCAGTACTGGGACACCCGCGAGCCCGACACCCGGCAGCTCCAGATCCTGGGCAAGGACATCCTGCGCTTCCACGCCGTCTACTGGCCCGCCTTCCTGATGTCCGCCGGCCTGCCGCTGCCGGACACCATCTGGTCCCACGGCTGGTGGCTGATGGACGACCGCAAGGTCTCCAAGTCCTCCGGCAACGTCGCCCGGCCGGACCACCTGATGGACCGTGTCGGCGCCGACCCGGTGCGCTTCTTCCTGATGCGGGACATGGTCTTCGGCCAGGACGCCACCTACTCCGACGAGGCGGTCATCGAGCGCTACAACTCGGACCTGGCCAACGACCTGGGCAACACCGTGTCCCGGGTGGTCACCCTGTCGCGCAAGGCGTTCGACGGCCAGACCCCGCCCGGCGACGCCGCCGCCGACCAGGCCAGCCCGCTGGCCGACTCCGCCCGCCGGCACGTCTCCGACTACCGGCGGCACATGGACGAGATGGCCTTCAGCCGGGCCTTGGAAGCCCTCTACAAGCTTCTCTCCGAGACCAGCCAGTACCTGGTGGAGAACGAGCCGTGGAAGCGGATGAAGGAGGAGGGCGGCGCCGAGGCGGTGGCGCCGGTGCTGTGGAGCTGCCTGGAGGCGGTGCGGGTGGTCACCGTCGGCCTGCTGCCCTTCATGCCCGAGGTCGCCCCCCGGGTGCTCGCCGCCGTCGGCACCGCCCGGCCGCCGGCGAGCCTGGATGCCATGCAGTGGGGCGGCACCCCCCACGACGCCCTCCTCGCCGAGCCGGAGCCGATCTTCCCGCGCATCGACCTCAAAGCGTGGATCGCCGAGGTGGAGGCCGAACGGGCCGCCGACCCGGCGCCGACCCCCGATTCCAAAACCGACGACTCGACAACCGACGACAAGGACGACACCGTGGACGACACCGACGTGAAAGACATCGCCGCCGAAGACAAGCCCGCCGGCGACAAGCCCGCCGCAGACAAGCCGGCGGAGAAGAAGGCTGCCGAAGACAAGGCCCCGGAGCAGGATCCGCAGATCAACATCGACCAGTTCTTCGCCACCCAGCTCAAGGTGGGCACGGTGAAGGTGGCCGAGCGCATCCCCAAGTCCAACAAGCTCCTCCGCCTGGAGGTCGATCTGGGCGAGCCCGAACTGCGCCAGCTCGTGGCCGGCATCTCCAAGGTCTACGAGCCCGAGGACCTGGTCGATACCCAGGTCATCGTGGTCGCCAACCTGAAGCCGGCCAAGCTGATGGGGGTCAAGTCCCAGGGCATGGTGCTGGCGGCGTCGGAGGACGGCCAGCCGGTGCTGGTGCGGCCGGAGCGCTTCGTGCCCCCGGGCACCCAGGTGCGCTGAGGCGATGCCGACGGTAGGGCTGATCGACTCCCACTGCCACCTCCAGAACCTGGAGCCGGACGCCCGGGAGGCGGCGCTGGACCACGCCCGGGAGGTGGGCGTGGTGGGCTTCCTGGTGCCGGCGGTGGAACTGTCCGAGGCCGACGACCTGTTGCAACTGTGCCACGCCCACCCGGACGTCTGGTGCGCCCTGGGCACCCATCCCCACGATGCTTCCAAGTGGGGCGACGGTGACCGGGAGCGGCTGCGCGGGCTGGCCTCCGACCCCAAGGTGGTGGCCATCGGCGAGTGCGGCCTGGACTTCCACTACGACAACTCCCCCCGGGAGGTCCAGGAGCGGGTGATGCGCGAGCAGTGGTCGCTGGCGCTGGAGCTGGACCTGCCGGTGGTGGTCCATAACCGGGATTCCAACCAGCGGATGCTGGAGGTGGTGGGGGAGGAGGAGTTCGCCGGCTTGAAGGCCGACTTCCACTCCTTCGCCGGCGGCCTGGAGATGGCCCGGGAGCTGATCCGCCGTGACTTCTACTTGGGCTTCACCGGCATGATCACCTTCAACCGCGCCGACAACGTGCGCGAGGTGATCCCCGAGCTGCCTGCCGACCGGGAGCTGGTGGAGACCGACACCCCGTATCTGGCCCCGGTGCCCCACCGCGGCGAGCCGAACCAGCCCGCCTACGTGGTGGAGGTGGCCCGCCGCCTGGCCGAGGAGCGCGACGAGCCCTTCGCCGACCTCTGCCACCGCACCGGCGAGAACTTCTTCAGGCTGTTCCCCAAAGCTTCGGGGTAGCCGCCGTAGCCGCTGGCGGCGAAGATCGCCGCCGGGCCCCCCCATCGGATCAGCCCCGCCACCGCCGCCTTCGGCGTGCACCCTGTGTAACGGATCGCACCATGGATGCGCCTATGGAAGGTAGACGAAGAGACGTATGAGCAAATCTTCATGCGTTGGCTGCCGAGGAGGTGCCTATGTGGATCCGATCAACCAAAACCATGAGGGTGGTCCTCGCGGTGATGCTCGCCGAGCCGCTGTTCTTCGCTGGCACGGGGGAGTGCGCGGCCCAGGAACTGGAACTGGTCAGCCGGGGGGCCCCGGACTCGGTGGTGGGCGGCGTCGCCCTGGTGGATGGAGAGGTCACGGCCTTCTACACGGCCCGTGGCGGCCCGGATGGCGAGGCCCGGCCCGCCGCCGCCCAGGGCTACCGAGAGGGGCAGAACCCGGGTGAGCGGGTGGTGACCTCGCCCGACGGTAGCCGCACCGGCCGCGTCAGCTACGGCGAAGGGGAGGCTGGGCGGGTGCTCACCCGCTTCGTCGCCGAGGGCCCGGAGGGCGGAGCCGTCGAGTTGTCGGTGGAGGGCCCGGCCCGCTTCCTGTTGAGCGACGACGGCTCCACCATCGCCGCCGTGGCCCAGGACATCCACGCGCCGGGGGACGGCCGGGTCGTCCTCTTCGACGGTGGCGGAGAGCGCCTGGGCGAGTTGGAGCAGCCCAGGTTGCGGCAGGCGGCCCTGGCCGCCGACGGCAGCCGCCTGGTGGTCAACACAGGCTCCGACGGCGTGTTGGTGCTGGATCGCCGGGGTGAGGTGCTCCACCGGCTGCCTAGGGCGTCCGACGTCAAGGTGTCACCGGACGGAGCGTGGGTCGCCCTCCTCGGCGGCAATGCGACCACCCTCTACCAGGCTGGCGAGGAAGCCGCCCGGATCTCCACCGAGGTGACCGCCCGGGACGCCGCCTTCGACGCCGCCGGTGAGCACGTCGCCGTGGCGGACCGGGGTTCCCTGCGCTTGGTCGAGACCGCAACCGGCAGGGTGCTCTTCGAGCGCCCCGCCCCCCGGGGGTGGGAGTACCGGTCGGTGGACGTGGGCCCTGCCGGCGTCCTCGCCGGCCTGTTGAAGTTGGAGCGCCGGCGCAGCCGCAAGGGCTCCGGCCGGGCCCTGGCCGAGGTGGTTCTCTTGGACCGCAACGGCGACGTCTCCTGGCGCACCGAGCTGACCCCGGACGCCTGGAACCGGTCCACCCCCGAGGTTCACTTCTTCGAGGGGGGCGCCCAGGCCGCGGTGGTCACCCGCAATGCCGTCTACCGCTTCACGCCCCCCGGGCAACGGTGACGGGCCCGCCAGAAGCCAACCACGGAGCCCCGTGGGAGAAGACAGCAGCGGAGCAGAGATCCCGACACGACGCTGAGAGGAGGAAACCGTCATGCGCACCGATCCCCATCCCCATTCCAATCCCACCTCGCCACCGGCCGTCGCGGCGGGCCTCATCGCCATCCTGTGCCTCGCCCTGCTGGCCGGCTGCACCCCGGTGCGCTGGCCCTACGCCCCGGGTAACACCACCTACGAGCTGGGCAACAACTTCGGCGAGTACCAGAGATACGGCGGCGCTTCGTACTACCACGATGGCCTCGACATCCTGGGCGGCGTCACCCGGCCCCTCTACGCCGTCAAGGGCGGCACCGTCACCCACGTCACCGACGACGGGGGCGGCCTCTACACCGGCATCATGATCGGCCGGCCCCAAGCCGGCGGTGTCGGCTGGCTGTACTGGCACATCGACCAGGGCACCCTGGCGGTGTCCGAGGGTGACGTGGTGGACACCGGCGACTACCTGGGAGACATCGTCTTCTGGCCGAACTCGAACTTCCACCACGTCCACTTCAGCCGGGTGAACGGGACCGGGGGCTACCCGTGGACCTGGTACGACGCCACCGGCAACCCGCTGGACTGGCTGAAGCCCGACACGGACAACTCGGCACCGGTCATCTTGAACGCCGGCGCTGGCGGCGACCGCTTCCTCTTCGTCGACAACGACTCGAGCAACTACCAGGACCCCGACGACCTCTCGGGCCAGGTCGACGTCATCGCCAAGGTCCGGGACCGTTACAACAACGGCACCACCTGGGACCTTGCACCGTCAGCGCTGAGCCTGGAGATCCGTAGGCAGGGCAACAACGCCCTGGTGCTGGAGAAGAGCGCCCACTTCTTCCATGGCGCCCTGGGGACGGACGCCACCTTCATGCCCACCGTCTACCAGGACGACGCCACGGCCGACAGCAACGGCGACTACAACAACCGGGACTTCTACTTCATCGTCACCAACTCCGACAACTCGGTGGGCTACAGCGCCGCGGACCGGCCCAACTCGTGGGACACGACGGCGGTGAGCAACGGCAAGTACCGGGTGCAGGTGAAGGCGTGGGACACGGACGGCAACACCGACACCGAGACCATGGTGGTGACGGTCAAGAACTGAAGCCCCGGGCGCGTCCCTTCTTTCGGCTGTTCCCCAAGGCGGCGGGGTAGCCCCGGCCCTTCACGGCGTTGCCTTGCGCGACGTTGCCTACTCCATGGCAGGTTCGGCGGCCACCGCCAACTGATCCGATCCGTCCAGTTCCCCATAACTCTCCGTCACGACCATGGGGCAGCGGTGGCAGGCGTCCACGCCCTCCTGCAACCACCAGCGGCAGGCGGGTCGTAGGGCACACACGGGCGGAGCGTTGACAGCTTGGGGCACACCCTCGACGATGCGGCGCGCCAGCCGGCAGTCGGAGCCGTCAAAGTGCTGACAGGCGTCGCCGGCGCAGGGGGCGGCGAAGCGGAAGAGGCGGGTTGGGGAGACCGGCTCGGCCAGGGCCAGGAGCTCGTCCCGCACCGGTTCCGGACGTTTCAGATAGGCCAGGCGAGGGTGGTGGGGATCGCCCTCCAAGACACCGAGCAGCCGAGCCCCGGGCATGTCGGGGCGGGCGCTGGGACACTGGATCTCCGAGCCGACGAGGGAACGGGCCGACGCCCCTGGGGGGCGCCGGCCTTCACCACGTTCTTCAGGGGTTCCCGACATCGGTCCCGATTTCTTTGAAGACATCGCCGGGGTCGATCCTGATGCCGACCCAGATTCTCGGCGGAATCTTGAGGTCAGGATCCATCTCCTTGAAGGTCTTCATGGCGGCCCTGGAGGCCGAGGTCACCAGGTCGTCGAGGGTGATGCTGCGGGGCCTGGAAGCATCCTCTTGCATCGCGTTTCGTCTCCTTTCGTCCACAGTGAGCGCCCGATGCGCCCAAGGCGACGACCGCCCCGTAGCGAGAGCGCTTCTGGAACCTTGGCGCCTAAGGAGGCGTTCACGTTACGCGATGGATGCACCCGGGTGTCTTGGCCCGGCGAGATGGAAGTGTGGTCATGGTAATCTGACCCCCTTGAAGGTGACCGATGACCAAAACCGTGAGCAAGTCCCAGTTCAAACCGAAAGCGCTGGAGTACTTCCGTAACGTCGAGGCCACCGGCCGGGAGCTGGTGATCACCGACCGGGGCCGCCCGGTGGTGAGGGTGGTGCCGTACGTCGAGGATCCCGAGGCGGACCTGGAGAGCCTCCGGGGAACGGTTCTGGAGTACCGGGAACCCACGGAGCCGGTGGGCCAAGCGGACTGGGAGAATCTCTGAGCACTCTCCTCGACACCCACGCTTGGATCTGGTGGTTGAGCGATCTGGATCGACTGGGGAAAGCGGCACGACGGCACATCTCTCGGGCACGGCGAGACGGAACCTTGCTGGTGTCGGCGTTCAGCGCCTGGGAGGTGGCCATGCTGGTCATGAAGAACCGCTTACGGCTGAGCATCCCGGTGGCCGACTGGGTCGCCGGCTCTCGCCGCCTTCCCTTCGTTCACTTCGTGCCGGTGGACGCCGAGATCGCCCGACGCTCGGTGGAACTGCCACCGCCTCTTCATCCTGACCCCGCCGACCGCATCATCGTCGCCACCGCCCTGGCTACGGGATCCACTCTCGTCACCCGTGATGCCAGGCTCCAGACGTACCCGGAAGTCGAAACGGTCTGGTGAGCGGGTTAGAGGCCCCGGCCCGGGCCTCTTTGGTGGACAGGAAGTAGCTGGGAGCGAAGTCCCTGATCTCCCGACCGCGGGTCAGTCCGCTTCGAGAAAGCCGTGCTCGCGCATCCAGTCGTCGTCGAAGATGGTGGAGAGGTAGCGGTTGCCGGAGTCGGGGAGGATGGTGACGATGCGTGGGCCGGCCTCGCCGTAGGCGGCCAACTCGCCGCGCTCCTCCAACTCGGCCACGAGCTTGCGGACGCCCCACAGGGCGGCGCCGGAGGAGCCGCCGGCGAACAGGCCGTCGCGGTGGGCCAGGTCGCGGGTGGCGAGGAAGGCATCGCGGTCGCTGACCTGGTACATGTCGTCGATGACCTCGAACTCCGGGCAGCCGATCATCTCTTCGTCGCCCAGGCCCTCCAGGTGGCAGGGTCGGGGCTGGCACGGCTCGCCGTGGTGGAAGTGGCTGCTGAACACCGAGCCCTCGACGTCCACCGCCACCACCCGCACCGCCGGATCCTGCTCCTTGAGGAACCGCCCCGTGCCGGAGACGGTGCCGCCGGTGCCGATGCCGGCCACCAGGAAGTCGATGCGGCCGCCCATCTGGCGCCAGATCTCGGGGCCGGTCTCGCGGTAGTGGGTCTCGTTGTTCTCCCGGTTGTTGTGCTGGTCCGGGAAGTAGTAGTCGGGGTTGTCCCGGGCCAGCCGCTTCGGCTTCTGGTTGTAGCTCTCCGGGTGCTCTGGCGGTAGGTCGCCATCGACCAGCACCAGCTCGGCGCCGAGGGCGCGCAGGGCGGCCAGCTTCTCCGGGCTGGTCTGGCGGCGCACCACCAGCTTGCAGGTCAGGCCGTGGAGGACCGCCATCAGCGCCAGCCCCATGCCGGTGTTGCCGGAGGAGCTTTCAACCACGGTGCCGCCGGGGGCGAGGCGGCCGTCGGCCAGGGCGCTCTCGATCATGTGCCGCGCCACCCGGTCCTTGATGGAGCCCATGGGGTTCAGGAACTCCAGCTTGGCGAACGCCTGGCAGGGGGCGGGATCGGCGCCGAGGCAGCCGTTGAGGCGGACCAGCGGGGTTTCGCCAATGGCGCCGGTGACGCTGTCGTGGGTACCGGTGCTAGTGCCGACGTCAGTGCCAGTACTAGTACCAGTGCCGGTGCCCATATCAGGGCCGGTAGCGCGGGCCTCGGCCCGGCCGGGGGACTCGGGAGCGGTGGTGGGGAGGGTGGAGGCGGTCATCGGTAACACCATTTGCACATTCTGCACCGGCATCGTGGCGGCGGTGTGGCGCAGGTGCGGCGCCAGGTGCGGCACGGGGTGCCCGGGGACCGCCCCGGCGCCGGTTTCAGACCGGGTTGGGGATGTCGATGAACTCCACCTCGATGCCGAAGCGCTCCGCAACCCGCTGGCCCAGGGTCTGAACGCCCAGGCGCTCGGTGGCGTAGTGGCCGGCGGCGAGGTAGTGGATGCCCGCCTCCCGGGCGACGTTCATCACCCATTCGCTGATCTCGCCGGTGAGGAAGGCGTCGAGCCCCAAGCCGATGGCGGTGTGGAGCTCGCCCTGGGCGGCGCCGCTGATGAGCCCCAGGGTGCGCACCTCGTCCGGGCCGGTGCCAAAGAGCTGGGGCTCCTGGCCGAAGATCTTCAACGCCCGGTGGACCAGTTGCTCCGGCGACACCGGTTCGGCGAAGTGACCCATCACCCCCACCGGCTGGCCCTTGGCCTCGCCGAACGACTCGGTGTCGAGCAACCCGAACTCCCGGGCGGCCAGCGCGTTGTTGCCGACCTCGGGGTGGCGGTCCAGGGGCAGGTGGTAGGCGAAGAGGTTGATGTCGTGCCGGATCAGGGAGGCGACGCGGCGGTACTGAATGCCGGTGATGGGCAGGGGAGCGCCGTGCCAGAGGATCCCGTGGTGCACCAGGATGGCATCGGCATCGACGCCGGCGGCGCGCTGGGACAGTTCCAGGCAGGCGGAGACGCCGGTGACCAGCTTGGCGATCTCCTCCTTGCCCTCAACCTGTAATCCGTTGGGGCAGTAATCCTTTGCGCCGTCCTGGGTGTCCAGGAGGTCGTCGAGAAAGCGCAGGAGCTCTTGGCGGTGTACGGTATTTTTCGGCATGCGCGATCATTGTACCGGTGATCGGGTCGACTTTCGCTCCTGCGAACGCGACTCAGAAACGTAGCGGACACGAAAAAACCCCCCGCCGGAGCGGGGGGTTTGAAGGCGCCCACAGGGGACGCGGGCGTGGCTGGGCGCTTACCAGCGGTCGCCGCCGCCGCCACCGCTGCTGCGGCCACCACCGGAGCGGCCACCGCGACCACCGCCGCTGCGGCCACCGCGGCCACCACCACCGCCACGGCCACCGCGGCCGCCCTTGTCGCCACCACGTCCGCCGCGGCCACCTCGGTCGCCGCCGCCGCCGCCGCTGTCACCGCCACCGTCACCACCGCGGTCACCGCCGCCGCCGGAG
>Ga0102947_1000628_pt1 | contig 12441 bp, 6 predicted proteins | sample SalPon2A_A_D2_MG_FD_78210 | JGI IMG/M metagenome (GOLD analysis project Ga0102947, IMG submission 78210) | Soil microbial communities from South San Francisco under conditions of wetland restoration - Salt Pond MetaG R2A_A_D2_MG | ecosystem: Environmental > Terrestrial > Soil > Wetlands | place... | reverse complement strand
CGGACGAGCATGTCGTTCGAAGCGTCGCCGAGGCTGACCGGGGCGTCGCCCTCGTAGCCGCTCTCGAGACGCAGGCCGCCGGCGCCGGTCAGCGAGTGGCGCGCCGCGCCGCCCCACTCGGCGAGCCGCAGGTAGCCGAGCAGGGTGACCCCGTCGAGAAACTCGGTGACCAGCACCCGGCGGGTGGTGTAGCGCTGGAAGACCCGGGGCACGTGCTGCACCGGGTTGTCGGCGGCGTTCTCGCGCAGCGCCTCGGCATAGCGCGCCTCGAAGCGGTAGTCCAACTCCTCCTGGCTCCAGGCGACGAACTCCCCCATCGGGTCGAGGAGCCACTGCCAGGATTCCACCCGGGCCCGGCGGACCACGAACATGGTGGCGATCATCAGGCGCACGTCGTGGTGGAACTCCACGTCGACGTCGGGGCGCTGCACCTTCACCGCCACCGGCGTGCCGTCGAGGACGGCGCGGTAGACCTGCCCCACCGAGGCGGTGGCCAGGGGGCGGCGCTCGAAGCGCTCGAACAACTCGTCCGGGCCGGCGCCCAGTTCCTCGCGCAGGATGCGCTCGGTGTCCTCCCAGGGGAACGGGGCGATGCGGTCGAGGAGGCGCAGCAGGGCGTCGCAGTACTCCACCGCCAGGATGTCGGGCTGCAGCGCCAGCATCTGGCCGAACTTGATGAAGGTGCCCCCCAGGTCCTCGAACAGGCGGCGCAGGCGTTGCGGCCCGGGCAGGGCGCACAGCGGGAAGCGCCGGCCGAGGGCGGGCCAGCGCCGGGCCGGGCCCCGGGCCACCGCCAGCGCCACGCCGTGGACCACCAGCACCGCCACGATGTGGCGCAGCCGCCGCAGGCTCAACAGCGCCGCCCTCACGCCGGCCTCCCCACCACCCGGTCCGCCGGCGCGTCGGTGAACACGTTGCCCCAGAAGATCGACCGCCGGCGGCCACGGATCTCGTCCATCGCGCCCTGCATGCGGCGGCGCACCCGGCGGCTGATGTTGCGCACCACCTCGCGGTCGTCCGCCGCCTCCGGCCCGGCCTCCTCCTCGACGTGGATCGGCTCCAGGAACTCGGTGTGCCACTTCGACGGCAGCGGCACCGGCAACCAGGGGAAGGTCGGGGTCAGGGGCAGGTACGGCCACTCGGTGTAGCGCTTCCACCACTTCCAGTCGAGGCGGCCGAAGATCGGGTAGGTCTCGGCGCTGCCGACGGTGACGAAGGGTTGGATGGGGGCGCGGTTGATCAACGCCATGCGGACGTACTCGTCGCGCCCGAACTTGCCCAGCCGGTAGGCCCGCCGGTACGGGGTGAAGGCGCCACGGATGCCCTCCGGGTAGATCCCCAGCACCCCTTCCCCGGCGAGCACCCGGTCGCCGTTCTCGCGGCACGCCGGGATGCCCCCCAACTTGGTCATGTAGTCGTGGAGGAAGGGGAACTTGAGGAGACAGGGGTGGAGCAGGAAGCGGGGGTAGCGCCCCAACTCCCGGACCATCAGGTGGAGGGCCATCACCCCGTCCCACGGCATGAAGCCGCGGTGGACCCCGGCCAGCACCAACCGCCCCTCCCGGGGCACCCGGTCGAGGCCGCGGTGCTCGACCCGCCAGTAACCGTCGTGGAGGAAGCGGAACAGGGTGCGGCCGAAGGCGTCGATGTAGTCCGGGTCCATGCCGAAGGGATCGAACCTCGGGGGTGGCACCGAAACCTCGGCGCCGCGCACAAGGGCCGGGGCCGCCGACTCCTCCAGGTGCGGCTCGGAGATCGCGGGCCGCGTCGTCCCCCGCACCCGCCGCGGCGTGCGGCCCAGTTCCCGGGCCAGCGCCATCACCGCCGCCGCCGAGCCGGCCGTCGGCCGGTAGCCCAACTCTTCCAACGCCCGGCCACCGCCAGCGGTCCAGGCGAAGCGCAGGTACTCGACGCGGTCGGCGTCGGCGCCGCGGAACAGGCGTTGCAGCCAACCCGGCACCGGCAGCCGGCGGGCTCCCGCCAGGCGCACCGCCGCCGCCACCGGCAGGGTGCCGTCGGGGACGACGTTGAAGACCCCGTGGGCGCGGCGCGACAGGGCCGCCGCCACCGCCGCCGCCAGGTCGTCCACGGTGAGCAGTTGGAGCGGCGGGTCGTGCCCCGGCACGGTGGCGACGAAGCGCCGCCGGAAGCGCCGGCTCCAGGGGTCGTCGCCGCCGGCCACCGGCACCGGCGCCGGGCGCAGGATGGCGAGGGCCGGTGGCGCATCCGCAGCCTCGCCGCCGCCGAGGCGCGCTTGCACCGCCGCCTCGAAGGCGCACCAGGCGGCGGCCACCCGGTTGCGCTCCGGGCGGCAGTCGGCGAACGCCTCGGCGGCGAAGCCGGGGTGATGATGGTGGGGCGGGTAGACCTCGCTGCTCGACAGCACCACCGTCGCGGGGGCCCCCACCGCCGCCACCGCATCGAGGAGCGCCGCCTCCCCCGCCGGCTGCGGCACCGGGTGGCGCGGCGGCAGGTAGACCACCGCCCGCCAGTCTCGCGCCGCCAGGGCGCTGCCGTCACTACCGTCACTGCCGTCACTACCGTCACTACCGTCGCCGCCGTCATCGCCCGCAGCGACGGCCGCCCGGTCGAGCCGGTGACAGGTCCAGGTCCGCGGTGGCGACGCCCGGGCGGCCAACGCCTCCCCCAGGCGGTCCGCCAGCGGCCCCGGGTCAGCGATGAGAGCGACGTCCGCCATGACCGGCGGGCTACGCGGCTTCCCGGGCCGCCAGCTCGCGGCGCACCAACTCCACGGCGTCCTGGACGCTGCGGATCTCCTGCAGCCGCTCGTCCGGCAACCCCAGCCGGTAGTTGTAATCGACGTCCACCCCGATCTCCATCAACGACAAGGAATCGAGGTCCAGATCATCGACCAGCAGGGCGTCGTCGCCGATCTCATCGACCTCGAGGCCGCTGACCTGGGCGATGATCTCCTTGACCCGAGCACGGATGGCGGTTACGTCGGTGTCCCGATCCTGGTTGGCTTCCATCGGCTTCCCTCCGTAAGAGATCCCGGCACGCGGCCGGCACCGAGCCGGCGGCCGCCTGCGGCCCGGGGCCATCCTGCCCATGCCCGTCGCAAGCCCATGGGCTAGGGTCTGGGACGACCCACGGCGTAGCCGGCGCCAGCTATTGAATACTTTGCGACCACTCTAAATCGTTGACTCGACCATCTCAATGAACCTCGGGAACCGAAGACGATCTAGTCCGGGGACCGGGCCACGGCCTGCCGGCGGTAGAAAAGGGACCGGTTGGAAGGAACCGAAAGGCGCTTTTAGATCGTCTTTGGTCCCCGTCTGGTTCTTGACCCGGTCCCGGACCCCAGACCAGACTGGCGCAGAGATATCGCGATCACTATGAAGCTGGATCAATCCCCCAGCCGCCGACCGGCCCCCGGGAAGCCCCGGTGGAGCCGGCGTGGAGCTGGTGAGGACGAGGAGAGACCGTCGATGAGTATTCGTCAGGCCCTGAAACGCAGCTTCCTCCTACGCCGGCCCCTCGTCGGGGTCATCCTGCTCGCCCTGCTCGTCCTCCTGGTCGTCGGTGGGTGGACCATGCACTGGGCCGAGGAAGGAGGACGGGAGCTGGTGGCCACCGGAGAGGCGATCCTCGGGGTCCTCCACCCCATGGCCCTGGATCTCTACGACGGGGCGCCGGACGCCATGGATCCCTACCTCGACGCCTCCTACAGCGGGGCTGACCTGGGCCTCAACCACCTCTCCGGCGCCGACGAGCGGGACGGCATCCGGGTGCGGCGGTTCACCCCCGAAGGCGGCGGTCTGGACCGCCCGGCGACGCTGGCCGAGTGGCGGCGATACCGGGAGGGCTTCCGCGACGTCGAGGACGTCCAATTCCACATCCACCGGCTGGAGTCCTGGGGCCGGGGCGAGCCGGTGGTGGCCACGGTGCGCTACGAGCTCCAGGGGACGCCGGCGGACGAGGCGCGGCCCGGCATCGACCGGGCGATGTTCCGCATGCGCTTCCGCGTCGACGGCGGCGACACCTCCATCCTCTCCGCCGAGCTGGTCGAAGGGGAGAGGGTGACCGGCGACCGGGACCATTTCTCCGACGTCGCCCCCGCCGCCGGGGTCGATTTCGAAAACCGCTTCTACCCGGAGTTCCTGAGCCGCGACCTGGCCTTCGCCATGCTGCGTTACGGGCCCGCCGGCATCACCGCCGCCGACTACGACAACGACGGCTTCCACGATCTCTTCATCCCCGACGGCGTCGAGTCCCGCCTGTTCCGCAACCTGGGCGACGGCAGCTTCGCCGACGTCACCGCGGCGGCCGGCCTGGCGGGGCTTTCCGGGGTCAGCGTCGGCCTCTTCGCCGACTACGACAACGACGGCCACAAGGACTTCTTCGTCAGCCGCACCTTCGAGCCCAACCAGCTTTTCCACGCCGACGGCGACGGCACCTTCACCGACGTCACCGAGCGCTCCGGGATGGCCGCCGACTGCTGCACCACCGTCGCCTCCTGGGCCGACTACGACCTCGATGGCGACCTGGACCTCTACGTCGGCCGCTACCTGGACCCCCACACCCAGATCCCCACCACCTTCTACGCTAGGAACGGCGAGCCCAACCGGCTGTACCGCAATGACGGCGACAGCCGTTTCACCGACGTCACCGAGGAGGCCGGGGTCGCCGAGCCGGGCCTGTGCCTGGGCACCGTCTTCGCCGATTACGACGAGGACGGCGACCCGGACCTCTACGTGGTCAACGACTTCGGCAGGAACACCCTCTACCGCAACCGGGGCGACGGCAGCTTCGAGGACGTCACCCTGGAGACCGAGACCCTGGCCTACGGCGCCGGCATGAGCGCCACCTTCGGCGACTACAACAACGACGGCGCCATGGACATCTACGTCGCCAACATCCGCTCCGAATACGCCTGGTTCGGGGAGCAGCCGTCGGTGCGACGCTATATGCTCAACAGCATGCGCCAGGGGACGTGGTGGACCGACTGGCCGCTCTACGCCGAGATCGTCCGCCAATCGGGATTCCGCTTCAAGGAGGTCTTCCAACAGATGGGTTCGGGAAACACGCTTCTCGCCAACCGCGGCGACGGCACTTTTGAGGACGTCACCTGGGACGCCAACGCCAACCCACCGGGCTGGTTCTGGGGCTCCGGCTTCTACGATTTCGACAACGACGGCTGGCAGGACATCTACTCCACCAACGGCTGGGTCTACGGTGAGCAGGACACGGAGATCGAGCTGGAGTTCTTCGAGGGGGTCACCGACGACCAGGACCTCTACAAGAGCGGCCAGTTCTACGACCCGGCCCACTTCCGGGGCCGTTCCTGGCACGGCTGGGAGCACAACCGCCACATGCGCAACCAGGGGGACGGCACCTTCATTGAGATCGGCCGCGCCAGCGGTGCGGACCTGATCCTCAACAGCCGGGGCATCGGGGTGGCCGACTTCTGGAACCGCGGCGTCCTCGACATCGCCGTGGCCGCCTCCACCGACCACCACGCCCTGCTGCGCAACGAGCTGGAGGGGCGGCGCAACTGGCTGGCGGTGGAGTTGGCGGGCGCCGGCCCGGACCGGCCCGACGGCACCAATCTCGACGCCGTGGGCGCCCGGGTGGAGCTGCGCGCCGGCGACGTGCGGCAGATACGGGAAGTGGTGCTGGGGGACGGCTACGGCTCCCAGAGCACCCTGCGGCTCCACTTCGGGCTCGACTCCGCCGCCAAGGTGGACGAGCTGGTGGTGCGTTGGCCCCGCTCCGGCGAAGAACAGACCTTCCGCGACCTGCCGGTGAACCGGATCGTGCGCCTCACGGAGGGTGGAGACGGCTGGCAGGAAGCCCGCTACGACGCCCCCGCCCCGTCCCCCTACGGCCCCGGCGAGACGGCCGGGGACGCGGTGCGCATGGCGGAAGACAACCCCGCCGAGCTCGACGTCGCGACGGGTGGTGCGGGATGAAGCGGAACGCCGTGCCCCGCGCCGCACGCTTCGCTGCCGCCCTGGCGTTCCTGCTCCTGACCACCACCAGCGCATACCCGGCCCAAGACCCCGCCGCGGCCCCCACCGGGGAGGCCGGCGCGGCTGAGCCCTCACCGGACGCGACGCTGGACACCTCGCTGGGTACCGGCCCGGCGGCGGAGGACTTCGCCGCCGGCATGGCGGCGGTGGAGGCCGGGGATCCGGCCGCCGCCGTCGATCGCCTGGAAGCCGCGTTGCGCGCCGACCCGGACAACCTGCGCTTCGGAGCCGAGTACCGCCAGGCGGTCATCGCCACCCAGCAGTACGACCGCGCCCTGGAGCTTTTCGAGGAGCTGGCCGGGGCCAACCCGGACTCGACGGCGATCCACCTGAACTGGGGATACGCCTACGTCGACAAGATCCCCGACGCCGGCGCCGTGACCCAGGTGATCCTCGCCAACACCGCCCTCAAGCGCTTCAGCGAAGCGCTGGAGATCGAGGAGACCTGGCTCGGCCTCTACACCCGGGGCAACAGCTACGTCTACTGGCCCGTCGTCTTCGGCCGCGCCCAGTTGGGCATCGCCGACCTGGAGAAGGCGGTGTCCTGGTCGCAGCGCATGGGCGACCAGGCCCCCGGCTACCACTCCAACGCCTACGCCGCCCTGGGCGACGCCCACTGGCGCCTGGGCGACCGCGAGGCGGCCCAGTCCTGGTGGGACCGGGGGGTGAAGCGCTTCCCGGGCTCTTCCCGGCTGCAACCGCGCACCAGCCTTGAAGGCGACGAGCTGGAGGCGTTCATCGAGGCCCACTACGCCATCGGGGAGCGCGTCGGGACCGACCTGCGCGACCTGTGGAAAGAAGAATGATGGGAGCCCTCTCGCCGGCGACGGGGCGCGGGATCGCGGGTCGCGCACCCGTGGCCGCCCTCCTGGCCGTGGCGCTGGCCGGCTTCCTGGCCGCGCCGGTCACGTCCGGCCAGGAGAGCGGCGACCCGGCCGGCACCGGCGATGAGGCGACACCACCCGCCACCCCGGCCACAGCGACCATCGCCGAACCACTGCCGCCGCCGATCCGCTTCGCCGAGGTGGGTGAGCGGGCCGGCGCCCGCTTCGTCCACCAGACCCGCTCCTTCGGGGAGCGCACCAAGGCCGAGGTGCTGGAGATGTTCACCGACGGCGGCGCCGCGGTGGCGGTGGGCGACTTCGACGGCGACGGCTGGGACGACCTCTTCCTGGTCGACTCCGGCGAGGGCCGGCCCCAACACCTGCTGCGCAACCTGACCGGCGAGCGCGGCGAGCTGGCCTTCGCGGACGTCGCCGACGCGGTGGGGGTCAGCGGCGGCAGCGGCGCCGACGCCATCGTCGCCGACGCCCTCTGGCTGGACTACGACAACGACGGCAATCGCGACCTGCTCCTGTCCCGCTTCGGCACCCCGCTGCTCTACCGCAACCTCGGCCCCGGGGATGGGGACGGGGCTGGCTCGGGCTCCGGGACCGACGCCGGTGCCCTGCCCCGCTTCGCCGACGTCTCCGCGGCCGTTGGCCTGGCCGGCGCCTTTGACAACACCATCGCCAGCATCGCCTTCGACGCCGACGGCGACGGCTGGCTCGACGTCCTGCTGGGCCACTACTTCCCACCCCTGGACCTGCTCAACCTGGAGACCACCCACGTCCTGCCCAACAACCTCGACCAGGCGGACAACGGCGGCGGCCTCTCCCTGTGGCGCAACGTGGCGGCGGAGGGCGGCGGGCGGCGCTTCGTCGAGGTCACAGAAAAGGCGGGGTTGGCGGAGCACACCGGCTGGTCGCTGGATCTGGGCCACGGCGACCTGGACAACGACGGCGACCAGGACGTCTACGTCGCCGGCGACTACGGCACCGACCGCCTGTTCATCAACCAGGGCGACGGCACCTTCACCGACGTCACCGAGGACGCCCTGGGCATCGACACCCGCAAGGGGATGAACGTCGACATGGGGGATTACGACCGCAACGGCTGGCTCGACGTCTTCGTCACCAACATCACCGACGAGTACATGCGGGAGTGCAACATGCTGTGGCACAACGCCGGCGATGGGATCTACATCGACGTCTCCCGGGAGACCGGGACCTGCGACAGCGATTGGGGCTGGGGCGGCAAGTTCGCCGACCTGGACAACGACGGCTGGGAGGACATCTTCACCGTCAACGGCCTGCGCTCCGCCGGCGAGGAGAACTACATCCCGCTGCTGCTCCAGACCATCATCACCCCCGACGTCGACTTCTCCGACCTCCACTCCTACCCCGACATCGGCAACCACACCTGGAGCGGCTACCAGCGCCAACGCCTGTTCCGCAACCTGGGCGACGGCACCTTCGCGGAGGTGGCGGCGGAGGCCGGGGTGGACAACGACCTGGACGGCCGCGGCGTGGCGGTGGCGGACCTGGACCGGGACGGCCGCCTGGACCTGGTGCAGACCAACGCCAACCAGCCCAGCCTGCTGTTCCATAACGTCAGCGAAGGCACCGGCCACTGGCTGGACCTGCGCCTGGTGGGCGGCACCGGCTCCAACCGGGACGCGGTGGGGGCCAGGGTGACGGTACGATCCGGGGACGAGACGTGGATCCGGGAGGTGGATGGCGGCAACGGCTACGCCGGCCAATCGACCCTGGAGCTCCACTTCGGCCTCGGCCGGGCCGAGACGGTGGACAGCGTCGAGATCCGCTGGCCCAGCGGCCGGGTGGAGACGATGCGCGGCGAGGACGGCGCCGCGGCTCTGCCCGTGGACCGATTGACGGTGATCGAAGAATCGGCGGGCGACGGAAACCCGGGCGGCGACGCGCCGTCCAGCGAAGGGGCGGAGACGAGATGAAGCGAAGGGGTCAGGACCGCCACCGGGGACACGGGCACCGGTGGCACCCGGGGTGGGGAGCGTTCGTCGTGGGGGTGGTGTTGCTGCTCACCGCCCCGGGGAGCGGGGCTGCGACGGACGGTGACGAGACGCGGGCCGAAGCACCTCCGGCCTCGGCACCAGACCTTACCGCGGCCGAAAAGGCCGAGCGCCTGGCCGAGCTGCGCAACCTGGGCAAGGCGCTGTACGAGAACCCCGCCACCCAGTACGAGGCGGTGGACGTGCTGGCGGAGGCGCTGGCCCTGGCATCGAAGTCGGCAGCATCGGAGTCGGCAGCATCGGAGTCTGCGCCCGAGTCGATCCGGGACCGGGTCAACCACGCCCTGGCGCTGCTCCGGGCCGGCCAGGAGGAGGCCGGCGTCGCGGCGCTGGAAGCGGCCCAGAAGATCGACCCCACCCTGCCCCACACCTGGTTCAACCTCGGCATCGCCTACAAGCGGGCCGGGCGCTACGACGACGCCCTGGCCCAGCTCCAGCAGATGGCCGAACTCGTGCCCCACGAGCCCATCACCCACTACAACCTCGGCATCCTCTACAAGCTCCAGGCCGACGCCGAGGCCTCCCTGGCCGCCTTCCAGCGCGCCGCCGAGCTGGACCCGTACCTCGCCGGCGCCCGCTTCCAGCTCGCCAACGCCCACCGCCAGGCCGGCGACGCCGAGGCGGCGAAGCGGGCTATGGCGGAGTTCCGGGAGCTCAAGACGATGCAGGCCGACGACGCGGTGGCCGAGGACCTGGAGTGGAGCTATTACTCCGAGCTCTACGACCCCCGGGTGCCCACCGCCGCCGCGGCGCCGCCCGCCGCCGAGCCGGCGTTCGCCGACCGGCGGGTGATGGACGGCCTCGCCTCGCCGGTCGCCTTGCACCTGCTGGACGCCGACGGCGACGGCCGCACCGACCTCCTCATCGCCCGCCACGACCGGGTGACGGTGATCCTCGACCCCGCCTCCCGGGATCTGGTACCGGAGGGTGCCGGGACGGAGGATGGCGGGGCGGACAACGCTGGAGACGTCGGCGTCCTCCGCCTGGAGGTCACCGGCCTGCGCGCCGCCGAGCCCGGCGACTTCGACAACGACGGCCTGCCCGACCTCGCCCTGGTCACCGCCGAGGGGGTCTCCCTGCTGCGCAACACCGGCGCCGGCTTCGAGCCCCTGACCGAGGCGCTGGGCGGCGAGCTGCCGGCCAGCGCCGCCCGCCCCTACCGTGGCGCCACCTGGATCGACTACGACCACGACTACGACGTCGACCTGGTCCTGCTGGGCGCCGAGAGCACGCTGTTGCGCAACGTCGGCGGCGGCGAGTTCGCCGACCACCCGGACGCCCTCCCCTTCCCCGCCGGCGTGGCCTTGGACGCGGTGCAGCTCGACCTGGTGCCGGACGCCCCGGGCCTCGACCTGGCGGTGTCCTACGGCAACCGCCGCGGGGTGATCCTGCGCGACCTGCTGGGTGGCCGCTACGCCGCCGAGGACCTGCCGGCGCTGGAAGCCGGCGCCGAGCGCCTGGCCGCCGCCGACTTCGACAACGACGGCTGGACCGACCTGGTGGCCCGTGGGGAGAACGGCCCGGTGCTGCTGCGCAACGTCCCCGACGCCGGCTTCGCCACGGTGGACCGGCCCCGGGGCCTGGCCGCCGGCGCCCCCGCCGCCGTCCTCGTGGACCTGGAGAACCGGGGCGCCCTGGAGCTGGTGGCGGGCGGGCCCGGCGAGGCGCCGCTGACCGTCGCCCGCAACCTCGGCCAGGGGCGCTTCGGCGAGGCCACCCCCCTGCGCCTCGACTCCCCTTTCTCCCCCGCCGACATGGCCGCCGCCGACTTCGACCGCGACGGCCGCAGCGACCTGGCGGTGGTCGCCACCGGCGGCCAGCTCCACCTCTTCCTCAACCGCACCGAGACACCCCACCACTGGCTGACCCTCGATCTCACCGGGGTCAAGAACCTCCAGGCCGCCCCCGGGGCGGAGGTGGAGGTCAAGGCCGGGTCGAGCTACCAGAAGAAGCTGTGGCGCGGCGTGCCGCTGACCTTCGGCCTCGGCCCCAACCCCCGGGCCGAGACGGTGCGCATCACCTGGCCCAACGGCCTGATCCAGAACGAGCCGCGGCAGGAGGCCGACACCCTGGCCGCCTACGAGGAAGCGCAGCGCCTCTCCGGCTCCTGCCCCATGGTCTTCACCTGGAACGGGACGGAGATGGAGTTCATCAGCGACATCCTGGGGGTGGCACCGCTGGGCGCCGCCGCCGGCGACGGCGTCTACTTCCAGGTTGACCACGACGAGTACCTGGGCATCCGGGGCGACCAGCTCGTCCCCCGGGACGGCGTCTACCAGGTGCGGGTGACCGAGGAGCTGCGGGAGGTGGGCTACGTCGACCTCGCCCGGCTCGTGGTGGTGGACCACCCGGCGGATGTCGAGATCCTGCACAACGACAAGTTCAAGGGCCCGCCCTACCCGGAGTTCAAGCTGTTCGGCATCGCCGCGGCGTCGGCGCAGGGCGGCGGGCCGATCCGGCCGGTGGCCGCCCGGGACCACGCGGGACATGACGCCCTGGCGGAGATCCTGGCCGAGGACCGGGTCTACCCGGACCGCTTCCAGCGCGACTACGCCGGCATCGCCGAGCTTCACCACCTGGACGTCGACTTCGGCGACGCCGACCCGGACGGCGACGCGGTGCTGGTCCTCAACGGCTGGGTGGACTGGGCCGACGGCTCCACCTTCATGTCCACCGCCCAGGCCGGCGGCGACCCGACCCTGGTCATGCCCCATCTCCAGATGCGGGACGCCGGCGGCCAGTGGCGGACGGTGATCGAGGACCTGGGGCTGCCCGCCGGTAAGCCGAAGAGCATCGTCGTGGATCTGGCGGAGCGCTGGATCTCGGCGTCCCGGGAGCTGCGCATCGCCACCAGCTTGGCCGTCTACTGGGACGAGATCTACCTGGCCCTCGGCGCCCGGGAGCCGCAGGTGCGGCTGACCGAGCTGGCGCCCTCGGCGGCGGACCTGCGCTTCCGCGGCTTCTCCCGGGTGGTGGTCCACCCGCGGCGCCTGCAACCGGAGAGCTTCGTCTACGCCGACGTCTCCGCCACCAGCACGTGGAACCCCACCTCCGGCCTCTACACCCGCTACGGCGCGGTGGGCGAGCTGCTGGAGGAGATCGACGACCGCTTCGTGGTCTTCGGCTCCGGCGACGAGTTGGCGCTGGAGTTCCCCGCCACCGACCTGCCCGAGCTGCCGCCGGGCTGGGCTCGGGACTACCTCTTCTTCGTCGATGGCTGGGCCAAGGACGGCGACGACAACACCGCCCACTCCCAGACCGTGGGGCCGCTCCCCTTCCACGCCATGCCGGAGTATCCCTACGGCCCGGACCACGCCTTCCCCGACGGCCCGGAGCACCGGCGCTACGTCGAGGAGTGGCTGACCCGCCCGGCCCTGGAGCTGATCCGACCCCTGCACAAGGCGGGGACCGAGCGGGGCGGGGACGGCGGGACGGAGCAGGGCGCGGAGCGGTGAGGACGGCACCGGGCTGGCTGGGGTGGGTGGTTGCCGGTCTGGTGGGTGTGGTGAGTCTCGGGATGGCGGGAACCGGGGTTGGGTTGGAGGTGGGGGCGGGGGCTTCGACGGAGGGTTGTGAAGG
>Ga0102947_1000626_pt1 | contig 12502 bp, 7 predicted proteins | sample SalPon2A_A_D2_MG_FD_78210 | JGI IMG/M metagenome (GOLD analysis project Ga0102947, IMG submission 78210) | Soil microbial communities from South San Francisco under conditions of wetland restoration - Salt Pond MetaG R2A_A_D2_MG | ecosystem: Environmental > Terrestrial > Soil > Wetlands | place... | reverse complement strand
GTCGCTTTCAGCGACCTCCACGGTGAAGGGGAAGTGGTAGAACGGCGTGCCCTCCACGAGGAACTCCAGCACGTAGGCACCCGCCGTGAGCGGTTGCTCGGGCGGCACATTCGGATACATCACCCAGAACGGCGGCTTCTCTTTGCGGCCCTCGTAGAACTGTGTCTCTACGACGGTGCCATCGGCGCGTTTGACCTGATGGGCAAGGCGAGCGCCCGTGGTATGGTTGTAGGGCGCAATATGCTGCGGGTCGTGGAAGTCTGGCAGGAAGAGGGCGCGGATGTTGCCGTCGATCTGGAGGATACCCGTCTGCCAGGTGACCTGCGATTGGAGGGCGTTGAGCAGGTCGGAGTAGAGCGGGGCGGGGGGTGGAAACTTGTCGTTCCACTGGATGTCGGCCCCGCTGGAGAGGGGGGTGTCTTGCGCCTGTGCAGGCAGAGCCAGGACGAAGAATAGCATACAGAGCAAATGGACGATGAATCGAGATGAGGATTGCATGGGAGCCTCCCTGAGTGAAAAATGAAGCGTGTTCTGACCGGGTTATTGAGTTACGCGACAGATGCCGGGCAATTGCATCATTTAACATTGACGAGCACGTCGATGACGCCCGTACCCGATCCATTGAACGGAGCCAGCGCTTTGCCCAGCACCATGCCGAAGCCCAGCTTGTCGAGGTCGGCGCGCATGGCGTGGCCGGGGGTGCTGCTCGTCACCAGCAGGTCGCCCCTGCGGATAGGACCGTTCTCGCCGGATACCTTCGTCGGGACGACGCCGATGACGCCCATCGGTACCTTGTCCGAGAGGTCGGCGTCCTTCTCACCGAGCAGCACGCCCGGCTTGGTAGCGTAGACGCCCACCACACGCGACGAGTAGGCTTCGGCGGACTGCTCCACGGTGTGGTCGGTGCGCTCGGAGATGACGAGCACGTCGCCCGGCGCGTATTCGGCTTTTGCGCCTTCCACGGCGAAGGCTTCGGCGAGGTCAGCGGCGGGGCTGGTGAAGGTGCCATCGGCAGTCACATTGCCTGCATTATCGACGCTGAACCGGAGGTTGCTGCCCGCGAAGCCGCTGTAGAGGGGGCCGCTGCCATCCTGTACAGCGTGGACGGTAGCGTCCGTGCTGTTATTGGTGAAAGTGCCTCCATGTCGGGCGGCGCTATTGACGTCAACGCCATTGCCATCGGCATGACCTACGTAGAGGCCATGGCCCTCGGCCGCATCGACTTGAAAACCGTTGCTGGCGTTGCTGGTGAAGAAGCTTGGCGTCGGACTGCCGGCCTGACCAACGTACACGCCGTCTTCGCCTACCGACAACATGTGTATGCCGCTTCTTCCTGCACCTCTTACGAACATGCCGTCGTCTACTGCCGATTCCACGCGTAGGCCGGTGTCTGCCGAACTCACAGACACGCCGTCTCCTCCAATAGAACCCAGACTCACGCCATCTCCTAGTGTAGATCCCACGCGTAGGCCGTTCAAGAATGCCGAGGCCACATCCACGCCATTCACATTGGCACGACCAATGCGGAGGCCGTGGCCCTCTGCGCTTACCACTTCGAAGCCATTATTGAAAGTGCTGCTGGTACCCGTCTGAGTGGGTGTACCGGCTGAACTCACGAATACACCATCGCCACCGGATGAGGTCACGCGTACGCCAACACCACCTGCTGAGGCCACATCCAGGCCATCGTCTGCCGCCGAATTCACAAACACGCCGTCCGCATCGGCATGGCCTACAAAGAGGCCGGAGCCTGAGGTACCATCAACTTCAAAGCCATTGCTGAACGCGCTGGTGTTGCTCTGGCTTGGGCTGCCTGCCGCCTCGATGTGTACGCCCGAGCCGCTTGCTGCCGCCACACGCAGGCCATCGCTGGCCGCTGATTCCACCACAACCCCGCGTCCTGCCCGCTCGATGCGACGCGCACGCCGTCCATATCGGCACGCCCGACGAAAAGTCCATGCCCCTCTGTGCCGTTGACCTGAAAGCCGTTGTTTTCGAGGCTGGTGTTAAGTTGACTCGGGCTACCCGCCGATCCGACAAACACACCCCGCTGGTCGGCATGGACGACAACCAGACCGTTGCCCTCGGTTCCTCCGACTTCAAACCCGTTGTTGGCCGTGTTCAGGCCCGCCTGGCTCGGGGTGCCCGCCTCCTGGACCCGCACGCCATCGGTCCCTGCCGCTGGCACCATCAGGCCAATTCCATTAGCAGACTGGAAGACCCCGCCGTTGCCATCGGTGTTCTCGATGCTGAAAGCCGCGCCCGCCACACCCGTCGTGCCGCTGAACGGCAACGTCAGCCCCCCGCCCGGTGCTGCCTGCCACGAGGCGTTGCCGCTGGCGTCGCTTGTCAACACATGCCCGGCGCTCGCTCCCAGCGGCAGGGTCAACGCGCCTGTCACTTCCACCGGCCCGTTGAAATACCCGGCCAGGCCCGTCGAGGCAGCTACATGCACGCCGTTGCCACCTGCTGAGCCTACCCACAGGCCGTGGTTGCCTGTCGAAGGCACCGAGATGGCGGTGCTGCTCGTTGAGCGTGCTACCAGCCCGATGCCCGTGTTGCCGGTGAAGCGCCCGGCGGCCCCCGCGCCGGTGTTTATTACCTCGAAACCGATGCTGGGCGTGTTAGCGATGCCGGAGAAGGGGAGCGTGAGGCTCCCGCCAGTAGGAGCAGGCTGCCAGGTGGCGTTGCCGTTGGCGTCGGTGGTAAGGACGAAGCCGTTGGTAGCTCCCTGCGGCATCTGGATGGTGCCGTCGTCGAGGATGAGCAGGACGATGGCCCCGTTCTGGTCCTGGACCTTGAAAACGGGATCCTGCGCGGTGGCCGTAGCGGTCAATAAGCAGGATAAGAGGATCAGCGTACGTGTCATGGAGCTTCGGCAGTTTAGGTAAAGGGCGCTTCTCCTCACAGAAGTAGGACGTACGCAGTTGAATAGGAGCAGCCGTTGCAAATCCCCCTTTGAAGGGGGAGAAAGGGGGATGTCTGTATAAAAAACGGTGCGGACTCACATCCCCCTGGCCCCCTTCAAAGGGGGAATTTCGAGCAACTGCGTATGTCCGATAAGCATTATTTCATCAGCACCAGGCTGCGGGTAGCGGTGTGTGAGCCCGCTTCAATCCGGTAATAGTAGATACCGCCGGGCAAGCCGCTCGCCTCGAAAGCGACCTCGTGCGTGCCCACCGGTTGCTGCTGGTCGACCAGCAGCGCCACCTCGCGGCCCAGCACATCATAGACGGCCAGGCGCACGGGCGCGGCCTGGGGCAGGGCGTAGCGGATCGTCGTTTGCGGGTTGAACGGGTTCGGATAGTTGCCGAAAAGAGCGAACTGCACGGGCGTCTCGCTATCTTCCACGTTGGTCAGGGCATCCCGCGTCACCCGCATATAGCGGACGGCACTGGGCGTCTGGCTCTGTCCATCCGAGGCGAGCACACGATGGTATACATTCTCTGTTTGGACGGGGAAGATGCCCGCATCCGTCATGGCTCCCCCGAGGGTGCCAAATTCAATAGTCAGTTCGGTAGCGCTGCCCGCCTCAACGGTGAGGATTGGCTCGCCAAAGTCGCGGGTGAGGCTGAACTGCCAGGCGTAGGTAACTGCCTCGCCATCGGGATCGGTCGCTGCTGTCCAGGTAGCCGAAATGGGTTGGTCGGGGTCACCCAATAGGGTGACGCGAAACCCGTCTTCGGGGGTCAGCAACTGCGGCGAGGAGGGCGCGGGATTGATGTTTTCGATGCGGTAGATAAACACCGCACCGGCCTGGTCTGCGATCTCGCGGTCGCCAATCGCGCCGGTGACAAGGAAGCCGTTGTCGAGGGCGGGGCTGAAGCCGAAGTTGTCCGTCCCGTGGTCGGCAGCGGCGAGGAAAGCCACCTCTTGCCAGGTATCCGTGTCACTTTGGTGCTCGAACAGATACACGACGCCCTGGAAATCGCCAGCCTTGATGGTCCGCGCACCCACGGCGATAAAGCGGTCCCACATCGCCAGATTATCGCCGAAGTAGTCGCCCGCGTCCACATCCCCGGCTTGCAGGAGGGCCTGCTCGGTCCAGATTCCATTTTCCTGCTCAAAAACATAGACGCTGCCCGCGTTTCTGAGTCCATTGTATTCCCAAATGGCATCACCCACAAGGAGGCGGTTGCCATCGCTGGTCATGCTACGTCCAAAAGAACGTACCCCGTCGGGGTTTGTGGGTTTGAGCGTGTCGGTGAGGCTCCAGGTGCCGTTCTCTTCGGTGTAGACATAGACCGTCCCGGTGTACCCCGGGGTTAAATAGGCAGCCCCGACGAACGCCACGCCCTCTCCGAGGGCCACGCTGGTGCCGAAGCGATGGTTTTGCTCCACCGCCCCTGGGGTGAACCGTGCTTTCTGCGTCCAGTCCTCGCCTTCTCGTTGGTAGAGGTAGGCGGCTCCGGTGTTCACATTGCCCTCATCCTCCTGGGGAGCTCCCACCAACGCCACATCGCCCCGGAGGGCCATGCTTAGCCCGAACCAATCTTCCGATTCGTCACCGGGATGGGAAAGCTTCGTCTGTCGGACCCACCGGTCCCCGTCGCGCTTGTAGACGTAGATGACGCCATTATTGACCCGGCCGTCGGCATCCATTAACGGAGAGCCGAGCAACAGATAGTCCCCATCGGCGGCCATTGAAAGGCCGAAAGCGTCTGACATGTGGGGTTCGTCGTGCGTCAGGATCTCTTGCAACGTCCAGTCGCTGCCCTCTCGCTTGTAGACGTGGACGGCCCCGGCATCGACGACGGGCATATCCGGGTAGGCTGTGACGAAGAGCCAGTCTCCTTCGAGCACCACTTTGGAGCCGAAGCGATCCAACTCAGCCCCATTCGGATCCGTCAGTTTCTCGATGAACTCCTGGGCCGATGACGGGACCACTCCCATCGTCAGAAACATCAAAAACAACACGATATGGGACAGCAGTGTACGGTTGGTCATGGCAATACCTTCTTTTGAATCCCTCGAAAAGGACTTCGCAGCCGTGAAAGGTCTTGTGCAGAAACCCGATGGCTTCGTCACTTGACCAGCGTGATGCGCTGCGTCTGCGTGTGCGTGCCGGCGACGATGCGGTAGAGGTAGACGCCGCTGGGAAGCCCGGTGGCATCGAAGGTGGCACTGTGGTGGCCTGCTTCGTGTACACCTTCGGCCAGCACGGCGACCTCCCGACCAAGCATGTCGTACACGGCGAGATGCACAGGCGAAGCCTCGGGCAGGGCGTAGCGGATCGTCGTCTGCGGGTTGAAGGGGTTCGGGTAGGCTCCGTCAAGGGCGACTGGTGCCTTCAGGTCGATCAACGGAGTAGCGGCGGGCTGTGGGCGTGCCGGTGACATTTCCGCCACACGCGGGATGTCGGGCTGCGGCTGTGTGCTGACGAGGTCGAAAGGCCAGTACGAACCGCCAACATATACATCGTCCTCATCCGACAGGGCCAGCAGGATCAAGCCGTATTCGCGGGCGACGCCGCCGGTCCCCCAGATGGCTTCCAGGATCTCTGATGCCGTGAGCATGCCGGTGTCGCCGAGGATAAAAAACTCAGGTTGTCCGAAACGGGCTTCGTTCTCGAGGGCAACGCCGCCGGTTCCCCAGATCGCGTTCAATCCGAGCGCAGGATCATCGTAGGCTTCCCAGGGCGAATCGATGGGGCCGCTGCCGCGTTCTACCAGCCCCGGGCTGCCGGGCACGAGGTTGACCGTGCTGGACTCCAGAATACCTACTACGTCGTCTCCATACGCAATGCCGACACCCAGGACAAAGCGAATGGCCTGGCCGTGCGTTGCACCGGCGTGCAGAAGGGGGTGTTCTTTGAGGATGCCGAGTGCAGGATCGTCATACGTCTGGTCAGGCAGGGGGATTACTAACTCTACGGAAGGGTCGTTGGGGTCCGCTGGCAAAAATCGCGGGAAGGCGAAGTTGTCCGGGTTTATCGGGATGGGGTCGCAGATGATGCAGATGTCTTGGGCCTGCACGGGCGCGGTGTTCCACAAAAAGCCAAGTAGCAGCAAGCACGCGCCGAGGGTGTGGAAGTAGCGTGAATGGGTCATGGGAATCCTCCTTGTTTATGTTGGAAAAACGAATTGAATTATCTCCTGCTGACAGGAGCGGGATCAGTCTTCGCCGGGCGGCGGGGTGTCTTGATGGGCCTGCTGGTAGCCGATGCCCTGCGTCTCGGGCAGGCCGTGGGCCTCGGGGGTGAGGTAGTAGCCGCGTTCGTCGGGGGCTTTGTCTTCCTCTACCTGGATGCGGTTGTGCTCGGCCCAGGCATCCTGCCGCACGCCGGTGACCTGCCACGAGACCTTCAGGCCCGGCTGGCCGCCTGCGATTTTGAAGCGGTTGCCCTCGATCTCTTCGGCGACGTAGACGGGTGCGAAGCCGCCAATGCAGGTGAGCTGGTAGCGGAAGTCGCGGTTGAGCGCCTCGAAGTAGTCGGGCAGTGTCACGACGGCCTCGCCCTGTGCATTGAGCACAGCGTTGCCGTTGTAGACGTTCATCATGTCCGGGCTCTCGACGAAGCTGTGGGAGAGGTATTGGTTCGCCGGGTCGAGGGGATGGTCGATCTTGAACGAGCCGCTGTTTTTGGACAGATTGCCTTGTACTTGCACATCGCCAACAAACGAGGCCGCTAGTTGACTACCGGAAGCTTGAACAGTCATAGCCGACACTCCGCCCGTATTCGAGATGAATAAACCCGATCCTCCTGTATTTCTAATCTGGATTCCCGTGCCCGCAATGTTGTCTACGGTTATGCCAAACGTTGTACCGTCCACATCTACCCCGACCAAGCCGTCATTGATGTCGATGCCTGCGCTACTGGATCCCACATTGTTTACGACAATGCCATGACTGCCTGCCGATTCTATACGGACGCCATAAGCATCAGCATGGCCTACATACAGGCCAGATCCTTGGGCCCCGTTGATTTCGACACCGTTATTGGCAGGGTTGTTGTTGGCGATTTGGCTGGGGTTGCCTGCCGCACCGACCGAGAAACCGTCGCCGTCTGCATTGGCCACCGTTACACCGTTGCCTCCCGCCTCGTCAACCAGCACCCCGGTGGCACCTGTCGAGCTAATCCACAGGCCAAACTGGTCAGCAGAAACCACACGCACCCCATTCTGGTCAGCATGGCCTACATACAGGCCATTGCCCTCAGCCCCTCTGACTTCAACACCATTGTTTGCAGAACTGTTGATGGTCTGACTCGGGCTGCCCGCCGACGTGATATGCACCCCATCATCGCCCGCTGCATTCACTTGCAGGCCATCAAGGGTTGCTGTATCGACAAAAAAACCACCCAGCGCAGACTGAACCGTCACGCCAATGAGATCCGCCTGCCCCACGTAGAGGCCATTGCCCTCTGCGCCGTTAACTTGAAAACCATTGTTAGCAGTGCTATTCGTCGTCTGGCTCGGGTTGCCCGCCGACAGGACCAGCACGCCGTCCTGGCCCGCCGCGTTGACCTGAAATCCCTCGTGTGCTGCCGATCCGACTACCACGCCGTCCTGGCCCGCTGTGCTGATCTGAATGCCGCTGCTGGCCGTCGAGCCAATCGCTACCCCGAAGGCACCCGCCGATTCAACAAAAAGGCCATGCAAGCCTGTCGATGCGATACGCAGGCCGTTCTCGTTAGCGTGGCCGACGTAGAGGCCATTGCCTTCGGCCCCGTTGACCTGGAAACCGTTGCTCTGGGTGCTGTTCGTTGTCTGGCTCGGACTGCCCGCCGATCCGACTACCACGCCGTCCTGGCCCGCCGTACCGATCGAAATGGCGCTGCTGGCTGTTGAGCCAATCGACACCCCGGAGCCACCCGCCGATTGAACCCAGAGGCCGTGGTTGCCCGTCGAAGGCACCGAGATGGCGGTGCCGCCCGTCGAACGGGCCACCAGCCCTATGCCCGTGCTGGTGTTGGTGAAGCGCCCGACTCCGCCTGGACCGGTATTCTCCACGTCGAAGGCCACACCGTTAGACGTAGTGGAGCCGCTGAAGGGCAGGGTGAGGCCCCCGCCGGTAGGAGCCGGCTGCCAGGTAGCGTTGCCATTGGCGTCGGTGGTAAGGACGAAGCCGTTGGTAGCTCCCTGCGGCAGTTGGATGGTGCCGTCGTCGAGTACGAGCAGCACGATGTTGCCCCCCTGGTCCTGCACCTTGAAGACGGGATCCTGGGCGGCAGCCTCTTCGCTGCCTGTCGCCATCAGCAGCAGTACAAGGGACAGGCTCCACAGCGCCCGTCGATAACGATGTTGAAAGAGAAGCATCTGGGTACGCATCAGGTTAGTTGGAAGGGGTTGGCGTGTCGGGCGGTGTCATCTCGGCGTCCATTCGCGCCGTATCCGGCCTTGAGGTCTGATAGCTTTCGATGGCCTGCTTCCACGCCAGCGCCTCTGTCAGCCGTAAGCGAAGGGTTTCGCCGCTCCGCGTCCAGATCAGCAACCGTCCGGTGCTGGTCACATCTACCTGCAGGATGTTGCGCAATGGAAAGCGGCGGCGGAAGCGACCGCGCCAGTGCCAGCCTTCGAGCACGAGTGCGTCTGGAAACAACCGCACGCGGGGCCGCAGCAGTGTCGGCTCTTTGAAGCTGAAGCGTCCGGTGCGGACGGCTTTGGCAGAAGAAGAGGAGGGCGTGTTGGTCACGGTAGCTTGGCGGCGACAGTTTGATGATGCAAGCGAACGAGAGAATGCCCGGCTTCACTTCATGAGCAGGGCCTTGCGCACAGCACTGAACGTCGTGCCCGTTGCCTTCAGCACATACATCCCGGTAGGCCACCCGGCAGCCGTAATCGTGAAGAGGTGATCCTGTCCGCTGGCAAGCACACCTTCGTGCAACACCGCCACCTCGCGTCCCAGCGCATCATAGACCGCTACCCGTACCGTCTGCCCTTGCCCTACCCGTAGCGTAAAGCGCGCCTCCGGGTTGAACGGGTTGGGGTAGATCGGCGAAAGCGCGAAGGCGTCGGGGATGGCTTTCTGCTCCGTTGCTGTCGAGGTGCCACGGGTGAAGGAAACGGTTTGCGTGGTGCTGGCCGAAGTGGTCTGCCCGTCGGAGGCCAGCACGCGGTGCGAGAAGGTCGCCGTCTCATTGGGATTGACGCCAGCGCCATCAAGCAGGGCATTGAGGTCGCCATAGGTGGTTTCATAGCGGGTGGCGCTGCCCGTGTCCACGTCAATCAAGAACGAAGCAAAGGCATCGGCAGAGAGTTGCCAGGTGTAGGCCACCGGATCGCTATCCGGGTCGGTCACGCTGCTCCAGGCGGCCACGAACAGCCTCGCCGGGTCGCCTGTCAGGGTGTAGGTGACACCATTCTGTGGTGCTGTGATGGTTGGCTGCCCGGGTGCAGTATTGCCCCCTGTGTTCAGTGCGGACCACGAGGTCGCCACGCGCAACTCATCAACTTCGACCACCGGCAAGTCGCTATCCTGCTCCAGCACGGCCTCACTGATGGATGCCGCATCTCCCCCGCCATCGTCTTGCGCATCAGAGGCGGGTTCAGGCTGGTCGAGATCGGGGTTGACCCACAGACGGGCCACATCATCTTCATTGCCGGGGTTGAAAGTATAGCTGAAGGCCAACAGGTAGGTACCAGGCGCAAGGATGCCTGTGCATCCGGTGCTAAGATTGTTCTTCGATGCACACAACCGAAATGCATCACCCCTTGCCCCGTCGCCCAAGACGGTCAGGTTGACGAGGCGCGGCGTGACGTTGAACGAGAGAAAGCGATTCGACAGGAGGCCTGGCACGCCCTGATCAATATGGACGAGCGCCGCTCCGTAGATCGTTCCGCTGGTCTGTGCTCCGAAGCGTTGCCCCGGCAGGTTGAAGCCTTCGCTGCCATCCAGCACCACCCTGTTGCCTTGCATGGTGCCATAGCCCGCATAAGCCAGCGAGCCTTCCACCACGTCAATCAGGCTCCCGGGCGCGTCGAAATTTTCCCAGTTGGAACTGCTTTCGAGCGTGCCCACCGGGTAGTCGAAGACCTCGTCTATGAGCAGCCCCTGCCCACGCGCGTCCAACGCGATACCGGCCAGCAGAAGCAGCGCCATCATCGAACCGTAGCCATACATTTTCATCGTGTCGGAAGCGTTGAGGATGGAAGGGCCCCGGAACCAGGGGCTGAAATCATCGAGAAGCGCTCCCAACGTAGGTCGTCTCTGTAGCTACCTGCCGGACAAATCCCTCGAATCAGCGGTCGTGTCCGGTCTGTCAAGCATATTGTCCGTTTTTTCCAGGAAGCGGAAAAGAAGGGCGTAGGAGATGAGAAGAGAGAGGGGGAGAAGCAGATGGGCTACGCTGCAGGCGTATCCGTGGGGGGGTGGCCGAAATGCTTGCGGTAGGACGTCGAAAAATAATCAGGATCGTTGAAGCCAACGCGGTAGGCGATCTCGGCTACGGTTCCGGCACGGCTCTCGATGAGTTGCGCGGCGCGTTCCAGCCGGAGCCGCCGGATCAGGGCTGCCGGGCTTTCGTCCATCGTGGACCGCAGCCGCCGCCGAAGCTGACGCGGACTCAGCCCCACGGCCTCTGCCAGGGCTGTCGCGCCGAAGAGGGCGTTGCCCATCTGAACCTCGACGGTTTCTAGAATCTGCCGTAGGAACACTTCCTCTTCCGACGACACGCTGATGCCGGAAGGCTCCACCCGAAGCTCCTGGCTAAACTGGGTGCGCAGTTGCTGCCGCGCCTCGATATGGCGTGCCACCCGTGCCCGGAGTTCGGCGGCGGTGAACGGTTTGGGCAGGTAGTCGTCGGCACCCGCTTCGAGCCCTTCGACGGTATCTTGCACCGCTGCTCGTGCCGTCAGAAGGATGACGGGAATCGCGCGCAGCCGGTCATCGGTTTTCACCGCCTGCACCAACATCAGGCCGTCCATCACCGGCATCATCACATCGCTGAGGATCAGGTCGGGTGGGTTTGCCCGGGCGGCATCCAGGCCCGCCTGTCCCTGCTCGGCCTCCATCACCTGGTAATCGGGTTCGAGATAGCCACGCACGAGGCGTCGCACCTCGGCGTTGTCTTCTACCAGCAACACGGTGGGGGCATCGGAGGGAATCTGTTGCGAATGTACGTCTTCGTCTGGTGCCGTCATCAACGCCGGAGTGCCCTTCAGGGAGGCCGGAGCAGCAGATGCTTGTGCAAACCCTGTCTCGCCCTCATCAGCCCGTAGTGGGAGTCGCACGGTGAAGATGGTACCGAACCCCGGTTCGCTCTCGGCAAAGATTTCGCCGCTGTGAACTTCGACCAGTTCTCGGGCCAGCGCCAGGCCGATTCCTGATCCTTCGTGGGTCCGTGTGGTCGAATCATCGGCCTGCCGAAAACGCTCGAAGATGTGCGGCAATGCGGCTGCTGGAATGCCGGGCCCGGTATCCTTGACCGTGATCTCGACGGGGTTTTGGCCGGAGGTGGCATGCAGCGTGACCCAGACTTTGCCGCCTTCCGGCGTAAACTTGAGCGCGTTGGCGAGCAGGTTGCCGACAATTTTCTCCAGTTTGTCCTGGTCGAAGAGATAGCAGGCTGGAGAAGCGTCTGAGCGTGTGTGAAGGGTAATGTGTTTGCGCTCGGCGAGCGGCATAAAGGTCTGCACCAGCGTGTGCAGAAAATCGGCCAGATTACCCGGCTCGGGATGGAGGGTCATGGTACCGCTTTCGAGCTGGGCAAGGTCGAGAAGCTGATTGACGAGATGCAGCATGCGGTGGGCGCTGCGGTGGGCCGTGGCAAGCTGGCGGTGGAGGCGAGGGTCGTCGGTCCGAGCCAGTTCTTCTTCCAGCGGGCCGGTGATGAGTTGCAGCGGGGTGCGAAATTCGTGGCTCACGTTGGCAAAGAACCGATTCTTGGCCTGGTCCAGTTCTTCGAGCCGGCGGGCTTGCTCTTCGGTTTTGCGTTTCTCGGCGCGTAGCCGCTCGGTACGTTCTGTCACCAGCGATTCCAACTCATGTTGCCGTCGCTTCAGGCTGTGCAAATGGCGTCGGTAAGTGAGGCCGAGGAAGATCAGGCCTCCCAGGATGCACAGGCTCCAAAACCAGGCCGTCTGGTAGACATGCGGTTTCAGCACAAAAGGTAGCGCCTTGCGATGCCAGGCTCCGCTGCCTACGCTAGCTTCGACTTGAAAGGCATAGGTCCCCGGCGAGAGGTTGGTGTACGTAGCATTCCGGGAGGCATCAGCCTCAATCCACTGGGTTTCATGCCCCTGCAACCGGTACCGAAACCGCAGTTTGCGCGGTGCACTCAGGTAGGGCGTTGTAAAGGAAAAGATCAGGCGGTCACTGCCGGGCGGGAGCGTCAGGTCTGCCTGTTCCGCCACAGGCGTACCATCCACAGTAAACTGCTCCAGGTAGACGGGTAGGTCGGGTGTCGTTTGCCGGGCCGCTGCGGTTTCTGGATCGACAACGGCCAGTCCCTTGGTTGTAGGAAACCACAGCTGCCCATCGCGGGCTTTCCAGGCGGCGGGCTGAAAGCCACCGTTGCACTCGCTGCTGGGCATGCCGTCGGCTTCGGTATACAAATCGGGAT
>Ga0102947_1000625_pt1 | contig 12514 bp, 11 predicted proteins | sample SalPon2A_A_D2_MG_FD_78210 | JGI IMG/M metagenome (GOLD analysis project Ga0102947, IMG submission 78210) | Soil microbial communities from South San Francisco under conditions of wetland restoration - Salt Pond MetaG R2A_A_D2_MG | ecosystem: Environmental > Terrestrial > Soil > Wetlands | place... | reverse complement strand
TTTCTCATAGAGCGGAACAGCAATTTCCGGCCCGGATGCCTTCATATAAGAAGGCCTGTTTCCTTTTTTTGTAGAAGCATGCAGGGTAAACTGGCTTACCACAAGGGCATCTCCACCAACGGCCAACAGTGATTCGTTCATTACCCCATCCTTATCGTTAAATATCCTTAGATGTACGATTTTTCTGGATAGCCATTCAATATCATCCGGAGTATCGGCATCCTCAATACCTAACAAGACCACCACTCCTTTCCCTATCCTGCTAATTTCCCTGTTGTTCACCGTAACACTGGCGTTGGCCGTCCTTTGTATCAATGCTCTCATTTGTCTACAAAATTATCTAACCTGTAGACCCCCTCGTCCCCGGCGACCATCTGCACATAACTCCTATACCTGCTAAAGGAAATTTCATCATTTTCCAGGCCCGCCTTAACGGCACATTTCGGTTCATCCAGATGCAGGCAATTATTGAACTTGCAGCCGCCCTTTAGGGCGAATATTTCGGGAAAATAATCGCCGATTTCGTCCTCATCCATATCTACAATACCAAATCCTTTGATCCCGGGAGTATCTATGATCCTGGCGTCAAAATCTAGATCATACATCTCTGCAAACGTGGTGGTATGCCGACCCTGCAGATGTTGCCCGGATATTTCTTCGGTCTTAATTTCCATAGTGGGAGCTATCTTGTTGATCAAGGTTGATTTACCTACCCCTGAATTCCCCGCAAACATACTTGTCTTATGGATCATATGCCCTTTCACCTTCTCCACGTTCTTCCCTGTTTTAGCCGAAATTTCCAGGCAGGTATACCCAATTTGCCGGTACAAACCAGCAAGGTCCTTTACCTCTGAAAGTTCGGAGGCATCATAGGTGTCGATCTTATTAAACAGAAGAATGGTCTGGATTTCATAGGCTTCCGAGGTAGCCAAAAAACGATCAATAAAAACCGTATACGTTTTGGGATTGTTAAGTGTGATCATTAAAAAGACAAGGTCGATATTGGCCGCGATAATATGGGTCTGTTTCGAAAGCTTTACAGATTTTCGGATGATGTAATTTTTTCTGTCGACAATCTCAGAAATGACCCCAACAGTTTCATTCCCTGTAGTTTCCAAAGTAAATAAGACCTGATCCCCGACGGCCACGGGATTGGTACTTTTAATGCCCTTAATTCTGAATTTTCCTTTTATCCTGCATTCATAAGTGCGACCGTTCTTGGCCTTAACGCTATACCAGCTACCGGTTGACTTATAAACAGTTCCCTGCATTTTCTGTTTGTATTTTTGTGCAAAGAAACGATAATCCTGTAAGACTATCTGTTATATTTGTCGTCTGAATATTCAAATTAATTCCAATTAAACAAGAAATTATGAAAAAAATTCTATTCATCGCGATGCTCGCCATTGCAGCCACCGTAGACGTCAATGCCCAGCAGTTTAAAGTTATCACCAGCGTTGAATCTATCGTACCCAACGGACTCGGACGTTCGCGTATTATCAATGCCCTTGAGGACAAGGACTACCGGGAATACACCAGTGTACAAACTGAGGATGACAATACACGAAACAAATCAGATCGCAGCGATATCCGGGTAAAAAACTTTGAAGAAACGAAATTGTTGAACTTCTACAATATTGGAGGTATCAGATTTCAAAATATTGCGGCCAACGACGCTTTGATCACTTCTATGATCAATACCTTGGTTAGCGAAGGATGGGAATTGGTCTTTGTTACCAGCGCGGTGGAAAGTGAAGGTGGAAAAGGTGATGGACAGGGAATTTTTATTACCAGGTATATTTTTAAAAAGTAGGCCGCCTGGAAATAACAAAGGCATTTGGCATGGGATACCCTGTCAAATGCCTTTGTTAGTAAATTTTAGTAATCCCTGATGTAAATGCGCCCGCCGGCCAGCGTATTTTTGTTGACTTCCCTGGGATTGCCGTATACATAGACATCACCTCCCGCTTTTACGTTGATGTCAACTTTATCTGAAGCGTGCAATGATGCCTCACCCCCCGCGGAAATCCTGATACTGGCTATCTCGGTTTTCAGTGCTTTTCCCTCAAAGATCCCTCCGGTATTTAATACGATCACCTGGTTGGTAGCTCTGCCCGATGCTTCAATGATTCCCCCGGTCACGGCCTTCATGTCCGCATCGTCGACGTCCATACCAATTTTAATCTTTGCTCCTTCCTGTGCTCTGAGTTCAATCCTGTCCTGTTCAATCATCTCGTTACAGACAATCCTTGCCCCTTCATTCCCGTCAATAACGTCCAGGCCCGTATAATAGACTTCGATCAGCGTGTCTTCCCCGCGGAATTTCTTTTCCAGTTGCATGCGAAGTTTTAGGGTTCCGTCCTTGTTTGCGAATTTTATATCATGGACGTTGTCCCCTTTGATCAGGATCCTGTTTTCATCGGATTTAATTAAATTCACCTCAATGAGGTCGAAGACCTTGATCTCATTGAATTCACCCACTTCTCTGTCAATAATTTGTTGTGCATAGGTATTAATGGCTACAAATACCAGGCACAGGGATAGTACTTTCTTCATTGTTACTCATTTTAATGTTCCATTAAAAGATGATGCAACCCTAGATTTGTTACAGTATGAGGCCAAAATTTATGTATCCCGGTTCGCCCCCCCTGGATAAAGACCGCCCACCTTCCGGGTCAGCAGAAAGTCATCCTTTAATTTCCTGGGTATTTATAATCTTCTCCTGATGATTGATAGATTCCTGGTGAATGGCCTTGAACATCCTTAAAACAAACTCCTCACTCAACCCCCTTGACTCCCCTTCCAGGATCATTTTACCTAAAATGGCATTCCAACGATTTGTCTGGAGCACGGCAACGTTCTTTTGCTTTTTCAAAGTCCCGATATTGTCTGCCACCTTCATTCGTTTCCCAAGGGTCTCGATCAGCTGGTTGTCAATAATATCGATCTGAGCCCTGAGATTATTTAACTTTGCGGTGTATTCCGCTTCTTCATCCGTTTCTTTTCTTATTTTCAGATCTTTCATAATCTGTATTAATTTTTTGGGGGTTACCTGCTGTGCTGCATCGCTCCAGGCATTGTCAGGATCAAAGTGGGTCTCGATCATCAGGCCGTCAAAATTTAAATCCAGGGCCGTCTGTGAAACATCAAAGATCATATCCCTTTTACCGGTAATATGTGAAGGGTCGTTGATCAGGGGGAGATCCGGAAATTTGGTCTGTAACTCAATAGCCAACTGCCATTCCGGAATATTGCGGTATTTTGTCTTTTCATAGGTAGAAAACCCCCTGTGGATGACCCCGAGCTTTTTAATATTAGCACTGTGCAATCGTTCCACTGCACCCAGCCACAGGGAAAGGTCGGGATTCACCGGATTTTTGACAAGCACAATTTTATCGGTCCCCTCAAGGGCATCGGCAATTTCCTGGACTATAAAAGGACTTACCGTTGAACGTGCTCCGACCCAGAGCAGGTCAATATCGTGCTCAAGGGCCAAATCCACATGAGCCCTGTTCGCCACCTCAGTGGCGGTTTTAAGTCCGGTTTCTTCCTTAACTTTCTGTAGCCATTTTAAGCCGATGGCCCCTACTCCCTCAAAGTTTCCGGGCCGGGTACGCGGTTTCCAGATACCTGCCCGGTAATAGTTTACATCCGTATCCTTTAGCTCGTGCGCAATCTTTAAAACCTGCTCTTCTGTCTCCGCACTGCAGGGGCCTGCAATGACCAAAGGGTGAGACAGGTTCATATCGTCTAACCAGGTCCTCAATGCTGTTGAATTCTCCATGTTCTTCTCGTTCTATTGTTTATTAAGTGGTATTCCTTCTAATATTTCTTTAATTTTATTGGTATTGTCCATCTCCCTGTAGATGCCTTCATAATCATCCTCCACAAGTTTTTGTTTAAATGCTTTCAGATTTGCAATATACTCTTCCAGGGTTTCTACGACATTTGCCTTGTTTTGCTCAAATATTGGCGTCCACATGGCCGGGGAACTCTTGGCCAGCCGAACCGTACTCTCAAATCCACTTCCTGCCATATCAAAGATATCCCGTTCGTTCTTTTCTTTTTCGATGACGGTTTTTCCAAGCATAAAGGAACTTATGTGCGACAAATGGGAAACATATGCAATATGCTTGTCATGTGCCTCGGGATTCATGTACCGTATTCTCATGCCAAGGTCCCGGAACAAATCCAGGGCTTTTTCCTGCAGTTTGAACGCGGTCTTCTCCACTTCACAAATAATATTTGTCTTTCCTCTGAACAGGCCTTCTACGGCAGCCGATGGACCGGAAAACTCCGTTCCGGCAATGGGGTGGCAGGCTAAAAAGTTCCTCCGTTTGGGATGCTCATCCAGTATCCTGCAAATGAGCGCCTTGGTAGATCCGGCATCTATCACAAGTGCTTCATCATGGATTGCATTCAAAACTGCCGGCAACTCGGTTAACATTTCGTCCACGGGGATCCCTACAATTATAAGGTCGGCCCTGGAGAGTTCCTCATGGTCAGATATTTCGTCGATAAGACCTAAAGCCAATGCTTCCTTTAGGTGGGAAGGATCCTTATCTATACCATAGATCCGTGCCTCGGGATACATGCGCTTCATATCCATGGCCATGGAACCCCCGATCAACCCAATACCGATAATAAATATGTTCATGTCTTCTAGGTGCTGGAACCCGTATGCCGGATGCCAGACTTTTTACTTAATAATTGATCACAGACTGCCCGCGAGAAAAACACCTTCCCTCCATCCCTGCTGTTTAATCTTTTTATACGGCCCTCACCGCCGGCCGATATCATTTCCAAATTCTTTACCCGTACTTCCTTTTTCATTTCCCGTCTTTCTAAAACCTCCCTATTGCTTCTGTTATCCTATCCTCACCTACGCAAAGCGAAAATCGTATATACCCCTCCCCATTGCTGCCAAAAATGGTCCCCGGGGCTATAAATATATCTTTCTCATGTAATACCCGGTTTATGAATTCCTCCGACCCGGGGGCTTCCGAAGGCAGCCTGGCCCAAACGAACATACCGGCCGCGTCCAAATCATAGGTACAACACAGGATGTCTGCCAATTGAAACATCAATAACCTTCTTGATTCATATACGGCATCCAATTGTTCAAACCACGCTGGCCCCATGCCAAGGGCTTCAATAGCTCCTTTTTGAATTCCGTAAAACATCCCGGAGTCCATATTGCTCTTTACTTTTAAAATGGCCTCGATATGTTCAGGGCTTCCAAGGACCATCCCGACCCTCCATCCTGCCATATTGAAGGTTTTGCTCAGGGAATTTAGTTCCAGGGCATTCTGTGCAGCTCCGTCCACATTTAACAGGCTTACGGGATCCCTACCCAAAACAAAACTATAGGGGTTATCATTGACCAGCAGGATTTTATGGCGCCCAGCGAAGGCCACCAGCTCACGGAATCCTTGGACTGATGCCCTTGCCCCCGTTGGCATATGGGGATACCCCACCCACATAAGCTTTACACCGGACATATCCTGCTGTTCTAAAGCCGCAAGGTCGGGAAACCAATTATTCTCTGCCTTCAGGTCGTATAATTTAGGAACACCCCCGACAAGTTTCGTGACTGAAGTGTAGGTGGGGTACCCCGGATTGGGGATCAGGACCTCGTCCCCGTTGTTAAGAAAGGCCATACTAATATGCATGATCCCTTCTTTTGAGCCCATGAGTGGTAAGATCTCACGCTCAGGGTCTGCGGAAACCTTGAATTTCGATGCATAAAATGCGGCCATGGCCTGCCTTAGTTCCGGGAGGCCCTGGTAGCTCTGGTATTGATGAGCACCATCGTCTTCGACCGACGCCGCCATAGCATCAATCACCGACTTGGGAGGTACCAGGTCCGGACTCCCAATCCCCATATTGATGATAGGTCTTCCCTGTGCCATAAGCCCTCTTACCTCCCTGAGCTTTTTAGAAAAGTAGTATTCCTCTACCGTATGTAACCTGTCGGCGGTCCTGATCATAGCCGTGCATTTTTATATTCGCCCAATACTCTGAATTCTTCAGACATTATCTCCAGTAGCGCCTTTGCTTTGGCAAAATGGGTATATTTCTCGAAGGTAACATCTACAAAAAAGGAATATTTCCAGGGGGTTTCAATGATGGGAAGCGACTGGATCTTGGTCAGGTTCAGATTGCAATCACTCATAACATTTAATACGGTGGCCAGACTCCCCCGTTTGTGATCTGTTATAAAGCGAAGAGATGCCTTGTTGATTTCCTCCTTCGGAATTTCTTTGTTTTGGGTTTTGATGATAATAAACCTGGTCGCGTTGTTTTTTATCGTCTGAATCTCCGGGGCAATGATTTCCAGGTTGTACAAATCTGCCGCCATTACAGGAGCGATCGCAGCCACTCCCTTCAATTTCTTTTCCTGAATTTGCCGTGCAGTTTCAGCCGTATCCACATCTTCCACCATTTTAATATGTGGCTGCTTTTTCAGGTATTCCCTGCATTGCAAAAGGGCCATGGGATGAGAACGTACTTCCTTTATATCGGACAATTGCTGTCCATTCAGAACCATTAAATTGTGATGTATGTTTAAATAATGCTCCCCTATGATGTGAAGATTGTTATGGTACACCAAAGCATAATTTGGAATAATAGAGCCGGCGATCGAATTCTCAATGGCCATTACCGCCTTGTCAGCGCGCTTTTCGAGTAATTGATCCACCAACTCATGAAATGACAGACATTCCACCAATTCAATCTCATCCCCAAAATACTCCCTGGCCACCATGTGGTGGTTAGAGCCCTTGATTCCCTGTATGGCAATTCGTTTTTTCAATATTAAACGTCATTCATAAAAAAAGTCCCGTTGCATACGGGACTTCATTTTATATGGTTATTTCATATACTACAACAGTCCCGTACCTCGCTTAAAAAAGAAGTAAAAATAGAAACCGTTCCAGAAATAATTGCGTGTCATTTTTGCGTAATTGTCCGGCTAAGGTAAATATTTAATTTAAAAATCAAATGTTATCAGCATCTTTTTTTGAATATCCCAGATATGACCATCTTCTTTGTAGATTTTTTTTAGAATAAGGTCCCTTATTGAGAATAATGAATTTCAGGATTCTTTTATTGACCTTTTGCAATTAGGGGAAAATGGGTGCTCTGCGCAGGGAAGCGGTAGAAAGGAGCCCAGAGATCCGCGGCGATACCCTCTCGCGGAACGTCGCTGATACCTCGGTTACCGGATCAAAAAGGCTGCAAAAAATACACCCCCTTTCCATGCATTGTTTATTTTTACAAAAAATCCCTTATGTCGATTACCGTAAAAAACATCGTGAAAATGTTCGGCTCGCAAAAAGCATTAAACAGCGTTTCTTTCGATATAAAAAAAGGGGAGATTGTAGGATTCCTTGGGCCTAACGGGGCGGGGAAATCGACGATGATGAAGATCCTCACCACTTACAGCAAGGCCGATAGCGGCGAGGGTGCTGTCAATTCATTCGATTTGATTACCGAGAGCGCGCAGGTTAAAAAGCGTATAGGATACCTGCCCGAACACAACCCCTTATACCCCGAAATGTACGTCAGGGAGTACCTTGCTTTTAATGCCGGCCTTTACAAAGTTTCCCAAGACCGTATCCCAATCGTTATTGAACAGACGGGGCTTGGGCCGGAAGCACACAAAAAAATTGGACAACTCTCCAAGGGTTACAGACAACGCGTGGGTCTGGCCGCGGCGTTACTTCACGATCCCGAGGTCCTTATCCTGGATGAACCAACCACCGGACTGGATCCCAACCAGCTGCTTGAGATCCGCAGGTTGATACGAGAAATCGGCCGGAAAAAAACGATCCTGTTGTCCACCCATATTATGAAAGAGGTAGAGGCCGTATGCGATCGGGTACTGATCATGAACAAAGGTGAACTTGTGGCAGATAAAAAACTGGCAGATCTGCGCGAGGAAGGTGAACAGATCATAGAGGTGGAGTTTGATTATCGGGTGGAAGAAGTACTCTTAAAAAAATTACCGCATGTTTCAACCGTTAAAAATTTGGGGGGTTTCTTATATGAAATTAGCTTCACTACCACCACAGATATGAGACCTGTTATATTCGACTTCGCCCATGACAACAAATTAAAGACCCTCCAGCTAAGCCGGAAGAACAGGAACCTTGAAAGCTTGTTTACTGAAATGACAAGTTAAGCAACGCAAGCCGAAACGGAAGCAGCCTATAGGTCTTCACTTAAAATCGCGATCATTGTTTTAATACCTTCCCTGTAATTACCCAGGCGCAGATTCTCGTTAGGGCTATGCTGGTTATTATCCCTGTTGACCGTAGGCACAGTAACGGCAGGAAGATTCAGGGTGTTCACAAAGGGGGCAATAGGTATGGATCCCCCGCTCATACGGATCATTATGGGGTCCTCACCGAAGGCCTTTTGCAGGGCACCTCTCAACCACCGACCCACTTCGGAGTCGAAATCGGTCCTAAAGGATTGGTACGATATTTCAGCAGTAAAAGTGGCAATCTTTTCATAGGTCAGACGCTCATCCTTCGTTGGTTCCCCCTCTATAACAAAATAACCCTGAGCCGCAACATGTTCCTTTATTAAGTGTATTAATCTTTCAGGATCGCTTTCCAATACCAGTCGCACATCTATTTCGGCCCTGGCCCATCCTGGGATGATGGTCCTTACCTCTTCATCGATCCACCCCGATTGCATGCCCCTGATATTCAGTGAAGGGTATTGCAACGCCTCCTGGTAGTAGGAGCCTACCTTATCCGTGGTCGCAATTTGCAAACGGTCCCTGATCTCGTCCTCGTCATCGGGCACAGCCCTGAGGATGGCCTCCGTCTGCGAGTCAATTGCCACCCCGTCATAAAACCCCGGAATGATTACCCTCCCATCATTATCCTTCATGGAAGCCAATAACCTGGATAATCTCAAGGCAGGATTAGGGGCATAATTCCCAAAATGTCCGCTGTGCTGTGGCAGTACCGGGCCATAGGTGGTAAGTGTTATGGTCGCAATGCCCCGGGCACCAAATGTCAGAGTAGGTTTGTTGGTAATATGCCTTGGGCCGTCAAATATGATGAGCATGTCTGCATGCAGCAATCCGGAATTTTCTCTTACGGCCTGAGGCAACCTTGGCGACCCCAATTCCTCTTCAAAATCCATGATCACTTTGAGGTTGTAATTTGGGGTCACATTCCGGGATGCCGTGGCATCCAATGCGGCGAGCAACATGGCTACGGGTCCTTTTGCATCGCTTGCAGAACGCGCAAAAACCCGCCAGTCGTCTTCATAATCCGAGATCGTCTCCCATGGAAGTGGTTCCCACTCCCCTGCGGCATTTAACTTCTTCAACGTAGGCTGGTACGGATTTTTCTGCAACCATCGAGTGCTGTCCACCGGTTGGCCGTCTATTTGCAAATATGCCAATACCGTTTTCCGGGCACCTTTATGTTTTCGTTCGGCCAATAGAAGTGGTACGGTCGTTGTCGGCAGCCTGTGGGTTGTAAACCCACGCTCCTTGAAGGCCGACTCGCACCAGGCCACATTGCGTTCGATATCGGCGGGGTACATGGCGTCGTTTGGGATACTTAACAAGTCTTTGAGCAACGGAAAGGAGCCTCTGGTATATTCTTCCGCAAGCTGGTCCAGGAGCTGGCCCTGCTGAGCGGGTATACAGAGCGGAAGAAATACAAGGAGGGTGCTTATCCCTATTCTTAATCCCTGTTTCATACCGTCAATAGTACAGATTTTATTTCATTTTTAGAATTTCCCTTAAAACAATCAGGCAATTTTATAATTTCAACCGAAAACCAAACACCCGGAGGTCTCCCTGTTTAAAGTCCAGGTCATCCGATCTTTTAAATCCCATATTCTCATACATTTTCCAGGCAATTTGCATGGCCTTTGTGCTATGAATGACCACCTGTGTGCTCCCGTTCAGCTTTGCCCTCCTAACGCATTCCACGGTGAGCAATTTGCCAAGGCCCTGCCCGCGGGCAAACTGATCTACGGCCAATAAACGAAACCCGGATGAATTCTTTTCCAGGGTGGCAGTACCTCCGGACCCATAATATTGCATATCGCTAAAATAGACGACTGCGCCTCCTATGATCCCCTTTGGATTCACCGCCACAAGTAACTCAGTGGCCGGTTTCTCCGTCAGTTTTCCAATGTGTGCGAGCATGTCGTAATATTCAGGTTGTTCGGCGGCTTTGGGAAACCCATCCAATTGAGAATACACCCTTACCATCAATGCTCCAACGGTATCGAACTCTTCGGGTTTTGCATTGCGTACTTCATAGGCCCGGTCCTGGAGGTTGCGAACGCGATCATTAAGCGGAACATCGTTTAATGCGGCATCGATCCGTGACAGGATCCCGTTCATTTCCGGGTGTCCAATGGTAAAGACCCCCCTAAGGGCTATATCAAATGATGCCCAAAGCGGTTCCAGTTTCGTCAGCAGGTATTTTCCTTTGCCGGACAATGCGACCAGTTTTGAACGTTTGTCCCGGGGGTTTGGACCCATTTGTATCAGTGACTCCCTTTCCAATGCGCAGAGGATGTTCTTTACCGTAATATGGGAAAATGCAATTTGATGCGTGATCTCCATGATCGTTTGAGGTTGAATGGATTTGGCGAGCACATAGTACACCGGAAACCAACTAGATTTAAAGGATATTCCCGCCTCTTTATACACTTTATCACCCCCGACCTGCAATTTTTCATAGATCCGCCTTAGGCGGGAACCCCCGGCCAGATACCCAATTTCTTCGATTTTATCAGCCATGCGCTTATATTTATAATAGTAGTTTTATAAATGTATGAAACATGTTTTATAATTACAATAAAAACGATATTAACTGATACACCACCCTTCCTTGCCCCTATGTGCCGTTGAGTATTAGACCAGGGTAAGGACAAAGCCAAGAATGGCTCCTCCCAAAACAATAAAGGCGTTATTCATTCTCTTAAATACGAAAACAGCCATAAGGCTCACCAGGGCGATCGCAATCGTTCGCCAATCCGTTATGCTGTCCACGCCCATTTCAATACAAACGGCAATGATCAGCGCAACTGCCGCAACATTGACCGCATCCAGAAAGGCGCTAATTGCTTTAGACCTCCGCATTCTGGGAATAAGCGGATGAAGCAGCAACACAAACAAAAAGGATGGAAGGAAAATTCCAAGGGTAGCGGCGAAGGCCCCTGATATTCCATTCATTTGCCAGCCAATAAAGGTGGCGGTTGACAAGACCGGGCCGGGGGTAAATTGGCCGACGGCCACTGCGTCAATAAGTTCTTGTCTCGTGAGCCAGCCCTTTTCCACCAGTTCCAGATCCAGAAAGGCGAACAGCACATATCCACTGCCATACAAAATAGCCCCTACCTTAAGGAATGATAAGAATATTTTAAAACTGGCTACTTTTACAGATGATGCTACCTGAAAAATAAGGAAAGGGGCAAACGCCGTTAGTGTTTTAGCCCTTTTTTTGATAAAGTAACTTGCCAATCCCAGAATACCACAGCCAAAAAGTGCCGCTATTTCATTGACCCCTCCAAGACATGCTATCGTGGTCGCTATCCCCAGCAGGGCGAGTTCCGTATTCCTGACCGCTTTTTTCCCCAGTCGAAATGCGGCCATGACGATGATGGCAATCACGGCTGGCTTTATACCGTATATGAATGGTTCCACTTCCGGAAGTTGCCCGTACTCCCCGTACGCCCATGCGAATACAGAAGTGATCACTACCGCCGGAAAAATAAAACAGCTACCGGCGACAAACAAGCCTTTCCAACCGGCGCGTTCGTGTCCGCAATGCATGGTCATTTCTGTGGAATTGGGGCCGGGAATTAAGTTCGTGGCACCTACAAGGTCCAGAAAATGCTCCTGGCTCATCCACTTTTTCTTTTGAACAACTTCCTCTTCCATCATGGCAATATGCGCGGCCGGGCCGTCAAACGCAATACACCCTAATTTAAAGAATAGTTGAGCGAGTTCTATCAGTTCTTTTTTCCGGGACATATGACACTCTGATCGCGTTTGAGTGATTTTGTATACGCTTTATACCTCATGCAAACTATCCAAAAATATTCATTATCCATGGAAGCACAGAAGTGGCTGACATTTTATGGTGTAGTGGGTGAAGTTGATCCCTGCAGTATCAGGTGGTCAATCACCTCATCCAACACCTCCTGTACCATTGGGTTGGTACAATTGATGACCATGGAAATGACCATCTGTTCCCCGGGATAGACAAAAAAATTGGCATACCCCCCTACCCCATTGCCCACATGTCCGTAGTAGGGCCTCCCTTTTTTATCCTCGCTTACTTCCCATCCGAGGCCATACCAGGTGGGTTTTCCCTTGCATCTATGCGATCTGAGAAAAGATGAGATCACGGCCGGATCTGCAATTTTTTTATCAAGGCAGGCCTGGCCGAGTCGCGCAATATCCTCCGAAGTTGAAAGATACCCTCCGCCGGCCAGCTTGTACCTATTGTCTACCGGGATCGCC
>Ga0102947_1000624_pt1 | contig 12528 bp, 10 predicted proteins | sample SalPon2A_A_D2_MG_FD_78210 | JGI IMG/M metagenome (GOLD analysis project Ga0102947, IMG submission 78210) | Soil microbial communities from South San Francisco under conditions of wetland restoration - Salt Pond MetaG R2A_A_D2_MG | ecosystem: Environmental > Terrestrial > Soil > Wetlands | place... | reverse complement strand
TTTATGACTTTTATAATTAAACTAGATTAAGCGATTTTTTTATTTAATTCTGTAATGAATTTTTTTATCTTTGGTTTTGGAATTACTGCACCACATGCTTTATCATGACCTCCTCCAGAACCACCAAGATCAGTTGCCAAGGTATTGACAATCTTGCCCAAATGAACTTTGCAATTCTTTGAACCTCTAACTGAAACGGCATAAATGCCATGATCAACTCTTTCTTTGTATGCAACACCAACGTCTTTTCCAGACAAGCCCATTACAAAATTAACAGCTCCGCTTGCGCCAGCATCCAAAATTTCCATATATCCAAGATTCTTCATAGTTTTCATTCCTTTCTTAACTTTGGCAATCATTTGAGATAGTTTTTCTACTTGGATTTGTGCAAACTCAAATGTATTAGGAATATCATGTGGGAATTTTGATTCGGCTAACTCCTCAACTAGATACAATAAATAATCAGGTTCTTTTTGATGGCCCACAATATTGTAAGTCAAAACAGTCGCACTAATCAAAGCAAATTGTCGATCATAGATTTGTAGTAATCTTGAACCAAGGGGTCTATCTTCCATGTAATCAGTAATGGCAGCACATGTAGCAACAAAAGAGGCATGATCATTTAATTTTGATTTGTAAGCAGTGTAAACCTGAACAGTGGTACATTCATTGATATCATGAATTACTTTGACCTTGATTTTTTGTAGAGCCTTGACAACATCAGGATCAATGTCATGGTGATCAATATATGTTACAGAGACCTTATTTTTTCGCAAAGTCTTCATAATATCAATAAACTCATCTTGTGTTTTCTTGCTTAAACCTAAATCACAGATAAATAATGATTTTAATTTTTCATCTGAGGCTACTTGGTTTAGTGCCTCCATTTGGCCAGGGTAATCAACAAGGATGGCATCACCACCAAAAGCCTGTCTAATCAAAGCAGCTGAGCTGATTCCATCTGCATCCTCCTTGTGAGATATACAAATTACTTTAACACGCTGTGATGTGGTAGTTTTTTTGACCGTTGTTTTTTTAGATGGCGATTTTTTAACAATAGGTTTCTTAGTTGCTGATTTTTTAGTGGTAGGTGTTGTTTTTTTAGTGGTAGGTGTTGTTTTTTTCTTTACTGTTGTTTTAATTTTTGATGCTACCAATATATTCATAAAAATTACAAACCCTCATTTAAAGTAAGAATGAGAAATCAAAGTTCTCTGAAAGACTTTCGAATAGGTCGATTTACCAGTGAACTAGAATCAAGATAAACATCATAAAAAGACAATCCATCCATCTGAGTTTGCTGATCAATTTCTTGAATTTTTTTTAGTTCTTCAAATGAGGCTCCAAGCACCAAGTCATCTAATTTTTTCAGACGTTCTCGCTCTTTGGGAGTCATTTAATTTTTGATTAAAAATTCTCATTTATGACCGAAAGTTGTCATATTAGACTAATGGGGTTGCAAAATATTAGTAGATAACGTCAGATAATGCAGGTTCTGTATATGTTAACCATAGATTAAACACTTTTACAACAAAATAATCTATAGTAATAATGTAATCGGATTAAAAGGCAAATACTGCACACAGAGATATATGCAACACTACAGGAATTATGTAAATATCATTATTGATTTAGAGATTAGGATATTGTTTTTACGTCAATCTTTTCAAAAAAATAATTCTCTGTACGATTTAACAGGGATTTCAAAAGACATGGGTGCCATACATCAACTACTTTTTAGTTATACAATAAAACTATGTTAGAACCAGAAAGTTCCACCACAACACAAGAAAGCAGGATGAGTTTTCAAATAATCTTGATTCTATTCCCAAGAGACTTGAATCGGATTAGTCCTAAAAGGATTATTGATTTTAATTTAGTTACATAATGGGCCTTTCAAAATTAGTTAAGGATGTCAAATAGAAAACAGCGGGTGATTCAAAGTATTAACAGGATTATTTAGGATACAATAACTTTGTACAATAATAACCATTAACAAAACTTCTAAAATATTTTTTTACTTTCCAGATATGACATGCAAGTATAATTTGAAGATGAAGATCATGCAACCTAATGGTATTAACAGTCACATATTTGACAAGTCAACTTATCCTAATGTGTCAAATATGGAAAAAACAATACCATATCAGATTTTAAAAACATACATGGATATAGGACATCAAAGAAAATATTTCTCAGATACCTTACATGTACAAATAGATTAGATTGATATGCTTGTAATTATGTAATTTGCCGCATTTACTATTTGAAATATAGAATCTAATTTTTAGATTTTGCAATATAAAAGTCAGCATAGAAATTACCACCATCCTCATGTTTTTCAGTGTTAATTCCCATGTCATGTAATAGAGAAACAGTTTGTGCTTTTTCTTTAGGATCAGAAAAATTTCTTTGACGTATTGGTTTTATGTCGCTTTTTACAATAGAGTAATCATATATCTCAAAAACTTCTTCAATGTCATCCATATCAAACATTCTAAGAACAGAGAATGCAAAGATTGGAGCGATATACTCTGTTTCAGATTCGATTGAATTAGATTGTCTATTTTTAATTACTTTCAATAGATTTGAAAATGCCTTGTATCCAATATAGCCAATACAACCAGTTGCAATTACTATATCCATTTTCGGTAATGATTCTAGTAAATTCAATTTTTCAGATTCAAGGTCAACATTCATGCCTCTCTCACACAAATTCATCTCTTCAGAAAATTTTAGAGCCTCTTTTGAAATATCTATTTGATAGAAATTCATGTTACCATTGCTATTACATTTCTCATAGAATTGTTTGGTTTCTTTTTTTGTAGGCTCAGATCCGGTTAAAAAAAAATTATTCAATTCTAACATGGTTAAATTATATTTCATTAAAGATGAATTGATACCGTACGAACTTCCCAAATCTAAAACATTAATTGGTCTAGATAATGCCTCTTCAAGTTTCTCTATGAGGGGAACATATAGAGATTTTGTAGAATCTGGTATAGTATATTCCAATCTATCCATTTCCTTTAGATATTCATATGGAGAATCTTGCGTGTAAATATCTGTAAAATCTTTTTTTACTTTTAATTCATCCATGTTGGAGTGTTGGTATTATTTCACCCTTAATAAAACCCATACAATGATCTAATCATGAAAGAAAATTTTATTTATTGCACAATATAATTAATCTATCTTGTTTGTTGCAATCAGATTATAAGATTCTAAATCATGAAATATTTTGTATACATTCCAGATATTGGCAGTACGAGAGATATTCCATTATCTTAGATGTTATGATAACAGTTGTAATAGCAATGATTTTGTTCTTTAAAAGAAAAAGAGCAGTATAGGAAAAAAATAGATTGTCTACATCAATATCATAGGAATATTCCAAAAAGGAACATTACATTTAGTTCTCCATAGAGGTATGAAATAAAACCACTAAAACTATGTCCCGTATACGTTGTGAGGTCAATCAAATTTAAACCACAATTTGGTCGTGATTTATCGTTACATATTATTACTGGGCTTTGAATGCAACCGTTTAGTATACTTCAAAATGTATTATTACTACAAATTAGAATACAGACAATATTTTCATAATTCTGAAATGAAAATTTTTCTTTTTTTACCTCAATGTTAACTTGGGTTTTCTCATCCTAGTCAATCTCAGACATTACCGAATTTGTATGGATATTAAACTAATTACTAAATTTTATAGACATAATTTTGGAAGAAATATAATAGAAGAATTCCTACATACTTGCTATGGAGACTAAAAATATTGGCTTGCGAGGAATTGAGGTAGCAGACACTAAGATCTCAAACATTGATGGTGAAAGAGGTAAGCTAATTTACAGAGGATATGATATTTTAGAACTAACCACGAAATCAACATTTGAAGAAACGGCATACCTGCTTCTGTATAATGACCTGCCAACCAGACAGCAGTTAAATGAATTCAATACAAAATTGATTGATGCAAGATTAATCCCAAAACAGATGCAAAAAAATATGAAAAACTGGAGAAAAGACGCAGATCCAATGGATATGCTTCAGGCATTTGTTGCAGCGCTTGCAGGATATTATGACGAAGAATTTGCAAGTAAGGAGGCAAGTTATGAAAAGGCAATAAACCTCATTGCAAAGGTCCCAACAATTATTGCAAGCTGGAATCGAATAAGAAACGGATTAGAGATAGTAGACCCTGATCCAACGTTAAGTCATGCAGCTAACTTTCTATACATGATGTCAGGTGAAAAACCTGATCCAGAAGTTGAGAAAATTTTTGATGTCTGTTTGATTCTACATGCAGACCACACTTTCAATGCGTCAACATTTACAGCAAGACAAGTTGCATCAACTAGAGCACATATGTATTCAGCATGCAGTGCTGCAATTGGCGCCCTAAGTGGAGAGCTTCATGGAGGTGCCAACACAGAAGTTATGAAAATGCTTCTAGAGATTGGAGATATCAGTAAAGTCAAAGAGAGGATTAAAGAAAAAATGAGTAAGGATGAAAGAATTATGGGAATGGGTCATGCAGTCTACAAAACTTATGATCCTAGAGCACAAGTGTTAAAGAAACTATCACGTAAACTTGCTGAAAAAATAAAAGAACCATGGTTTGCAATAACAGAAAAAATTGAAACCGTGACCATCGCGGAGATGAAATCACAAAAAGACAGAGACATCTATCCAAACGTAGACTTGTATAGTGCATCCTTATACTATATGCTAAAAATTCCAATGGATCTTAACACACCAATCTTTGCAATTGCAAGAGTTGTTGGATGGGCAGCTCATATTATTGAGGAAAAATTTGCAGAGGCAGCACCAAAGCCTGCATTATACAGGCCAAAAGCAACCTATGTTGGAAAATATTGTGGGCCTGAGGGCTGTAAATATAAAACGCTGGACTTGAGAAAATAATTTTAATTTCTGGTATTAAGCCATTCTTTTGCTTTTGAATTGACATCATGCTTGTACAACACTTCAAAAACCATATCATAAAATGTAATACCTTTTTTCTGTGCCTGATCATCCAGCCATTTAATTCCGTCTGCTAATTCGGGATCATATTCAGAGAATTCTACTAGTTCATCGACCATTTTCGAGAAGAATGCGTGTGACTCAAGCATACGTAAACCTTTCAATCTTTGATCATAAGTGAAGGATTCAAAATATATTAACAAAAGACCACTTTTTGATTGACAATTGAACCATGTTTTTTATTCATATGGGAATGCTCAAAAAATCACATGGATCATTCAAAATGATGATTCATCGTTTATTGAGAATCGAGAACATGTAAATATGTATAAAGACAAAGTGACAGAGTTACAATCAAAATATGTGGCATTGCATGTTGGTTTGTTTTGGGGAATTGGAACGTTCATAATAAAAAATGAAGACAATGTCAAAATAAAATTAGATGAAAAAATAATGTTTGATCAGTTTACAACTAATTTAAAATTTGAAGATTCGTTTATACAAAAACGTTTACGGTTTATTAAACAGCTAATTGATCAGAGAAAATTAAAAATTAAATTTGAAGTAATTAGACAATATGAAAATATTGCCAAAAATAAGATCTAATTACAAAAGAGATAAGAAGAAAACATGGCAATATATGATAGTAGTACGGAGTATACATAAACTAAAATAATTGCGTAATAACATGAAAAATACTAAATCAACAATTAGGGCGATCATATGAAAATTTTAACGAGAATTTGTAATTTTTGTAAAAAAAATTTCTAATCATAAATCAGTATTTTATGACAAATTTAGCATTACATACGAAAATTTTAAAAAATAAAGCAGGAAATAATTGAAAAAACGATTAGATTTATTTAGCATACACGAAGTATGAAATCAATTATGGCAAGTATGGACAAGGCAGCAATAGCATTTTCAATTGCAATTGTTGCCGTAGGCGTAGCTTTTGCATTCTCTATGAGTGCAGTTCAAGATGCAGGTCCTGTAGTCTCTACTCCAACTGTTTCAGCTAAAACTGTGGAGCCAAAAGTGCAAGAAGATCCATTTGCAGATTTGGCAAACAAAGTAAAACAAGTAGCTCCAATAGTGAACGAGGAAAAGATGAAAGAGCCAGCAAAAGAACCAGTAAAATTGGAAGAAAAAGTAGAAGTTAAAGAAACTAAACCAATAGCAAAAGAACCAGCAGGACCACAAACACACAAAGTGGCAATTCCAGTAGGGACTGCAGTTCCAGGATGTGAAAGCAACAATGCATGTTACACACCAGCAAGCATCACAATCAAATCTGGTGATAAAGTAACATGGAATAATGCAGACACAGCAGCACATACAGTAACTGGAGGAAGTCCAGCAGACGGACCTTCTGGTGTATTTGATAGTAGTCTAGTCATGGCAAATGCAGATTATACATTTACCTTTAATGACAAAGGCAGTTACAAGTACTTCTGTATGGTACATCCTTGGATGGTTGGTAGTGTTACAGTGAACTAACCAAACTTTTTCCTTTTTTCTTATTTTATTTGATTTTTTCTTATTGTTCGGTTGTATGCCACACCAAATCTATGAGTTTCATCTCGTGCATACTGTAAAATTTTTAGCGAAGGTTTGTTTTTTGGGATGATTATAGGAGTTTTATTTTTTGGAGTATAGACTTCCTCGTTTTCCTTTGCAAGAGAGATGCAGGGTAACTTTAAACCTAGTGACGCCAATGACTTCATAGCAGCACTAAGTTGTCCCTTACCACCATCAATTACAATCAAATCAGGAAGTTCAGAGTTTTCTTCCAGTAACCTATAGTATCTTCTTTTAATTATTTCACCAATCATTGCAAAATCATCTCGTCCAGATACGGTTTTGATCTTAAATTTTCTATATCCAGATTTATCAGGAATGCCGCCTACAAATCTAGACATTGACCCCACAGCAAAATCATCACCATGATTTGAGATATCAAAACATTCAATGATGTTTGGAATTACAGGAAGGTTAAGGATATCCTTTAACTCTGCCAATCCAGGATCTGCACCTGTAGAATGAATTAATTGAATATTTTTCATTATAAGATTTATGATGTTTTTTCTTTTCCCTTTGTTTGGAACAATAATCTTTACTTCAAACCCAGATTGCTCAGACAAGAGTGATTCTAGTAATGTATGGTTCTCTGGAAGTTCACTTACTAAAATGAATTTTGGAATTTTGTGAGTTGAATAATACTGGTAAAGAAAAGTGGAGAAAGAGTTGTCACCTACTAGATCAAAAAAGAATTTATCACTATCTCTGATCACACCATGTATCATTCTAAAATTCATTACAGCAGCAGCATGTTCTTGGATTCCAATGCCAAAGTACTCCTCGTTTGAATTTTCAACATATTCCATTTTTTGTTTGGTTTTAAGACTTCCAAGCCTAACTAGGGTATCACGAATATCTTTTGCTCTTTCAAATTGCTGTAAATCTGCTGCCTGATGCATCTCATCTTCTAATTTTTTTGTAAAAATTTTCATCTGATCTTTTCCTTTAAGAACATCCTCTAATGCAGTAACATGATTAGGATATCTTTCTTGTGCATTTTTGAATTCACATGGACCTTCGCAATTTCCCAAATGATACTCAAGGCAGACTTTTTTTGGAAGTGTTTTACATATTCTAATTTGAAATGATTTTCTTAGAGTACCAATTGTCAGTAACTTTGAGCTGCCCTGAGTAAATGGTCCAAATGTCTTTCCTTTACCCAAAAATTTTCCATCTCTGGTTCTTCTTGCTACTAAAAGCCTAGGATATTTTTCATCAGAAATTCTAAGATACGTATATCTTTGCTGGTCTTTCAATTCAATGTTAAATCTTGGCCGATATTTTTTGATCATGTTTGATTCTAAAAGAAAAGCTTCGCTTTCATTATCAGTTAAAACAAATTCAATGTTTGCAATGTTTTCAACTAGTTTTTGTGTCTTGTAATTTTGATTTTTCAAAAAATATGACTTTACACGATTCTTTAGATTCTTTGCCTTTCCAATATAGATAATTTTTCCATAAGAATCCTTCATCAAATAAATTCCAGGATCAGTAGGGATTTGGATTTGAGATATATCAAAAGTCATTTTTTAAACAATTTTTTTAAATATTTTCCAGTATAACTCCCAGGTGCCTTTATGATATCTTGAGGAGTGCCAACAGCTACTACCATGCCTCCTTCATTGCCACCTTCGGGCCCAAGATCAATTATCCAGTCGGAATTTTTAATTACATCCATGTTATGTTCAATTACCACTACGGTGTTTCCTAGATTCACCAAGCGATTTAAAACATCTAGTAATTTCTGAACATCTGCAAAATGTAATCCTGTTGTAGGCTCATCTAGAATATAGAAAGTCTTGCCGGTACCGCGTTTTGATAACTCGGATGCAAGCTTTACTCTCTGAGCCTCACCACCAGATAAAGTAGTTGAGGATTGTCCTAGTTTGATATAACCCAAACCTACATCATATACAGTTTGTAATTTTCGTTTAATTGCAGGAATATTTTCAAAAAAATCTAATGCCTCATATACAGTCATGTCTAAAATATCAGAAATATTTTTCCCCTTATACAATACAGATAATGTTTCAGTGTTGTATCTTTTTCCTTTACATTCATCACACTTTACATACACATCTGACAAAAACTGCATTTCAATTTGTTTGACTCCATCACCATCACATGCAAAACATCTACCATCTGCCACATTAAATGAGAATTGTCCTGGAGCATATCCTCTTTCTTTTGATAATGCAGTGTTTGAATATAATTCTCTAATTGGAGTGAATGCACCGATATAAGTTGCAGGATTTGAGCGAGGGGTTCTACCAATAGGAGATTGATCTATTGCAATGACCTTATCAATATTTTCCAAACCGATAATTTCTTTATGACTTCCATAACGGGTATTTGATTTGTTAAAATGATTTTCCAATGTTTTAAGTAAAATGTCATTAATTAGGGTAGACTTTCCTGAACCAGAAACTCCGGTTACAGATACAAAGAGTCCTAATGGGATTTCAATATCTATATTTTTTAAATTATTTTCAGATGCGCTTTTAATTATTAATGAACCATAACGATTGCGTACTTTATCTTTTAGAGTAATCAAAGAATTATCTTTAAGATATTTACCAGTTACAGATTTAGTGTTCTTGAGAATATCATCAACAGATCCTTCAAAGACTACATTTCCACCATGAACACCAGCTCCTGGACCCAAATCCACCATCCAGTCTGAATTTCTTATTACTTCCTCGTCATGCTCCACTACAATTACAGTATTTCCTAGATTTCGTAGTTTATGCAGCGTTTTAATTAGTCGGGCATTATCACGCTGATGTAAACCAATTGTTGGTTCATCAAGAACATACAAGACACCAGTAAGGTTAGAACCAATCTGAGTTGCCAGACGGATTCTTTGGGATTCACCCCCAGATAAAGTAGAACTTAGTCTGTTTAATGTAAGATAATTCAATCCAACATTCATTAAAAATTCAAGACGTTCTTTAATCTCCTTTAAAATATCTCTTGCAATGTATTGTTCATTTTCAGTTAATTTTAGTGTAGAAAAAAAGTCATAACAGTTGTCAATAGACATATCACATACATCCATGATACCTTGCTCGTTGATTTTAACACCAAGTGATTCAGGTTTTAATTTTTTACCATTGCAAACATTACAAGGAGTGTCTCGCATGAATTGTTTTAGCCATTCACGTTTTGATTCAGAATCAGTTTCTAGAAATACTCGCTGTAGATTTGCAAGTACTCCCTCAAACGCATTGGTGTATTGCCATGAAGAATCCCCAGATTTTGAGCGATAATTAAAATCAATTAGATCATCTGTACCATTCATGATAATTTCAAAATGTTTAGGTTTTATTTTTTCAATAGGAGTCATCAAATCAAAACCAAACTTTTTTCCAACCGCCCTTAACGCTTGTTTTCTAAATGATGAAAAACGTCCGCTCCATGGAATGATCGCACCATCTAGAATTGATTTTGTCTTATCAGGAACCACAAGATCAGCATCAAATTCCATCTTTATACCCAATCCATTACATGTTTTACACATTCCAAAGGGTGAATTAAACGAAAACGATCTTGGTTCCAATTCACCAACAGTCAGCCCACAATAAGGACATGCATTATTCTGTGAAAAAATTTTTTCAGATTTATCAGTTACAATCATTACATCTCCCTTTGATGCTTTAATTGCAGTTTGAATAGCCTCAAAGAGTCTAGATCTTTCTGATTTTTCAGTAGTCATTCTATCAACCACGACTTCAATATTATGCCACTTTTGTCTATCAAGTGGCGAAATTTCATTATCCAGACTCAAAACTTCACCATTTAGACGGATTCTAGAATAGCCATCCTTTTTGATTTGCTCAAATAATTTTTCATATGTCCCTTTTTTTCGCTGTATTATAGGAGCTAAAATTAAAATTTGTTTTCCTGAAAAATCTTTGAGTATAGAATCACATATTCTCTCAACTGATTGAGTAGATACTTTTCTTCCACAGTTTGTACAGTATGGAATTCCAATTCTTGCAAACAACAGTCTCATGTAATCATAAATTTCAGTAGTAGTTCCAACCGTAGAGCGAGGATTTTTACTCGTAGTTTTTTGTTGGATTGCAATTGCAGGAGAAAGACCTTCAATAGAGTCAACGTCTGGTTTATCCATCATCTCCAAAAATTGTCGTGCATATGCAGAAAGTGATTCAACGTATCTTCTCTGACCCTCAGCATAGATTGTGTCAAAAGCTAATGTAGATTTTCCAGATCCAGACAATCCACTAATTACAACTAGTTTGTTTTTTGGGATATTGATATCTATATTTTTTAGATTGTGATGTCGTGCTCCACGAATTTTTAATTTATTTTCGGTCATCTTTATACTTAATCTCCTTTTCTATTCTTTTAATTCTGTCTCTACACTCTATTGCTTTTTCAAAGTCTAAATCTTCAGAATATTTTTTCATTTGTGCATCAAGATCAATAATATCAGCAGCAAGATCATGAACAGATTTTAATTTTGAATCATCTAATACTGTTTCTTGTTCAGGAACTGACTTAATAATTGTCCTAGGAGTAATGTGATGTTTTTTGTTATATTGAATTTGTTTTTCTCTACGACGATTAGTCTCATCAATAGTGTTTTTCATGGATTGAGTAGTAGTATTAGCATACATTATTACAGTACCATTGACGTTTCTTGCAGCACGACCACATGTTTGAATTAGACTGGTGAAATTTCTCAAAAACCCTTCCTTGTCTGCATCCAAAATTGCAACTAGAGAAACTTCTGGTATGTCTAGTCCTTCCCTAAGTAAATTGATTCCAACTAGAACGTCAAATTCTCCCATTCTCAACTGTCTGATTATCTCAGTTCGTTGCAGTCCTTCAATCTCAGAGTGCATGTATCTCACTCTGACTTGCTTTTTTGACAAATATTCTGCCAAGTCTTCAGCCATTCTTTTAGTAAGAGTAGTGACTAAAACACGCTCAGAATTGGTAGATCTTTTTTGAATTTCTTTGATCAAATCATCCATTTGATCTTTTGTTGGCCTAACCTCAATTTTGGGATCAAGCAAACCAGTTGGGCGGACTAGTTGTTCTGCAATAGTAGATGAGATTTTTCGCTCATATTCTGAAGGAGTGGCTGATACAAAAATAGTATTTTTAATATAATCTTCAAATTCCTCAAATTTTAGAGGACGGTTATCAAATGCACTTGGTAATCTAAATCCATATGTGACCAATTCATTTTTCCTTGAATGATCACCCTTGTACATCCCATGAAGTTGGGGCAAAGTAACATGGGATTCATCAATTACCAAAAGATAATCGTCTCCAAAAAAATCCATCAAACAAAATGCCTTTTCTCCAGACTTTCGACCATCAAAATGCCTAGAATAATTTTCAATTCCAGAACAATAACCTAATTCCTCAATCATCTCCAAGTCATATTTTGTTCTCATCTCTAATCTTTGTTTTTCTAATTCATTTAATTCAGGAAGTCTTTCTTCTAACTCTTCTTTGATAGATTTGACAGCCCTTTCCCTAACATCTTTTGCAATTAGATAATGTTTTGCAGGGAAAATTTTCATTTGAGATAAGATTTTTTTTTCTTTTAATGAAACATGGTCAAGCAAAGTAATTTTTTCAATCTCATCACCAAACATGGAAATTCTTACAATATCTTCAGAATATGCAGGAGTTATATCAATGGTATCGCCTTTAACTCGAAAATTTCCAGGTGCAACTTCAGTGTCATTTCGCTCATATCTTGCATCAATGAGTTTTCGAATAATCTCGCTTCGTTTTATCATATCACCAGCGTTGATCATGATTGCAAGATCTTTCCAATCTTGTGGGTTTCCAAGTGAGTAAATGCAAGATACGGTGGAGACAATAATAGTGGGTTCATCAGATAACAACATAGCAGTTGCCTCTAATCTCAATTTTTCAATTTTCTCATTAATTTGAGTATCTTTTTCA
>Ga0102947_1000623_pt1 | contig 12540 bp, 19 predicted proteins | sample SalPon2A_A_D2_MG_FD_78210 | JGI IMG/M metagenome (GOLD analysis project Ga0102947, IMG submission 78210) | Soil microbial communities from South San Francisco under conditions of wetland restoration - Salt Pond MetaG R2A_A_D2_MG | ecosystem: Environmental > Terrestrial > Soil > Wetlands | place... | reverse complement strand
TAAATCCAACAAAAGCTGCAAACATTATTGCTATGAGACCTAATCCTATCAGTTCAAGTATTTTTGCCATAAATTTTCTATGATAAAATTGCCAATCAAAAAGATATATGGTTTTGTAAATCAAAACCAATTGTGGACAAGTATCTTCTGATTATAATCATATTTTTGATCGTAAGTATTGCCCTCTCATTTGTGTCTCCTGCAACAGGCGAAATTCGGGAACAGCCAATAATTCCCCAGTTTTATGGCTCCATTGCAGGAATAATAATAATAATAATTTACAGCTCCTACAAGGAGAGAAAAACGCGACAGAGAGAAAACGCCAAAAGACGAGGCAAAAAATAGAGTCTATAGTTCTAATCCGAAAGACTCTGCTACATTTGCAAATTTCATGTAAGATTCCAGGTATTGTCTACCTTTTGGAGTAATTACAAATGTGTTTTTTCCATCAAATTCTATTTTGTTAATCAGGCCTGCACCGGTCAAATTGGACAGGAATTTTGATAGTCTGGAGTGTGATAGATTAGCCTTTGTAAGGAGCGATGTTGTCTTGATGCCTTCTTGGCCTGACTGCTCAGTAGCACTGAGAAGGTCTCCTACAATCTGCATGCTAGTTCTATACGATACCATGTAAGGAGTTATGGTATTGCCAAGATATAAGGGTATTACCGTCAATTTTGATATTACAGATCAGATAAATAAGCTCCGGGCATGTTTTTTTGATATTGTCCTCCCAATCCCCTGTACCATGGTTTGATGAGTTTGTGGGTGTGGCATACAGGTATTATGATCTTAGGATGAATGTTGTTCCGTTATTCTCTGATAGAAAGCAGGCAACAAACCTTTGGCATGATTCAATTCGCTGGTGGCTTGATCATTCAATCAAGCTGCGATTCGTGGAGACAGGTGATGACTATTGGTTTATCGCAGGTGCAGACTCTCAGCATCCGCAAGATAATCTCTCTTTTTTCAAGGTCCTTCCAAAGTCTGAAAACTATGAGAGATTCAAAAAAGGACATCAGGGAGAAGCATATTTTAGACTGGGAGTTTACTCTGAGAAATCCCTAAAGGATGTAAAAAAAGACGCAGTGTGTAATTGCGGACATGCAGCAGAAGACCATGACAAAAATGACAATGATGTCTGTCTTTATGAGGTATGCAAATGCAAAGCATTCAACAGCTTTCAGGTCAATCTGCTAAAAAAGAAAAAAACTGTCACAGACATTGAATTTTTAGAGGAATCAAATGTAAAAGATGATGCACTTGCATGGAACTGTATGAATGCAAACAAGTATTCAAAATAAAATTAATCTTCGTTGAGTCGTACGTGATCTCCGGGATAAAAATCGGCTAGTTGTTTGGAATAACAATCTCCACACAATACTCCGTCTAGCTTCCATTCTTTCATTGGATTAAAGTACATCTCTGCCGCATCGTTGCAAATTGTACACTTTTGTGTTTTCCCCAAAGTATCATTGCTCTTTTTAATCGATATAAAAAACATACTGGGTTTGTTGCATTTCCAAAAAAATCATGTTAAATATCACCAGTTTCTACAAAATTCAGGTAGGACGTCTGGCCAATGTAAACCTCCTGCAAGTTTTTTACTTGGTCGGGCTACTGCCTATAATTCCTAAAACAGATTCTCTACAAGCTTTTTTAGGGCAAGAATTTCTTCTTCCTCTTGTTTTATCTTTTTGTCAAGCACACGAATCATGGTATCATTCCACACATGTTGCGAGAAGAAATTGTGTTTGGTGTTTGCCAATTCAATCTCATCATCAACTATGGTATCCTCCAGAAACTTTGTGACTACAATGTCTGTGATTTTAAGAATCTTGGAGTTTAGCTTGAAGCTGCGAAATATGGGCTCTAGTCTGACTACGTCTTTTTTAAAATCGCCCTTGGTCTCCAGGATTTTTCTGTGCATTATCCTAAAGTAGACTGCAACATAAAACAGTGTGGCGTATCTTTTTGTCTTGTGTCCGCCCTTTTTGCCGTACTTCAAAACTTTCTTTGCATATTCTTTTACCAGGTATGGGTAAAGCAGAACCTTGTAGTCGTCTTTGAGGTTGTCATTGAACACATCATCATACTTGCTTCCCCTTGGAAGAAATTGTGCAGGTGAGCTATAAGCTTCAGTTGGCCTCTGCTCAATTCCTGCAACTAAAACCTGGATGGCGTCTTTTGCAACAATTACCTTTTTGTGGTTATCAGGCAAGTACTTGTTGTATGTATTGTCTCCCTCGTACTGGCACTGGTTTGATTTTGTTTTAGTATCAAAGGAGCCTGCCTGAATTTCATAAAAGTAACCACAGTTTTTTAGCTGTGACTTGATAGACTTGTGAAAGTCCATCAATGACACTAGGTCCTTTCCTCTTACAGAGTTTTGCGAGTTTCTATACTTTGTAATGTTGTTTTGCTCTTGCTCATCATCTGCCTTGATTATTGTTACAGTCATTGAACCATTCAGATTCTTTGTTCTCTTTGAGTGATCTAAAATAGAGTTTGATGTCTGTGCACCGTTTACAATTTGCGGCGCATAAAGTTTAATCATGTTATCCCCCAATTCCTCAAAGTCACTAACCACAATTGTAATTCCATTGTTGTAATAGAAAAATTTCCCTGGATTGGTTTGCAAGGTATCGCGTAGACCCTTGTTTACTGTGGTCTTAAACTGCATCCATTGCCTGATGTTTGACTCAAAAACATAGTCGCGGTTCTTGTTTACAAACTCTGTAAGCTCTCTTAGTTTTAAAATCCCAAGAATAGTGTTGTCGTGGCGAAGCATTCTTTCTAGCTTTATCGAGGATTTCTTGCCTGCTGCAGGCTTTTTTATCCTGTCCCACAGTCTCTGAATAATAGTATCAATATCTAGGACCTCTACTAGGTCATCTTGGTAGTCTACCTTTTGGTCAGTTACATAGCAGCACTTTATCTTTAGATTTTTTTCTTTAATTTTGGTTACAAGCTGGGCAATCTCAGGCCTCATCTTTGTAACGTCCTTTGCAAGCAGACGCTTGGAGTCTTCTTTGAATTTTGCAATGGCCTCAAGCGAATGAGATGTTCCATATTTTGACTGGAATAGACGAATGGTGTTATCTGAAAAATCTACTGGAAGATATGCATCTATTCCTAGATCATTTGCGCCATCAACTATTGCATCTGCGGCATCATCTTCAGTTGCCTCATATACTCTAGTCAACACCCACTGCAAAAAATTATTTCCCTTTTCGACTTCATTTTTAGAGTTTTCAGCATTTTCACGAATGTTGTCTCTGATGTTCTCAGAGAACCCTTCAAGTGGGGGCGTGGATTTTTTTTCAATTAGCAATGCCTGTGACCCTGGAATGTATTCTAACAGACCGCTCTCGTTTTGCGCCAAACAGCTTTTCTAATATGCTATATATTTAGAGAATTTGGTAATTACATAATAACTCTGTTCTGTGTGTGATGTGATTTGAGAAAAAAAATGATCTATGTTGGAATTGTTGGGGCAATAGTTTTGGCTCTAGCTGCAGTTGCAGCTCAGGCCAGTACTACAGAAGCCAAAGTTGAAAAACCTGAAAATACAAACGAGCCTGACGTTATAATGCCAACAAAGGTCTCTCGTCCAGGATGTGAGGAGACTGATTCATGCTATGTTCCACATATTATTACAATAAAGCAAGGAGAACAAGTCACCTGGCTAAATGGAGATGTTGCATTTCACAGTGTGACTTCGGGATTGTATGGTAACCCAAGTGATCTCTTTGATAGCGGACATTTGGATCCTCAAGAAAAATTCACTGTACCATTTAATGAAACAGGGACTTTTGATTACTTTTGCACCTTGCATCCATGGATGGTAGGCAAAGTGATTGTAGAATAAGAAAGGTACCCGAGGGAGTCGAACCCCCTTGTATAGGCTTTGCAGGCCCACGCATAACCGTTCTGCCAGAGTACCGTTTTGAAAAACACAAAATCAACAATTAAACTCTTTAGATTATTATTTGATGAAAGGTTTTGACGCTAGTTTGACGTCCTCACCCTTGACTGTCTTTCTTCCTGCATGTGCTGCCATATCTACTGCGCTTTTTGCAATATCTTCTGCCAACTCCTCTATAATTCGCCGCAGTTCATCAGCTGACTCGTCACTCACTCTTTCGGCACCTGCTTTTTTCAAAATTCGATACATTGCAGACAGGCCCAGCTCGGAGGACTTCATCACTGTGATTCTTTATGAATAATGATAAAAGATAACGAGTGAAAAAATACCACCAAGAAATCGATTTATACAGACTATTTTAAATTTAGAAAATAATGACCTGGTTATTTGACTCTCACATTCATTTGTCTGACCAAGCTTATGATGATGACCTGAATTCAATTCTGATGGGAATGGAGAATATGAAAATAAAGGCATGTTGTGTTTCTATGGATTTTGAAAATTCCAAAAAAACTTTGGAGATATCCAAAAAGAGTAATCTTATTTTGCCCTTTATTGGAATTCATCCAGAATGTGCAAATGAGAATTTGGATCAAATGCTAAATTTGATTGAAGATAACATTGAAAATATTTCCGGAGTCGGAGAGATTGGATTGGATCCTACTTACATTCAATCCGAAGAAGATAAAAAAAACCAGTTTCATGTTTTTGAATCACTGTTATCCATTGCAGAAAAACATCACAAACCAGTATCAATTCATTCACGAAAGAGCTTAGATGATGTATTTGAAATAATGACATCGTATAGCACTGAGCATTCCTTGCTTCATTGGTTTGATGGAAGCAAAAAACAGCTAAGAAAAGCAATGGATATGGGATTTTTTGTTTCATATGGTCCAGTAATGGTCTATGCAAATGACAAGCAGACATTATTGGCAAATACCAATGAAGAAAAAATCCTAGTTGAAACAGATGGCCCTGTTAGGTTTTCAAGGTGCTTTGAAATGAAATCCGCACAGATTGGTTTTATTCCAAGTGTGGTGTTTTGTGCTTCAAAAATTCTAAACAAACCTTATGAGGAAATGTCTTCATTACTGGAGAAAAACACAACAAATTTTCTTGGAATATAGGTATAAAAAACCCCAACTTGGTATGGGAAGGGTGGATAGGATTAAGCGACTTTCATACGAAGTACTAAACGAACACAAATCCAAATTTAACGAAAACTTTTCTGATAACAAGAAATTACTAGATAAAGTTGCAATCATTCGCTCAAAGGGATTAAAAAACGAGATTGCCGGATATATTACAAAATTTATCAAAAATGAAAAACGTGAAGAAGAGATGAAACTATCTCAGGCAGCAGCTGCACAAGAGGAAGAAACCCCAACCCAAGAAATTATTGAGAAACCAGAACAGGCAGCAGAATCCGAAGAGACCGTAATTGAGATTGGCGCTGACACTCCAGAAACAGAAGAGCAAAGTCCACCAGCAGAAGAAAAAACTGAATAATTTTCAAAAATTTAATTTCCTAATCATACCCAATTACAATCATGGTAATAGTAAAACTCGTAGGTGGAGCAAAAAAGTCCTTTGATAAAGATGAGCTAGAACTAGATGCAGACAACATCACTCTTGAAAAACTCCTTGAACTAGTACTAGATCTCAAACCACAAGACACGCCATCCCTTGATGTCAACAATATTCTGGTGGCCATAAATGGGGCAGATTCTTCGGCAAGGGAAGGAAAACTGACCATCATAAAAAATGATGACCTAGTTAGCATAATTCCAGTAATTCATGGTGGGGCAAGCAAAAAAATTACAATCAAAAATGGCCGAAAATTTATTCAAATAGTGGAAATAAAAGGCGATAAAAAAACTGATGTTGCTTTTTTGGAGAATCTTAGACAAGAATTCCCTAAGATCAAAATTCAGGCAATAGCAAGTAAATTTATTTTAAATCCGTATCACTTGAAGAGAATTCTTTCAATCTCGATGAATTCAGATAAGGAAAATATTTTGCTATCAAACAAACTTGAAACTGATATTCTGTTACGCTTTGCTGCAACCACTCAAATATCAGATGCAATATCTTCTGCAGGAATTAAACCAAAAAATAATTTTATTTTAATTGCAATAGGGGCCAAAACTGAACTAGACAAATTATATCTACAGCTAACTCCATTGATTACTGATATTTTTCAAAAAGACAACTCTTCATTCTTAAAAAAACAATTCAAAATTACAAAAAAGCAAATGGATACAGTTTATTCTAAAAATCCATTAGAAGATCTTTTGATTGAGCGAGCAGCAATTCTAATCGGATAAGCTTCTTTTAGTCTTCTCTAGGCTAAGGATATCTCCTTTTGACAGCACAGATACACCTGTTTTGCCTCCCAGAATCTCTATTTGGATAGTTTTATCAGGATTTTCCAACGACACTTTGTTTTTGATTTTTTGCGCAATTTTTTTTATCATCTCTTGGCTTGACATTTGAGAATTTCTTTTCTCAATTGCTATCCTGTAGATCTCATCATCTGATATGGCGTTCGATAGTTCTGATACTGCCTCATCAATTTTCTCAATGTCTGTATCCACAAATTTCTGCATTGGAATTATTCTAAGGCAATACCTAATACTCCATGGCTCATCTAGAATCATTTCTTTTATTTTTCGCACCACTTGCACTGGATCTAACTTTGTTTTAGCAGTCAAAATTCCAGACATGCTTGTAATTGTGATTGGAGGTTCAGAATCACCAAAATCATCTAAAATTTTGCTAATCTCCTCACTTGTTTCAGGCTCTAGATGCCTTGCACAGGTAATTATTAAATTCAAAAAACCCTCGTAATCTCCTCTTTTTTTAGGGCGCCTTCCCTATGAATAACTAACTTGCCGCGACTAATCTCTAAAATTGTTGATTCCCCCTTGCTTGAGATATTTCCTCCATCTACAAAAATATCATATTCTTTTAGTTTTTCCAAGCACTCCTTTGAGTTGGTAAATGAATTCTCTCCAGAATAATTTGCACTGGTTCCAATCAAAAATTTGCAGTTTTTTAAAATATCAAGCAAGCACTGGTTGTCAGGAACCCGTACTGCTATCTTGTCTACTCTTAGAATTTCTTTTAGTTTCTCATCTTTTAATTTTAGAATTAGTGTTACGGGACCAGGCCAAAAAGCACCTGCAATTTTTTTAGATTCTTCATCAAACTCTACAATTTCATTTATTGTACTCAAAGAATACCCCAAGATTGGAAGAGGTTTTTCTTTGGATCTTTTTTTGATTTGGTAAATCTTCTCAACAGAACTTTTGTTGTATGGGTTGCATCCAATACCATAAACTGTATCTGTGGGAAAAATAACCACTCCCCCCTCAGAGATTATACTAGATACTTTCTCTATTCCACTCTTATCACACTTTACTATCATAGACATTCTTTGAGTGTAGTTTAATTATTCATTTTCTTTTGCATACGTTTTTAATCTTCAATACCCATTTTTCCAAAGTGCAAAGCACTCCATCAGAATATGAAGATACGGAATTTGAAGATGATTTTGATGATGATCTAGATGAAACAGAAGAAAATGAGGACTAGATGGTCAAACCAAAATTAGTTGCAAAGCCACTAAATGTATGGTATGCTTGTAAAAACTCTCGTCCTGACTGACTTATCTTGTATTTGTTATAACCTTGTGAATCTACTTTTTCAAGTAAACCCTGCGATACAAGTGTCTTGAGAATTCTTGAAATTCTTGAGTGTGAAATGTTGGCTTTTCTAATTAGGTAAGTAACTGATGCACCATCTTCGTCTTGGAGATCATCTCTGGTAGTAGATAGTATGTCTCCAATTATTTTCATATGCGTGCGGTATTCTGCCATTTTTTCTCTGGATATTTTTTGAATAATTTCTATGATAGTGGCATGCTATTTTCCAATATACTAAAAAGATAAAAGATTTTGACAAATCAAAAAATGCACAAAAATTGAGCCTAAGTTAAAAATCAGTCAAAATTCTCATCAAACTTGATTTTTGTAAGGGGTACCTTGCTTACCGGAATAAACAGCGCAATCAATCCCCCGATTTTGATAATCATTGATGCAAAATACAATATCGATTCTGGAAATACAAAAGAATACCATCCAACAAATTCGCCCAAAGCTAACAGGGATAATCCGGTTGCCACAGATATTGCTCCCTTGTTTCTGTTTTCAAAATATGATAGGATGGTCTCAATTGCTCCATATGCAAGCAGAATAAATGAAACGGATCTAAAGATGTGTTCTATTTGTACAGAAGATACCAAAAACAATGGGAAGATTCCAATTGATCTAAAGTATTTGGATTTTGGAAAAAGTGATTTGATGCTATGTGAAAATGCAATGAAAAAGTAACCAACAGTTTGAATTGCAATTCCAAGTGTTTGTATCCATCTCTCCAAGCTACCTGATTGTATTACAAAGTCTTCTACCATGTAGCCAGACCAAATTACAAAAAACCCAATACTAATTGAGAAAAATGCTATTGCTAATCGAAATAAGGTTGGACTTCCGGTATTTCTAAAACCAATAATTGATACAATTCCAATTGCTAATCCAACTAAAAACCCAACAAGATTCAAAATGTTTTCTAGTAAAAATTCCAATTATGTTTAAGGATTCGTCAAACTAATTATTTTAACATGATGGACCTTTTTTCCAGTTCTAGTCCCATTCATCAAGAGAACCTGCAGATTCTCCTTCAGTACTACCTGCATAGTCGCCAAGAATATCAGAATACGTCTTTTCATTGTGTGCAACAAATTTCACATATTCCCCATAACTCATATCCAAATCACAAAATTCACATGATACCAAAGAAAAGTCCATTGACAATTCTGCATTTTTGTCACATTTAGGACATTTAATCTTCATACATCCATATCCCTTTATCAATTATTATTACTTGTGCCAAAAAAAAATGCCAAGGTATTTGCCAAACATTGCCGTTTTGTTTTACTTGTATGCAAAATACTAGTATGAACCACAGTCGACAAAAGATAAAAGGAGTTTCAGATTGCCTCAATACATGAGTCAGACATGCACAAAATGCAAAAACTCCATACCTGAGACTGAGGAGCTAGACCAAATCCAAAGTAAATATCCGGTATGTGGTAAATGTTGGGCCGAATGGAAAGAATACCGTGTTATGGTAATGAATGAGATGCGATTAGACATGTCCATGCCAGATCATAGAAAACTTTTGAAAAAACATGAAAAGATATTTGCCGGCGTCTTAACTCCAGAAGGAGATGTTGTCGATTATTCAAATGAAGACAATAGGAAACCAGACGAAAACCCTAGCGCTTAGATCTTTAAATTTTTCTGTGCATTATCTGGAATAATTACAAGCAATCTTCTTTTTGTTTCATCATCAAAACTGTTGATTATTTTTCCAACAGATTGTGAAATGATTTCTTGTTTTTGGGAATCCAACTCCAAGAAAATTTCCAGTATTCCATCCAAGTTAAACGCAATTAATTTTTGAGGATTAGCTGAGAACTCATTTATGTATGCTGCAAAAAGACCTGCCCTTTGTTCCTCTGGAAGTGTAGTCAATATCTCCAACCAAGTCTTGAACAATTTTGCAAAATTTGGAAACGGAATTGTAGGACCTGCCTCCAAAGCATTGTTTATCAACTGTTTTTTTTCTTGATCGGGCATTTCAAAAAATTCCATCATTCTCTTTTTCAAAATTGGAGTTCGAAGAAAGTCAGGAAGGTTTGCTAAAACAACTATAATGTTTCCAGCATAGTTTGGTTCAGACAACATGTTGGCTGCAATCTATTTGAATAATAAATCCTATGTAAGCGCTTTAGCTTAAATAAACGAAATTTGCGCTGAAAAACGTGACGTCTACCGTAGTCGTTGGTGGCTTTTTTGGAGATGAAGGTAAAGGAAAAATTATTTCATATCTTGCAATAAAAGATAACCCTACTGTAATAGTCCGTGGGGGAGCAGGTCCAAATGCAGGCCATACCATTAGAGATGGCGACAAGGTCTACAAAGTCCGAATGCTTCCAAGTGGATTTTTAAATAAAAATGCCAAAGTTATGATTGGCCCCGGAGTGGTGGTTAATCCTGAGGTTTTGCTAAAGGAGATAAGTGATTTTGGGGCTGCAGGAAGGTCTTTTGTGGATAAGCAATGCGGAATAATTGAACAAAAACACCTTACCGCCGATTCAAAGGGTGAACTCAAGGAAAAAATTGGAAGCACAGGCTCAGGCACTGGTCCGGCAAATGCCGACAGAGCAATGAGGATTCTTAAAATGGCCAAAGATGAAGAAACTCTAGCCTCAATGATTGTTGATGTTCCTGCCGAAGTAAACGCAGCAATTGCATCCAATCAAAATGTATTGGTGGAGGGAACACAAGGCACGTTTCTATCTTTATGGCATGGAACATACCCATTTGTCACCTCAAAGGATGTCACTGCTTCTGGAATTTGTGCAGACATTGGGCTTGGGCCTAAAAATGTCGATGAAGTGATTGTAGTTTTCAAGTCTTATGTTACTAGAGTAGGCACGGGGCCACTTGCAAATGAGCTTTCACTAGAAGAAGCAAAAAACAAAGGTTGGTCTGAATTTGGAACTGTCACTGGCAGGCAAAGGCGTGCAGCTGATTTTGATTTTGATTTAGCTAGGCGTGCAATCATGCTCAACAGTGCAACACAGATCTCAATTACAAAACTAGATGTTCTCTTTCCAGAGTGTGCAGGAAAAACATCGTATGACGAAATATCTGAAGATGCAAAGTCATTCATAAAAAATATTGAAGACAAGCTAAACACGCCTGTAACAATTATTGGAACAGGTCCTGCAATCAATGATGTCATTGATAGAAGATAGCCTGAAAAATTTTGGTTAAGTTTAATTTAGTATTGATCAATAAACTTACGTGGATAAATTACCTCGTTACATTCAAGTCTCATCTACTTTAGAATTTTCCAGGCTCGTTTGTGCTCTTGAGCGTGCGCCACGAATTTCTTTCTTGCATGAACATGAAGGAAAAAAAATTCTTTCAGTTCAAATGGACATACTAAAAGAAAAACCAATTGTATACTATACCCCATTTGAAAATCACGGTCATTATCTTTGCTATGCTCTAAAAGGAGACAATGAACACACAGAGATTGTAAATTCTACTTCTGATGCAAGCAAACTCTATTCTCCAATCGTTCGGATAAAATCATTACCTGCTACACTAAGACCAGGTAATGGGACACCTGACCGATACCAACCAATAGAGCTTGAAGATCTATCAAGTCTTGCAAAACTAACTTATGGTTTTGAAGAAAGCCCCTTTCCATTATTCTTATTCCCACACAATGACAAATGGCTAGTCGGCGTATTCATGAACTTTACAGAAGAAGGAACATCATACTTTTGTCATGTAGTCCTTGATAAAGACCCACAAAAACCATTTTTAAAATTTACAAACAACAACTCTGAGCCTTTATTTGTCAACAGTCCATCAGAACATGGCTATTCTTATGTGAAAATTATAAAGCTCAAAGATACTCATCCACTTGTAGACTATGGCCACCTTCAAAACTAGGATTTCAAAATTATCAAAAAGCAATGGCAAAGTAATTCTTGCCAACGATTATGATTATTCTGTAACAAATTTAGAAACAAAAACAATTCAGAACATAAAAAAGTTAAATCCATATCTTTGCGCGATAAAACTAAACTTTCATTTGTTGTTACCATTGAGTGCAAAACAAATCTCAAAAATTATAAAAACTGCTCACAGCTTTGGATTACAAACAATTGCTGACATTAAACTAAACGATATTGGAAACACAAATAGAGTAACCACTGAAAAATTATGGGAACTTGGTTTTGATGCGGTTATTGCAAATCCGATAATGGGTCTTGACAGCTTGAAAAATCTTGTAAAGTCATCTCACAAAAAAGAAAAAGGTGTAATCACACTCTGTCATATGAGTGCCCCCGAAGCTAGATTATCCTATGATATGGAGGTCAAAATGGGCAAAAAACAGCAACTCTACCAGTTATTTCTAAACTGGGCCCTAGAATCCAAGGTTGATGGAATAGTAGCAGGGGCGACTTTCCCTAAAATTATCTCATACTGCAAAAAACAGGCAGGAAAAAAACTCGACATTTATTCTCCTGGGGTAGGAACTCAAGGAGGCAAGGTAAGCGAAGTACTAGAGTCTGGCACCGATTATTTGATTGTTGGAAGAACTATTCTAAATTCAAACGACCCAATTAAAGTTGCAAAAGAAATACAATTACAAAGTCTTGGAAATTAACGCATATGATTTTGACAGTATAGTCTTTGCATTATCGAAGGTAGTTTTTTCCATTGCAGTAACATAGTCCATCCAAGTGTAATCCAAATGCTCGTGTGAAATTTCAACGTCCTTTGATTTTGTTTCTGCCAAAAAGAACACCACTTTTTTGTTTACAAGCTCTCCCTCAAATTGAAAATTGTATTGAATCCACTCCTCAAAATTATCTAGGAATGTAACATCAGTAATTCCAGTTTCTTCTTTTGTTTCTCTAATTGCGGTTTCATGGGGCGTTTCTCCTTTTTCCATTTTTC
>Ga0102947_1000622_pt1 | contig 12547 bp, 13 predicted proteins | sample SalPon2A_A_D2_MG_FD_78210 | JGI IMG/M metagenome (GOLD analysis project Ga0102947, IMG submission 78210) | Soil microbial communities from South San Francisco under conditions of wetland restoration - Salt Pond MetaG R2A_A_D2_MG | ecosystem: Environmental > Terrestrial > Soil > Wetlands | place... | reverse complement strand
TATAAAATTTGATCAAGTTTTTCTGTCAATCCATATTTTCAATCCCACAATGATATAATAATAAACTTAGATCCTAGATTCATGTTTTAGATAAATTATAGCTGTTGCAAAAAAATCCAAAAGAATGTAATATGTGTATTTTTCTAGAATGTTATTGAAACAATAATTAGAAACAACATTTTGATGTAAAGAATTTGATAAAAGAAAATACTAAAAAATTTGTTTGATTCATACTATTTTTGTAATCTTGAAATTAATGCTGCATAAATGAATGGTAAAATTGTTGTTACTTCTGCATGTAGTGTTGCATGTTTTGCGTTTTGTGTCACTTTACCCCATGATATTGCCTCTTTAACTAGTGCACCACTTAGACTTCCATCAAATTCTTGTGCCGTTGTAATGTAAAATGCATAATCTAGTCCATCTCTGTATTGATTCCACCATAATGTATGATGTTTAGATATTCCTCCGCCTATCATAAATGCCCCTGATTTCTCAGCTTTGAAAATCAATCCTGAAATAAGATTTGCATCTCCAATCATGTCTAGTTTGAAATCATTATGTTTTTGCGTGAACATCCAGATTTGGCTTCCTACTGCACCATCCATTATACCTGGAACTATTACTTTGACATCATTTTTGTATGCCCAATAGAGATAAGAGTCCTCTCCTAGGTGCTTTCCAATCATCTTGGTTATGTCAGCTGTGGTCATTTCCTTTGTTCCATTTTGATATTCTTCTTCCAAAAATGATTGGATCTTTTCTTCAATGAGAGGTCCATAACTGTCCATTGGAACAAGCACATTGCCTAATCTGTGTATGCCTTGGTTTGACAATTCTGAATCATCCATTGTAAATGATCCTTCTTTGTAATGTGAAAAATGTTTTGCAATGTCATGATCCAATGATCCACATGTGACCATAGCTACATCAAACCATTTGTTTTTGATCATATCCTTGATGATTCCCCTGGTACCAGTAGAAACTATGGCTGCAACAAATGAGACAAATTTCAAACATTGTTTATCTGAAATCATATCTGTCAGGATATCTAATCCATCTGTCAAATTCACTGATTCAAATCCTCCTGATTTGGACATCTCCTTAAAAATTTCTTCTATTGATGTGTTTGAGTCAATCTGGATATCTTTTACTGGATTCCCTGGTTCTATCATTACCTGTTATGTTAATACTGAGTATAAAATTATGCCTAGTGTAAATTCAAAAACTTAAACTTATATTTTGTCTTTAAATTAAACCCTGAATTTCAATTGCTAAAGTTTTTCAATTTCAATAATGATACCATAATACTCTGTAAATGAAATATTTACAATTCTAAGACTAAATCTTTGTAATATTTTTTCTACAATTGCGAATTGAACTTCATTTTGATTTGTTTTGATCTTGACCCTACCTTCCATTAGTAATTTCTCCCAATCGGGGTGGTGAATATCTATAAAATCAAAAATTTCATCATACCATTCTGTTTTTTCATTCAAATCTGTTTACATACATCAAGTGCACTTTTAAGATTGTATGTTAAAGTTTTAGATATAGATAAGAATAAGTGTTGAAAAGATAAATTATGCCACACAAACCTGACACTAAAACAAACTTATCCATCAAATCAAAACTGATACTTATTGCATTAATGTTTGTGGTAATTAATCTGATTTTTTACGTGGCATTTGACTCTTCAGATGGATCAGAAAAATCTGTAGAGTTTGATGACAAAATTGAATTTGATGCTAAAACAATTCAAGGATCGGAACAAGGAATAACAAACTCGATTACTCCCTAGTTTATGAAGTATCTGTCACATTTTATCTAGAGCGTATTTTTACTATCTTTATTATTTTAATATCGTTTCTGAATCTTATGTTTTGTATATTTTCGCATACTGTTTTTAATTCCCTAGTAGTAGTGATGCATCTGTCTTTGTTCTAGTCCTTCTTGTTCAAAGTGATTGTGGGATTTACCTCCATCATGATGAGCATGGACTGTACCATCAATATGACAATGCGTGTTGTCAATCAAATCTTTCATGAATACATCATCTATGTTAAGTAGCATGTTAGTTGTCTCCACGGCAGTTTTGAAAACCTGCTGTTTAACGATCTCTGTTTCTATTATTTTAGATGATGACATGTCTGATATCTTTCTGGTTGTGGAATTTACTCCATACCACTTGGTTTTACCATTGGATTTGTTTCGTAACTGTGTTGACGCATCTAATACATCCATTCCTATGTTTTGTGCTAATGTTAACGGTATTTGTTCAAGAGCGCTTGCAAACCTCTCCATTCCAATTTGCTCCTTACCTTCAACATAAACTGCCTGCTCTCTTATTTTTTGTGCTATTACCCATTCAACAGAACCTGCACCATACACAATAAATGGATTTTCGATAAAATTTCTTAACACATAAAATGCATTTAGAATATTTCTGTGGAATTCATCAAGATATCGTTTTGAGTTTGCTCTCAACAATAGAGTTACTGATTTTGGATTGTTACCTCCTTCAACAAAAACCATTTTATCCTCACCTACAGTTTTCTCATAAACATTTTTTGCAAAACCCAACTCTGCATCTGAGATATTTTCTATGTTTTCACATGTCTTGGCACCCGTTGCTTTTTCTACCCACCATAAATCATTGTATTTTACTCTACGCATCGAAATAATGCCTTTTTTTGCAAGAGCTTCTTGAACTAATTCATTAACCCCTTTTCTAGATATTACGACATTAGCTCCAGAGTCTACGATCCTTTTTACAAGTATAAGTAAATCTGTATTTTCTTGGTTAATGAATTGACTCATTTGTGTTGGAGATGTTATCTCTATCTCTGCTTCTGTTTTACCTCTCATTGTTTCTAATGGTTCATTTAGCAACAAAATCTTGGCATCTTTGATAACTCTCGGCATTGCTGAACTGTCTATTGTTTTATCAATTACTGTGCCATTGATCAGTTGTATCTCTGTAATGTTTCCTGATTTTTCTTCAATTTTTATATCATCAACGTTAACTTGACCTTTTTTCAAGTCTGCAACACTGCATATTGCATCAATCAGAATATCCAAAATTTCTGTCTTATCTTCATGTAAATCAAAAATTGCTTTTCCATCTAAACATGTAGTTAGTAACTGTCTCATTATGTTTTTGTCTGTATTATCTGATTTTTTCTTTAGGCTGTCTAATGTAGCCAAAGCGCAATCTAAACTTCTTTCATAAGATCTTGTAATTACTGCAACTGGAATTCCAAGTTTTAATAATTCTTCAGCATTTTGAAGTAGGCTTCCAATCAAAACAGCTGCAGATGTTGTGCCATCTCCTACATGAGTGTCAACAGTATTCACAGCATCTATGACTGATTTAGCTGCAGGATGAATGACATCCACTTTCCTCAAAAATGCTCCACCATGGTTTGTAACTGTCTCTTCTCCAAGTATGTCAATGTACATTTTTTCCATACCACGTGGCCCCAAAGATGTTTTGACAATATCTGTAACTAGTCTGCCTGAGATCAAATTGTATTTTTGTGATTCTTGTAACCCAACACGGGAAATATCTTCATCAAGTAGATCTGGATATTTCATCTCTTTTACCCTACTCTGAAATATTAAAACATACTGTAAATTCTTCTTTGTTGAAATTCAAAAAATATCCGACCATCAAAATATAATTTTCATATTGAGTTTTTACTTGCAATATCTTCGTCAGGTTCAGATGGTTTTGAGTTGTCTATTCCTCCTGGCATATATTCACTACCTTCTTTGAAATGTTTCAAATCTTCTCCTGCAATAACATCCTCCTCTGGAGGTACATAGTCCCTTACGTCATGTCTTGCCTTTCCAGGATACTTGCTTTGGGTTGCAAGTGCCACTACAAAGAACACAATGAATGCTATGATAGGTGGAATCATCGTATCCAATCCTGCCCATTCTTCTGGCATCGTAAAGAAGAATATCAACCTAATCGCTGAACCAATGATAAGGGATGCGATAGCTGCAGGCATGTTTGCCTTTTTCCAAAACAGTCCAAATGTAAGAGGGGCAAATGCTCCTGCAAAGACGATGTCAAATGCCAAGATTAAATAAATTCCAGGTGCAGGTACAAAATACCCAATGATAGTTCCTATCACCATCATTGGAATGATTACAATACGTGTAACTACTAGTAGTGTACTGTCGCTCCAATTTTCTTTTCCCATCCATCGTCTTCTAATTATTCTCTGCATCAGATTTCTAGAGATTACACTTGATATTGCCAATAACCCTCCACTGGCAGTAGACATTGATGCGCCAATCACACCCATCAGTATCGCAGCACCTATTGCAAATGGCATAAACTCTGTTGATAGTAGAGGCAACGCTAACGCCGGGTCTGTATCTATAGGTAAATAATAAAATGCCACAATACCCAACATACTCGTTGGAACCACCGTGAAAATTGTGAGTGCCCCACCCATTAGCGCTCCTTTCTGTGCGGTTTTTGGGCTTCGGGCAGAAAACACTCTTTCCATAAAGTCAAGTGCAACAATATCTCCCAATCCAAGCGCAAGGATGGCACCCCAGTTGATCAACGCACCATTTGCAATGTCATATAGTCCTGAGAGGTCCATAAATTCTGGAGGGGCATTGTTGTAAATGACGTTCCATGGTACATCTGCATAGTTTCCGTAAAAGAAAAGGAACCCTGCCCAGAAAGAACCTATGGCAAGATAAACTTGAAACAGATTTGTGTAAGCTGATGCAAATAACCCCCCAGCAATTGTGTATGCAACAACCACTAATGCAGAAATTGATATCCCCCAGAAATAGTCAATGCCAAATACTACTTCCAAAATAAATCCACTAGCGGCTAAATTACCTGCGACAAGAATTAGGAAACTGATGATCATAAGAATGCCTGAAAGTCCTTCTGCCCCATTTCCATATCGTCTAAAATAAAAATCAGGCAATGTGATCATGGACATTTTGTTTAGCGGTTTAGCATAGAATGCAGCTGTGACAAACAGACAGAGACCAAGACCAATTGGAATTACTGCACCTGCCCAAAATCCAAATTCAAATACCAATGAAACATTTCCTAATGATGAATTCCCATCAACTGCTTGAGCAGCAAGCATTGTTCCAACCATTGCTAAAGGCAGGCTTTTTCCTGCAACTATCATCCTCTTACCGCTATTCTTGACTAGTTTACCTGCAAATACTCCAACTGCAAGTGTAATGATTATGAAAGCTGCAACTGCGATGCCAAAACCATCCATTTCCACAGTAACAAAACATGGGATAAAAATTATATAAATATTCGATTTTTAAGGTAAAATACGTTTTCTGAGATGAAAATTATGTGTATAATACATTTAATATTATAAATTCTGTAAATTTTTCTCCTGCAAAAATTTGTTGCTATCTTATTTTAACAGCGATAAAATGTAATAACTCGTCTACACACTCCAAAAATTTCCCATTTGAATTCATTATTTTAGATCTAAATAATTTTCATATTTCTTATTGAAAAATTGATAATATGCATATGAATACGTTTTATTTCTCAAATATTTAATTTAGAATTTAAAATCTTATTACATTGTTTTTTTTTAAATATGCTCTGGACAAACAATATGCCCTTGCAGTTATTTTAATTATTCTTGGAATTGGGTTGAGTCAGTCAGGTTCATCAGACACTTTTTTCATTGGTCTAGGTATTGGGATCATAGTAATGGGATTATTTTGGGTGTTGATTAGATTAATAAAAGAAATCAAGAAAAAATAATTTCAAAGCAATAGATCCTGAAAATAATATAAACCTCAAATCAAGTTACTCTATATGGCTGGCAAAGGATATGCAACCATTGGTTTGAAACCTGCAGTTTTAACTAGATTACAACAAGCAACTGATAAAAATTATCCTGGAATGTTTCTACCAAGTACATTAATTATAATGATGAACGAAATCAAGAAAAAGTATTACTCTGTCGAATCTCACAATATTAGACTAGATCTATCTGGACACTACAACACCATAACCATCAGACTGGATATTCAACAATGGCTTGAAACAAATTATAAAGAACTAGGTGAAGAATATGAAAAAAAATATAGAGCAAAATGCTTTACAAAATTTGTGAATTATTTTATAATCAATGCACTTGAATCAAAATTCAATGCACAAACTAATGCTATCAATCTAAACCCATCAGATTTTCAATGGCTTAAAGAAGAATATCAAAAACGGAGCATGAATCCTGAAAATTTTCATAATGATATTGTTTTTGAAGAATTTGCCTATGGGTATATCCATAATTTATTTGGAAAGATCAAAGCAGCAAGAGAAATATTGACAATATGAATTGTATGATATAAAATTTAATTTTTTTAAAAAAATTTACAGAGGGGTCATAGTATCAATTAACCGTGCATTGGTAACATGCCCATCTTTTTCTTGCATCTCTAGGTCTACCGTATATTTCAAAGCATCAAGCATAAAATTGACTTGAATATCCCATGCTTCTCTAGGTCCTTTCTCTGGAATTGGAAATGTCTCATTGATTCTGAAATCAGATACATTTCCATATAATGCATTGATTACTCTTTTAGATTCTCTTTCTATGTCTTCTGTTGTGCTAACTTTTTGCATCACGATATTAGATACACGACAAATATAAAAATATTATAAAATTAGTTTAGTTTAAAAAATAACAAATATTACAGTTTTGCAAGTTTTTTTAGAATGGATTCCTTATTCCTATTTGTAATTTCCACCTCTGCCTTGTTTTTATGATAAATTGCTGTTTGATTATCAGGATCAAGATCTATTGCTTTGTTGTACCATTTTATCGACTCCTCGTATTCTTTTAGTAACAACAGGATCTTCCCCTTGTAACTTATTGCATAGACGTAATGTGGATTTATTGCTAATGCTCTATCGCAGTATACAAGTGCCTCGCCATATTTTTTAGAGTGTTCCAAAAACCATACCATACTACATAACGCATTAACATTCTTTGGATCCACTTCTAATGCGCTTTCACAGTAGAATCTTGCAGATTCAAATTTTTTCAATGAAAATAAAGAAATACCTTTGCTGTATAGTGCTCGGACATTGTTTGAGTCATATTTTAAAATCTTATCAAAACATGTTATGGCCATTTTGTATAAACCGGTCCTATCAAACAGCAAGCCCTTGTTCATCAAAGCATCGGTACATTTTGGATCAATCTCTAGAGCCTTGTCATAAAATACACAAATGTCCTTATTTGAAAACCCTGCAAAATCTAATGTCCAACCTTTGGCTACTAGTGCTCGGGTATTTTTTTTATCTATATCTATAGCACGAGTATAAAATTTTATTGCCTTTTCATGCTTGCCTTGCCTTGCAAGATCTTGTCCTTTTTCATAGAGTGTATTGGACTGCTTAGTTTCTTCATTAATTGCCTTTTTTAGGAATGATATTGATTCAGATCCTCTACCCTGTCTTCCAAGAATCAAACTCATGTTATAAAGAGCAGATGTGTTTTTTGGGCTAACCTGCAAAACTTGTTCGATTATTTTCAGAGCTTCTTGATTACGGTCTAATTTGCTTAAACAAAACCCCATTGATGTTAATGAATCAAGATTCGATGAATCAATTTCAAGAGATTTTTTAAAATAAGATATTGCTTTTTCGTACTCTCCTAACTTTTCAAATGCTAAACCTTTGTTATGCAATGCATCGAGATTTTGTGGATCTACAGAGAGAACATGATCAAAACAATCTATAGCATTTTGAAAATCTTTCATTTTATACAATGTTGTACCTTTATGAAGTTGTGCTGTGAAATTATGGGGATCTAAGGATATAGCTTTGTTAAATTTTGAAACAGCTTTTTTGAAATTATTATAGTAAACTGCTGTCAGTCCCTGATTTAGAAAATACCATGCATTTTTTGAATTCTTTAGCATTGTGTATAATTAATGTAAATATTATTTTTATGTTTAAATTGTATGTTGTATGCTATTTAGTTTTTATATATTTCTGGTTGTACTGATTTTAAAATAATAAACGTACATTACTAAAAATATTTAATTACTAATACCCTGTACAAAACTTGATAAAAATGGGGGCGGAATTTTATGGGGATGACTTTCAGGGTCCTGACGTTGCTCCATTTGTAGGAATTAACACATTTTTACATCTTCCATGGGTAAAGACACACAAAGAGCTACTTGAATCAAAACCAGATGTTGCAATCATCGGTGAGCCATTTGATTTTGGTACTACAATTCGTCCCGGCGCAAGATATGGTCCTCGAGCTATTAGAGCAGCATCTACAATACCATCCCCTCCTTTTGAACGATTCAATATTGAAACTGGTGCAGATCCATTTGGAACTTTTAGAACCGTAGATTATGGTGATGTAATAGTTTCACCAGGTGATGTGATTGAATCACACAAAAGAATGACCCTAAAGGTCAAAGAAGTGTTGGAGGCAGACGGCATTCCAGTAATGCTTGGAGGAGATCATTCTATTACATATGCCAATGTTAGGGCTTTCCAAAAAAAATTCAAAAACATAGGTATGATCCATTTTGATACGCATGCTGATTGTGCCCCACAAGGATTAACTGGTTTCAAATATGATCACGGTGCGCACATTAGAAGAATAATGGAAATGGGTTGCCTAAAAGGAAAAAACTATTCTTTGGTAGGTCCAAGAGGGTATTGGCCCGGACGGGATTTGTACAAATGGATGGCAGATCAAGACTTCCAATGGTTTACGATGTTAGATGTTGAGGAATTAGGTATTGATTATATTGCCAAAGAAATAGCTGACAGAGCAAACGATGGAACAGATGCTGTTTATCTCAGCTGGGACATTGATTCTTTTGATCCTTCTTATGCGCCAGGTACTGGTGAACCAGAACCTAATGGTCTTACGTCAAGAGAAGGCATTAGAATGATACGTTTACTGTCAAAATCTTTTGATCCTGATCGATTCGCAATGGATTTAGTAGAAATTGCGCCCGCATATGATGTTAGTGATAATAGTTCTTACAATGGAGGCATTACATCCGGGTTGGGACAAAGATTAGTTATAGAACTATTAGCTGGGTTGTCATTAACAAAGAGAGGTTTGGAGGGAGGCGATCCTGTGAGGCCCAATGATTACAAAGGAACTGGAAATACATACAATTTTGGTAATCCACGATCAGAAATTCCAAAGAGGGATTAATGAAAATTGAAGTATTGGTACAGGGAGATCCTGATATCAAACCATTTACCAATACATTTCATTATGAAAAAACGGATGATGATATTTTCGTTAAATCTGCACAACTAATTAAAAAACGTCTTTTAAACAACATGCGATTAAACATAAATGAAACACTTGAATTGTTTGTTATCTATATTGTATCCTCGTTAAAGGAGCATAAAACATTACGAGAAATAGAAAAACATATCCACGAACTTCTTTCACCTCATCAAGTTATGATTGGGGTTCCTGAAACCTTGAGAAAATTAACCTTCACAATCATAACAAACGATATTAACAGTGAATCAATATTGGTTACAACCCCTATTCACATTAATCAGTATTTTCTTCATGAACAGAAATCATCTGTATGGGGGCAATGAAGTATTGATTGACCTATTAATTGAAATATTACATGCTAACAATCCATTTTTAATAATACTTGCAGGTTTAGCAATTGGTCTGTTACATGCTTTTGAACCTGATCATCTTAGTGCGGTATCTACCCAAGTATCAAACACAAATTACAAAACAAAGGATTCAAAAAAATTAAGATTAAGAAATTTGATGATTGGTTCTTCTTTAATAGGAGCACTGTGGGGAATGGGACATACATCTAGCATAATTATAATTGGTTTATTGATTGCAGGTTTGTCAATAAATATTTTTGATGGTTTCTTTATTGGTTCAGAATTAGTTGTTGGTTTCATGCTCATCATTTTAGCTGTTTTTACAGTTGCAAATAAAAATATCTTTAAACGGAAGCATGTACATCCTCACAAACATTCAAACGGACTTCTTCATACTCATTCTCACATACACAACATAACTCATAAACACGGTCACAAATCATATTTCATAGGTAGCATTCATGGTATTGCCGGCAGTGGCAGTCTTGTAGCACTAATTGCATCAACCATGAATGGTTTTGATGTGATGATTTATTTTTTGATTTTATTTGGTATTGGTAGCATAATTGGCATGGCTGTTGCTAGTGGGATGTTAGGTTTACCATTTATTTTGTTATCTAAAGTAAATTTAACCACTAAATATCTAAAATATGTAATATCAAGTATAACCTTCATTGTGGGCCTCAACATCGTATTGACAATTGTATCCAGTGGTAAATTATTGTTTTAAAATTGGATATATTTTTTTACTAAACAAATGTTTGCTCTAAAAATAACTATTTGACGACCAAAACTGAAATTTTGGATTTTTGTACAATTGAATTTGATATGCTTCCAAGAATTGTTCCTTTAAACCCCCCAACTCCCTTTGAACCAGTAACAATTAGGTCAACTTTTTCTTTGCTTGCAAATGCTGCAATTTGAGATGAGGGCTTACCGTATAGGATTTTAGCTACAAACGGAACTTTTTGTTTTTCACAATCTTTTTTTGTAGAATTTAACATTTTTTCTGTTTTTTCTGTTAAAAATTTCTTATAGTTTATGACTGTTCCAGCAAGTGTTGGATAAACAACTACCACTGTTACTCCTGTAATCTTTGCACCTGAAAGTTTAGCAATGTAAATTGCTCTATCCAATCCCTTTTTTGATGCACCAGAACCGTCCAATGCAACTAAGATGTGTTTTATTTCACCCTCCAATACATTGATAATCAAATTTATGCATTATTAAATATTTCAAGTAAAATACGTCAATTGATTTACTGCTTTTAACATATAAGATAATTGATTATCTTTTGATAAATAGAATACATGCAAAATTTCTCAAACATATGAAATCAATCTGATTAAATTTAGTACATGTTTTTTGGATAAACATAGAAATTTTTGTTTATGAGTTCACCACCAAGTAATGAATTCAAATCTTCAGTATGTTTTCCCCGTTTTTTAGTATCTGGATTTTCGTACTGTGGCAATTTTCTTACTAGATCTAGGTGTTTTTACTTTTGCTTTAGATTTTTCAACTTTTCCTTCTAGTTTAGAAATCTTCCCACTCCTTCTTGCTGCTTTAGACGTTTGTGTTCTAATTTTTTGTTCTTTCTTTTGTGCTTTTATTTCTGAATCTGTTAACTTTTTTCTTACCATGAATAACTATGTGTTTTATCATAAATAAGTAAAGTGTATCTTTTTGGAAATATTGGCAGTAATGTAGGTTTTGATGCTATTTGGTTTTATTTTTTTGAGGAAAAGAAAATGAAAGTAGAATCTTGATAATATTTCTATCATATGGAATAATGGCAATTATAATTTCATTTATGTAGATCAAACAAACTATGAATATAGTTTTAGGATTAACGAATCCTGTTAGTTTGATTTTTACTGATTATATTCTGCAGCATGAGAATTATCTGGTTTATACTCTAATTGTAAGTGTATAACTAGTTGTGACTTTGATAATGGTAGTCTGTATCTTGTGAATCTTAATTCGATATGAAATTAATAAAATATGGCAATCAAGTATAAAAAAATTGGGTTTACTTTAATAGCAATCAATTAACAGGAGGTATTCCTTGACCGTGGACTATGTGAGCGTCTAATTTTTCTGTATGAGAAAATTAATTTACTGCAAAATTCGCATGTAAAAAACCCTAAATCTTCTATAGATATGGGTTTTGAGATGAGGAAAATATCCGCATCTGACTCTAGTATGCTCTTTTTCATATATCTCTGATAAAGTCTAATCTTTGTAAGGAAAAACCTCGTCTTCATAAAAAATCCAGGACAACCCTTGTACTTCTTCCCAACTTGATTTGTTTTGATTACCTTGATTACTCATGGTTAGTACTTGCAAGATTTGAATAAAAGCAAAACGTATGATTCCTCAGAATGATCTAAATACTATTTTTGGTTGATTATGTGTGATTGGAACTCTCACCAAATAACTAATCATTGTTGGTTTTAAGATCCAAATTTTTGATTTGTTTGTAACATTCACAGTATTACTATTGCTAATATTTGATAATTTTTGACAAAACCATAGCTGTTTTTCAATAAAACCAATTATGTAATGTTAGCATGGTTTGTTAATTATTGACCGAATTAATTGCATCATGTACCCACTGTATGATAGACTATGCATCTGGAGTCAGCTGCTCTTATTCGTGTCATTATTATGATGAACAATAATTTAGTTAGATTATGTAGCAGATGCCTGTACGTTTGAGGTATCTTGTGGCCCTCTGATCTTATACATGCACATGAGGGATGTGTAACAAATGTATTGACTAACTTATAGTGAGAATGATTGATTTTGGTCTATTTTGGTCTATTTTGTTGTAGGCTCAATTGTCTTCCATATTTCATAGGATTCAAGCAATCCTTTGATTGCGTGCACGTATTG
>Ga0102947_1000621_pt1 | contig 12558 bp, 11 predicted proteins | sample SalPon2A_A_D2_MG_FD_78210 | JGI IMG/M metagenome (GOLD analysis project Ga0102947, IMG submission 78210) | Soil microbial communities from South San Francisco under conditions of wetland restoration - Salt Pond MetaG R2A_A_D2_MG | ecosystem: Environmental > Terrestrial > Soil > Wetlands | place... | reverse complement strand
CAGGGTAGAGGTTACAGCATCTTTGTCCCGCACAAAGTCGCCTACCATATACCCAAAACTCTCCTCTCCGCCGCCCACAAAATCCTGTTGTGTAAAATCCCTGATCATTTTTGCGATCCATTTAAATCCGGTGAGGGCCGTCTTGCATTCAATGCCATAGGCGGAGGCCAGTTCAAGCATCATCGGTGTGGATACTATCGTTGTGGCAATAAACTCATTACCTTTCATGCCCGATTTTTTACGCTGGTCTAACAGGAATTTTGTCATCAGTAACATCGTTTGGTTACCATTGAGTATTTCCATCTCCCCGTCCAGGTTGCGCACGGCAATACCAAGTCGATCGCTGTCAGGGTCTGTGCCCACCACCATGTCGGCCCCTATTTCCTCTGCCTTCTTTATGGCGATAGAGAGCGCTTCGGGTTCTTCGGGGTTCGGGGATTTTACCGTTGGAAAATTGCCGTCGGGGATCGCCTGCTCTGCAATAACGGTAACATTTTTATACCCCGCCCTTTGCAGTACTTCCGGAATGGCTGTGATCGATGTGCCGTGAAGGGAGGTAAATACAATCTTAAAATCATCTTTTCCCGCCGCATTAAAACTTCCATTGGCAACAGAGGCGGATATAAAGGCCTCATCGACTTGCCGGTCGATCATCTCTATGCTGTCCTCATCTGCTGTAAAGCGGATATCTTCATAGTTTAAGCGTTCAATTTCAGCAATGATCTCCTGGTCCTGGGGAGGTACAATTTGCCCACCATCTGTCCAGTATACCTTGTAACCATTATATTCAGGGGGGTTGTGAGATGCTGTGAGTACAATTCCCGCATGGCAATTGAGATGTCGTACCGCAAAAGAGAGTTCAGGGGTAGTTCGCAATGCTGAAAACAGGTATACATGGATCCCGTTCGCAGAAAAAACTTCCGCTACCGTCCTGGCCAGGGTATCGCTGTTATGGCGGCAATCATAGGCAATAACGACTTTTATTTTTTCCTGGGGATAGGTTTTCCTAAGGTAATTGCTCAAACCCTGGGTGCTTTTTCCGAGCGTATATTTGTTAATCCTGTTGGTGCCGACACCCATGATCCCCCTCATTCCACCGGTACCAAACTCCATATTCTTATAAAAACGATCTTTGAGCTCTTCAGTATCATGGTCGATCAGATGCTGAATTTCCTTTTTTACGTCAACATCAAAAAAATCGGTAAGCCATGTTTTGGCAGAAGTTAAAATATCGTTCATAGTGAATGATAAAATGGTTGAAAGCCCAAAATTACGAAGAATATTGGTTTTGCGACTTTGAAAGATTTAATTCTTCTGTCACCGTATAGCGCGCTTCGTTCTTTCTGGTACGCACCATGATCTCCCCCAGAAATCCTGCCAAAAACAGTTGGGTTCCAATGATCATCGCAGTAAGGGCGACAAAAAACTGAGGCCTGTCCGTAAGCAGTCTTCCGAAGGGGTTGATGAATAATTTATCGATGCCCAGGTAAAGGGCGAATCCAAACCCAATCAGGAACATCAACACACCCAGGGCGCCGAAGAGGTGCATGGGTCGTTTTCCAAATTTGGACACAAACCAAATGGTGATAAGATCCAGGAAGCCATTGATAAAGCGTTCCATCCCAAATTTGGTTTTCCCGTATTTACGTGCCTGGTGCTGAACTACTTTTTCTCCAATCCGCGAAAACCCGGCCCCCCTTGCCAGCACGGGAATATACCGATGCATTTCCCCGGAAACTTCAATGGATTTTACAACCTCTTTTCTGAATGCTTTAAGGCCGCAGTTAAAATCGTGCAGTGGTACCCCGGATGTTCGCCTTGCGGCCCAGTTAAAGAGCTTGGAAGGGATGTTTTTGGTGATTACCGAATCATAGCGTTTCTTTTTCCAGCCGGAAATAAGATCGTATTTCTCCTCCGTGATAAGGTCGTAAAGTTCGGGGATTTCTTCCGGGTTATCCTGCAGGTCGGCATCCATGGTAATAATGACATCTCCTTTTGAGGCCTTAAACCCTGCGTGAAGTGCCTGGGACTTGCCGAAGTTTTTTTGGAAACGGATCCCCTTTACGTTGGGATTCTCATGGGTTAACTGCGAGATAACACTCCACGACCTGTCGGTACTCCCGTCATCGATAAAGAGGATCTCATATAAAAAATGATTGGATTGCATCACTTTTACAATCCAATCATGGAGCTCTCTCAGGGATTCCTCCTCATTGAGTAAAGGAATTACAATGGATAAATTCATAGATGCCTATGGATAATTCCTTTCAAAAGTACAAATATTAATTTTCCGGTTGTTGTTTTTTAATGACTAATGCCGGGACCAGGGATAGAATAAACCCAAGAAAAAGGCTGCCGATCAACCCGAATGCTACCTGCATCATTGGTGTGGCAAATTTTTTACCCATTTCAAGCTGGGCGTCTATTTGCTCTGTAGTTAAGTTGGTAGTTTCCACCAACTGTGATCGCTGGAATTCGAAGGCTTTGTTCATGGCCTCCGGATCAATTACGTTGATCAGCAACTGGTTGAAAAGGACGCCGACGATCCCCCCGACAAGACAAATACCAACGCCAATTTTCAATCCCTGGCCAAAGGACATGAACCCATTGTTGGCCTTTTTAAATTGAAGCATTCCAAGGATGATAGCTGCCAGCATTAAAACCACGCTGACGCCCAGCACTGAAAATCCTCCCTGATAATGAAGGTCCATGGTGTACAGGATAAAGGCGAAGGCTACACTTACTCCTCCGAGCAATAACCCGTAGTTTAAGGCAAATTTTCCCGTTTTTGGTTGATTTTCTTCCATGTTGTTTTTGATTTTTAATGTTTACTTGGTTAGTTGTTGATGCGGTTGTTTTGTTACATCTACAAGGTACAATTTTTGCTTTCTTTTTTGAGAATTAAAATTGTTGTTTCCTGAAAAATAACCTAAATTTGCAGCCTGAAAAAATTCAGACCGTACTTAAGTTTTAGTAATGAGAAAAGATATACACCCGGAAAATTACAGGCTGGTCGCCTTTAAAGACATGTCAAATGACGATGTTTTTATCACAAAATCTACAGCGGAAACAAAGGAAACCCTTACCTTGGAAGGTGTTGAATATCCCCTGGTGAAGTTGGAAATTTCAAGAACTTCCCACCCTTATTATACAGGGAAAGCGAAATTGGTGGATACCGCTGGGCGTATTGATAAGTTTAAAAGCAAGTACGATAAATTTAAGAAATCCTCCTCCGCCAAGGCTGCTGAGGACACAGTCTCTTCCGCCAAGGCTGCTGAGGACACAGCCTCCTCCGCCAAGGCTGCTGAGGACACAGTCTCTTCCGCTAAGGCTGCTGAGGACACAGTCTCCTCCGCCAAGGCTAAGGAGGAAGTACCTGCGGCTGCCAAGGCTCCGGAGGTGAATGTTTCGGCGGTTGCAGAAACGCCAAAACCCAGAGCTGAAGAAACCAAAGCCGGCGATGAGGAAGAATAATCAATTCCTTATGATATAATGGAATTAAAGTCACGCTTAAGCGTGACTTTTTTTATTTTTACTCAAAATTCCATCCATGAATTATATCCTGTTCGACGGAGACTCAAGAAATTCCTTATTGCCCTTCACTTTTACGAGACCTGTTGCCGACATCAGGATTGGTATACTGACCGTTCGGGAAAAGTGGGAAAAATACCTGGGAACCACAACTTCGAGTAAAACAGAGGCCTACCTGTCCAGGAAATTCCCCCTGGTAAAGCAGCCGGAGAACGTGCTCCTGAATGGTGCGGTTGTACCAAATGCCCAACTTATAACATTGGTAAAGCAGCTTAAGAGCAAGGAGGTCATATACTATGAAGATGCGGTGGTTGCCTATACCACCGGACATCCTGAAGAGGCTATGGATTTCAGCGGGTACAGGGCCATTCACTTTGAGGAAAAGTTACTGCGGATACAAAATACCTGGGATATTTTTTCCAGGAACGGGGAGGCCCTCCAGGCCGATTACGACCTGATCACCCGGGGCAGAAAGAGTGCTCCTGTTTCCGGGACCAACCATCTTATCCATCCGGAAAATATTTTTCTGGAAGATGGGGCGAAGGTGGAATACAGTATTTTAAATGCCAGCGAAGGCCCTATCTACCTCGGGAAGGATTCAGAAGTAATGGAAGGAAACCTTATCAGGGGGGCATTTGCATTGTGTAATAAAGCGGTGGTCAAAATGGGGGCTAAGATCTATGGCCCAACGACGGTAGGCCCTTTTGGTAAGGTTTGCGGCGAGATCAACAATTCGGTGATTTTCGGATATTCGAGTAAGGGGCACGATGGTTACCTGGGGAATTCTGTCCTTGGCGAATGGTGTAATATAGGAGCGGATTCGAACAATTCTAACCTTAAAAATAATTATGCCCAGGTACGCTTATGGAATTATGCTACCGAAAAATTTGAACATACCGGCCTTCAATTTTGCGGGCTTATGATGGGCGATCACAGCAAGACGGCCATCAACACCATGTTTAATACCGGGACCGTCATCGGGGTCAACTGCAATATCTACGTCCCCGGATTTCCACGGAATTTTGTCCCCAGTTTCAGTTGGGGCGGAGCGTCTGGCTTTACCACCTACCTCCCCAGAAAGGCCTTTGAGGCAGCCAAGGTGATGATGGCCCGGAGACATGTGACCTTTGATGAGATGGATGCCGATATCCTCAATCATGTTTTTGAAATAACAAAAAAATGGCGGGCCTATTGATTAAGTAAACGGGAAACAAAAGATAGTTATCAATCAACAATAGCATGTTCCTCCATCCTCCTTGGTGCTAGGTAATTCACATTAGATGCTTATCTTTGCGGTCCCTGAATAAAAGGCAAAAATGAAGAAGAAGGTCGCATTTTATACCTTGGGATGTAAGCTCAATTTCTCGGAAACCTCCACCATTGCCAGGGGTTTTACCAGCGAAGGTTTTGAGCGCGTCCACTTTACGGAATTCGCGGATCTTTACGTTATCAATACCTGTTCGGTCACCGAAAATGCGGACAGGCGATTTAAGACCATCGTCAAACAGGCTCAAAAAGTGAATCCCGAAGCCTTTGTAGCCGCTATCGGATGTTACGCTCAACTAAAGCCTGAGGAATTGGCTGCGGTGGATGGGGTGGACTTGGTACTGGGAGCAACAGAAAAGTTCAGGATCACGGAATATGTTTATGATCTGACAAAAAAGGATTTTGGAGAAGTTCATTCCTGTGAAATTGAGCAGGCCGACTTCTATGTGGGCTCATATGCCATCGGGGACAGGACCAGGGCCTTTCTAAAAGTCCAGGATGGCTGCGATTACAAATGCACCTATTGTACCATTCCGCTGGCAAGGGGAATATCGCGTAGTGATACCCTGGAAAACGTTTTGCAGAATGCCGCAGAAATCTCCGCCAGGGGCATCAAAGAGATTGTCCTGACCGGGGTCAATATCGGAGACTACGGCAAGGGAGAATTTGGAGACAAAAAACACGCGCATACCTTTTTGGACCTGGTGATGGAATTGGATAAGGTAGAAGGTATCCACCGGTTAAGGATATCCTCTATTGAACCCAACCTGTTGAAAAATGAGACCATCGATTTTGTCGCAGGAAGCAATTCCTTTGTGCCCCACTTCCATATTCCGCTGCAAAGCGGCAGTGATGAGATCCTGAAACTGATGCGCAGACGTTATCTGACGGACCTGTATACGGATAGGATCAGGAGGATAAGGAAGGTAATGCCGCATGCGTGTATCGGTGTTGATGTCATTGTTGGCTTTCCGGGGGAAACAGAGGAACATTTTCTGGCTACCTATCACTTTCTCAATACCCTGGACATCTCTTATTTGCATGTTTTCAGCTATTCCGAACGCGATCATACACTTGCTGCTTCCATGGAGGGGGCAGTGCCCAAAAACGTAAGGAATAAACGGAGCAGAATGCTCAGGGGGTTATCTGCGAAGAAAAGAAGGGCTTTTTACGAAAGTCAGATGGGCACCCGCAGAACGGTACTCTTCGAAGGAGAAAACAAGGGGGGATACATCCATGGTTTTACTGAGAACTATGTAAAGGTAAAAACGCCCTGGGATCCCCAACTTATCAACACCCTTCACAAGATTGAACTAACCAGGATTGATGAAGACGGGCTGGTCCGCTTTGAGTTCGCAAATGATGTCGTTGGTGCCTTACCTTCCGGCTGACCTAAATTGTGTGTGGATCATTTCAACCGAAGTGATGGTTGTGGCAGTGATCTCATCCGCATTCCTGATTTTTACACGATTACTTCGCCCTCCCCTCCGGAACCCACAAGGTCCGGAATCGCTTTGACCCTCCAATACCTGTTGGCAGGCAGTTCCCCCGGCCCGCAATATCAAGGTACAAAAAAACCCGCTCTGCGAAGCGGGATGAAATAAATGCCTTTGTACTCAGATCAGATTCTTATACCTACGGGAAGCATTTCCTTATACTGTCTGTTCTTTCTTAAAAACCCTGCTATCTGAGGGCTTGTAGGAACCACCCTGAGGTTCTGTCCCTGAATGTGATGCAAAACGGATTTAATAAAATCCTCTCTAAACCCTTCATTTGAAATTTCATCCGGAATAACCAACTTTGTCAAAAATACTTTACGTTCCTGGGATGAGTATTCAATCTTGGCTAAATGTCCATCAACCCTTGTTTCAAATTGGCGTAAAAAACTATTGTCCTTAATTGTTACTTCATTCATATAGTTTGATTTAATTTTGGTTTCAGATAAAAAAATACGACGTTCTCAAATCGTAATTTTCTATAAGGTACACGTATGATAATTCAATTACAGGGTTGAGGTGAAAATAATGTTGCGAATACAAAACTAACAAAAAAAATGCTAATTTCCTAGCAAAAAGGAGAGTTTACAACCAATGGAGCCATCCAGAATCCACGTGTACTTTATGCCCGGCCTGGCCGCCAATTCCAGCATTTTTAAAAACATATCCCTGCCCCCGGAACAGTTTGAGCAGCACTTATTAGATTGGTTTGTTCCTGATAAGGGTATGACCCTGAATCAGTATGCCCGGCAATTGTGTGAAAAGGTAGTGCATGAGCATCCGGTTTTGGTGGGTGTCTCCTTTGGAGGGATCATAGTACAGGAAATGGCCAGGTGTATTCCTGCAAGAAAAGTGATCATTATTTCCAGTGTAAAGAAAAAAGATGAATTGCCCAGGCGACTGATCTTTGCGAAATATACCAAAATACATAAGTTGTTGCCCACCGGCCTGGTCAATAACCTGGAATTGCTTTCAAAATATGCCTTCGGTGAAACGGTAACCAAAAGGCTTGAATTGTATGAAAAGTATCTGTCCATAAAGGATAAATATTATATAGACTGGTCTATTGACCAGATCGTCCATTGGCAACAGACCGAATATCCCCCGAACCTTGTGCATATCCACGGGGAAAAGGATGCTGTTTTTCCCATACAGCACATTAAGGATTGCATTGTGGTGGAGAACGGCACGCACACGATGATCATTCATAGATATAAATGGTTTAATGAACGATTGCCAACAATTATTTTGGAAGATGGGAGTTCTATTTAATACCTTTGAATTACAAACAGACAATAACAATGAAGTTTTTGAAAAATATCTTGATGCTTTTGGGTGTGATGGTGGTCATTAGCACCCTGGTGTTTGCCGTTCAGCGGTCAAATGCATTTTCTTCCGTTCAACTGCCTCAAAGCACACAATCGGAGGAAGACAAAAATGTGGCTAACGAATACAGGATATCCGCAATAGATATTCCCGAGGATCTCAATTTTGCGGGGGAACCGGTACCACAGGAAGATCCGGAAGTTATGGAACGGATAGACCGGGAATTCCTGGTAAACACCTATTGGCAGTCCAATGCGTTATTATTGATGAAAAGGGCCCACAAGTATTTTCCGGTGATTGAGCCAATTTTGGCAAAAAACGGTGTTCCTGATGACTTCAAATACCTTGCCGTGGCAGAAAGCGGACTTCAGAATGTGGTTTCACACGCCGGGGCTACCGGATTTTGGCAGATCATGAAAACAACCGGAAAGGAATATGGCCTGGAAATCAATGCCAATGTGGATGAGCGGTACCACCTCGAAAAATCGACAGAAGTGGCCTGCAGGTATTTGAAAAAATGGAAAGAAAAATATGGCAGTTGGACCCTCACAGCAGCCTCTTACAATGCCGGCCCGGGAGCGATCAGCAAATATATGGGCATACAGCAGGTGGATGATTATTACGACCTTTTGTTAGGGGAAGAAACCGGCCGCTATGTGTTCCGGATAATGGCGATCAAAGAAATCCTCTCCAACCCTGGAAAATATGGTTTTGAGATCGAAAAAGAAGATATGTATTCGGCGGTTCCCAGTTTTAAAGTTGAGGTGGCGGAATCTGTGCTGAGCTTTGCTGATTTTGCGCAACAATACGAGATTAACTACAAGATCCTTAAAAGGCATAATCCATGGTTGCGCGAGCCGCATTTAAATAATGCCTCAGGAAAAAAATATACCATAGAGATACCAAACAAAGGGTATTACAAAGTGTCTGAGTAATGCTCAGTTTCCTTAAGGGCCATATTTGGCAGGTTTTAATAGTGCTGAATTATGCCTTGGTCATCGTCTTTTCGATCCTGATTGTATTAAAGAACAGGAACCCTGTTAAAACCCTCACTTACCTCTTTGCCCTTGCGACGCTCCCATTTCTGGGGCTACTGGTTTATTATTTCTTCGGCCGGGACTACAGAAAAAATAAAATCTTTGAAAAGAAATACTTCCTGGACAGTTCCAGGCTCAAAGAATGGCGGGAAAAATTCGGGCTTCACCCAGGGGAGCGGGAAGAATTTGAGGAAACCTTCGGGGAATCTTTGTTCAAGATGTATAATTTGCTGAGAAATAATGAAAAGGCGGTACTAACCTATAACAATGACGTCCGTATCCTGATCAACGGAGAACAAAAGTTTGCGCAATTAAGGGAGGACCTGAAAAGTGCAAGGAACCATATCCACCTGGAATACTTTGTGGTGGTAGATGATCAACTGGGCGCGGAGATCATTGACCTCCTGTGCCAAAAGGCAAAAGAGGGGGTAAATGTCAGGCTTATTTATGATGATGTAGGTAGTACTATTTCCAGGGAAACAAAGGCGAAACTGAAGCAAAGTGAGATTGAATACTTTGCATTTATGCCTGTGATGTTTTCAAACTCCACCAGCAAATTCAACTACAGGGATCACAGAAAAATTGTGATCATCGATGGGAAGATCGGATATGTGGGGGGTATTAATCTTGAAAAAAAATATGATAACACCTATGATAATGAGCGCTATTGGCGCGATACCCATGTCCGACTGGAAGGCAGTGCGGCAGGCGCCCTTCAATCTTCATTTTTACTGAGTTGGGAATTTGTGTCGGAAGCAACCCTTATCATTGATCATAGCCTGTTTCCTGATTGTACCTGGGAGACAGGGGATGCCGTGGCCGTTCAGATTGCCGCAAGCGGGCCGGACACGGATTGGGCCAATATTATGGAGGCTCTTTTTGCGGCTATCAATGGAGCCCGGGAGTATGTTTATATCACTTCCCCCTATCTCGTTCCCAATGATCAGATCATTACGGCGCTCACTACCGCCGCCAGAAGCGGCATCGATGTCCGGATCATCATTCCATACCGGTCCGATTCACTGGGGGCCCAATATGCGTCGGATTCCTACATTGAGCAACTATTGAAATCCAATATCAGGATGTTCAGATATACGAAAGGTTTTGTTCATGCAAAGACCATGGTCATTGACGATTTGTTCACCACCATAGGCACGGCGAATCTGGACTACCGCAGCTTTTCCATCAACTTCGAAATAAATGCCCTGTTCTATGCAAAAAGTACGGCCCTGGAGCTCAAACAGGTATTTTTGGAGGATCTCAAGGATTGTGAGGAGGTAACCCTCGCCAGATGGCAGGACCGCAGCACCGGTCGCAGATTAAAGGAATCATTCGCAAGGCTTTGGGGACCCCTTCTATAGATTTGTGGTGTCATTTACAGGACCACCCCTTTAGTAAATGTAAAGGAGTATAGCTGCCTGCTAGATCTTTTTCATTTGTTGCTGCATCATCTTTATCTGCTCCGTCAGCATATTGTTCTTGTCGAGCTTTTTGGCTTCCTGCAGTAGGGTGGTAGCCTCTCTTTTGCGCCTCTTTTGCATGGCGATCCCTGCCAGGCTCAGTTTCGCCATGGCAACGTCATAATCCATATTAAGACCCAGCTTCAGGGCCTTTCGAAAATATTTTTCCGCCTGGGTAAGGTTCTTTTGAGAAAAAATGATCCCGTATAAATAATTGTAATACCCCTGCTGTTTTTTGGTCAGGGCAGCTTCCGGGTTTTTAATTCTGGATAACCATTTTTCGGTCCCGGCCAGATCCTGCTTTCGCATGCGCAGGAAAGAAAGCAAGATAATTTCATTTCGGAAATAGAGAAAAACAAAAATCAATCCAAGGAATATCAGGGAAATCCCATTGCCAATATACCCTTCAATAAACTGATAAACGGCAAGGGCGACGATCATGCCGGCAAGTACCATTTTAATATTTTTATGAAACATACTATTCCTTTATTTAGTGCGAAGGCATGGTTTCTACCAGTTCGTATGTGATCGTTGATGCGATGGTCGTAGGTATCTCCTGATCGCCTATTTGTGCCATGGTTGAAATCCCTTCCGAGCTCCCTGTTACGGTCATCGATTTAATAAATCCCGATCTGAAATCAGTGGTGATCGAAGTTTCCTGCGTCCCCTCCAATCTCATTGTGGTTGCCACTTCCTTCACATCCATTAAAACAGACGACCTTCCCGTTATCAGGGCGTGATCAATGGTAATAGCATCGAGTGTCCAGACATTTTTAGCAGAAAGTTTTCCTGCATATTCGTTTTCCCAGCTATCTCCCACATTAACTATCTGGTCGGGATATATATAGGTCATTTGCTTGTAACTCTGGGACAGTGCTTCGGACCCAAATTCTTTTTCCAGCGATTTTTTCATCAGGTTCAGAGAAAACGCATCCTGGATCCCGGACGAACTGGCCATTCTTGAAACCAGGCTATCTCCTCCGTGTACCTCAATGATATCGCCATTTTTGGCCAGGATCATTTGTATGGGAATATTGAGGAGGCTGTTGAAGATCTTAGACTGTATATTCTCTTCCGATACTTCCTGTGCGTTAACATTCATAAGTTCCCCCTGAATGCTTGATGTCATATTCAGGTGCAGGTCCCTGAAGGTAATGCTAAGTTCACAGTGACCGGCAACCTTCCCTAAAACCTTAAATTCTATCAATCCGTTGATTCTATTTGTGATCTTATGTGCAGCCCCGTCGAGTTCCTGGGTGATGATCTGATGGGCATTCTGTCTTATAGTGAAGGTATCTCCTTTTTTCAGGTGGTATTCCAGGGTGGTCTGTGCAAATAGCAAGCTACTGCACAGGGTAAAAACCAGAAGGGTAAACACTTTTTTCATGTGTGTGGGGCATTGTTTTTATGCTGCCGCAAAAGTAATAAAAACAATCCGAAATATTTTATATTTCAATTTGGCAAAGAAAAAACTCTTCGTATATTTGCGCCCAGATTTTGCGGAGGTAGACGCGAAATATTCACAGCGATGTGATCCTTATGTACGATAAAAAGTAACGCATGAAAAGAACATATCAGCCATCTAAGAGGAAGCGCAAGAATAAGCATGGTTTCAGGGAACGCATGGCATCGGTTAGCGGAAGAAAGATTTTGGCAAGGAGAAGAGCCAAGGGAAGAAAAAAATTAAGTGTATCCTCTGAGATGCGACACAAAAAATAATGATTTAATTTTTTAAATAAACCGGTGTTACTTTCTTAAAGTAGCACCTTTTTTTTGCCCTTGTTTTACTGAGTTGTGCCAAACCGTAGGTAACAGGGCCTAATAAATACCACGAAGAATGCCTAAGAGAAAAAACATAAAGTCGGTACTTATCATCGGTTCGGGACCCATAATTATCGGACAGGCATGTGAGTTCGATTATTCCGGTTCACAGGCTTTAAGGTCACTGAGGGAGGACGGGATAGAAACTGTGCTCATCAATAGCAATCCGGCCACGATCATGACCGATCCGTCTATGGCGGATCATGTGTATCTGCTTCCCCTGACGACCAAATCGATTGTGGAAATCCTTAAGAAACATCCAGAACTGGATGCCGTACTGCCTACCATGGGAGGTCAAACCGCGCTGAATTTATGTATTGAAGCGGGGGAAAGGGGCATTTGGGAAGATTTCGGCATTGACATCATCGGGGTGGACATTGAAGCGATTAACATTACGGAAGACAGGGAAAAGTTCCGTGAGCTGATGCTTAAAATTGGGATAGGGATGGCACCGCAATCCACGGCGACTTCCTTTCTGCAGGGCAAGGAAATTGCCCAGGAATTTGGGTTTCCGCTGGTAATACGGGCATCCTATACCCTGGGTGGGGCAGGGGCATCCATTGTTTATAAAGCAGAAGACTTTGATGAATTGCTGAGCCGTGGCCTTGAGCTCTCACCGAT
>Ga0102947_1000620_pt1 | contig 12567 bp, 8 predicted proteins | sample SalPon2A_A_D2_MG_FD_78210 | JGI IMG/M metagenome (GOLD analysis project Ga0102947, IMG submission 78210) | Soil microbial communities from South San Francisco under conditions of wetland restoration - Salt Pond MetaG R2A_A_D2_MG | ecosystem: Environmental > Terrestrial > Soil > Wetlands | place... | reverse complement strand
ATTTTTGCTGCACTTGCAGCAGCACTTGGCCCCATTGCCCTTGCATTTAGTGCACTTATTTCACCTGTGGGCCTTGTTGTTGTGGCTGTGGCAGGGCTTGCAGTGGCTGCAAAAAGCCTGATTGAGAACTGGCAGCAGGTTGGGGCTTTCTTTGGCCGGCTGTGGCAGAACATTGCCACCATTTTTTCTTCTTCCATTGGTCAAATTGTGGAGTTTGGCCGGCGCCTAATCATCAATCTTGTGGATATTTTTACCACAGGGGCTTCAAAACTGATTGGCATTTTCGGGCCGATTGCTGAAACCCTTGGCTTTGATCAGGTGGCCCAGCAGATTGAATTGATGCAACAGGCCTTTCAAGATGTGGTGCCTGAATCTGCAATAACTGAAAGCCGGCAACGTACACAGCAATTGAGGGCTGATGCCTCTGCAGCGTTCACAGGCATAAGAACAGAGGTTGTGGGCCTTAAAAATGATATTGTTGGATCATTGCAGCAGATTGGCACAGCCGTTTCAGGGGCATTTGGTGGCGTTTTCAGAGGGGGTGGCAGTGGTGGTGGTTCAACGGGGCCGGCTGGGCCATCACGCGTGGCAGGGGCCGGCTTGGCGCAATCTGAGGGCACAGCAGCGGTGAAACAGCTTTTGGAAGGTGGCCCGGGGGCCGTGGGGCAGATTTCTGAAGGGATGTTGAGGGCCAACACTTCTGCTGCAGAGTTTGCGGAAACCATAAACACATCATTCCAAGGTTTCTTGGATTTTCAAAGCCCCATAGCAGCCGGATTGAATACCATTACAGATGGGATTGGCCAAGCCGCTGCACAGGCATTTTCATTTAAAGGCAATTTTGAGGGCATCACGGCTGCCGTAAGAACATTGGGGCAAGTATTCAAAAACTTTTTCAGGCAGCTTATTGCCGATTTTGCGCGTGCAATTGCCAAGGCCCTGATTTTAAAAGGCCTTACAGCACTTTTGGGGGGTGGTGATGGCATCCTGGGTGGGGCATTGCAAATATTTGGCGGTTTTAGGGCAAGTGGTGGCCCTGTGGTACCTGGTAAGGCTTTTGTAGTTGGTGAACAAGGCCCCGAACTGTTTGTACCTAATACAGCCGGCAATATTAACCCACTTGGTGGGGGCCGTGGGGCCGGCTCGATCCCCATATCTTTAAAGGCAACATCTGTTCTTATTCCCAATCAGGGGCTTTTAATCGCAGTAGAACAGGCCCAAACCGATAGGCAGCGCTCGAGGGGGTTCTGATATGGCATTTGCCCCCAAATGGACTGTTGAAAAGAAGAACAAGCAAACAGAAAACATTTGGCGTGCCCACATTGAAGAAGATGGGGCAACGTTTGATTCTGACTTATCGCCGGCACGGGTGCCCTTTGCCTGTGATTGGCAGCCCAATACCAATGATCCTGATTGGCTTTTTGCCCCTTCTGTGGGTTCGGTTGAATTTATCGATGATGAAACGGGGCTTTTAAACTCCATATTCAGTGGGGGCACAGATGAACGTTACAGGATCCGGCTTACAGAGGAAATTTCCATGGTGGAAATTGATCGTTGGGTGGGGTATGTGCTGCCTGAATCATATAAATATAATTTCCTTGGAAGTGGTGTAAGCCAATTACAGGCAAGTGATAGGCTGAAAATATTGAAAGAAAGGGCATATGAAGTAAGCCCGGGGGTGCCGTACACAGGCCAAGCGAAGTTTTCAACAATCATTGCAAGGTGCCTTGCACAAACTAACTTAGGAATTGGCGTTGCCACCCATTCAACGCGTTATTCATGGCTTGATGCAAACCCCCTTGATGGGGAATTTGGCACGTCTGATGATCCATTGGGATTCCATAGCGTGGATCAACTCGTTTACTTGGATTCTGCAGGGGATCCCCTTTCATGCTGGGATGTGCTTACAGATATTTGCTTGGGTTGGGGGCTGCAAATCTTTCAGGGCAGCATAAATAATGAAATCAGGTGGTGTGTATTCGAAAGAAAAAGAAATGTTAATGCTGTGCTGCCTTGGCGTTATGATGCCCACCTGTATGAAGAAGATGGAACATATGAAGGGCTTTCTTATGGTGAGGCACAGATTTTCGTTTCTTCAAGTGAAAGCGTTGCACTGAAATTTGCAAGGCCGGCCCAGGTTGCTGCAGAAATCCCCATAGGCAGTGCCGCTTTCATTTTCAACCATGGCAGCCTGGGCAATATGTGGGAAAATCTCGGTTTTGATGATACAACCTTATCTGATGCTTGGACTGTAACAGGATCAATGGGCACATCACTTGTAAGGCATCAAGGGGATAAATCATTAGATGTGCCAGTTGGGTTTGATACAGATGAAGATGCAATACCAACTGCAAAAATTGTTCAATCTGCAAAAACTGACATTGCCGCAGCTACTGGGTATCGTTTTAGGGTTTCTCTTTATGCAGATGTGCCCAACATCCACGCATTGCCCACAACTGATGGCTTTCTTTATGGATATTGGTCTTTTAAGATTGGAGCTGATTATTGGAATCAAGCCGCTGTAGATTGGGATCCGATAGGCGCCCAATCTGATGAAGATATTTTGAACCAATTGGCATTGCATGATTACTTAAGCACTGGCGGTTTTGCAATTGTTCTTTCTTTTGTTACTGATGTACTTGATGGGCTTAGTGGCACCCCCGTTTTTGAACTCCGTGCAGTTACTGAACACGATAACGGCACGGATCCACAAAGCCAATTGGAATGCCGTTTTGATACCCTTGAATTAACTTTATTAGATAACAATGATTTAGAGATCAAACAGGCAAGGCAAACAACATCAAGCCTTGTGGGCACATCCAACCAAATGGCCCCAACAATTCAGTGCCAGTTTGGGGAAGGGCCCTTAACAGCGTTTCCAGGTGCGTTGATTCAATACAACAACCTGGGCACAGAAATTGGGTTGGCTGAAAATTGGACTATTGGCGTACCTGGAACGGAGCCAACGCCGGCAGTTTCCTTTGATCAACTGCACAACGTTCAGCGGCTGAAACAGTACAGCGAACCCACACGCACCATTGCCGGCACCATTATCAGCAGCGCATTAAGTGCGGCCGGGGAATTGGATGTAACAAACACAATCCGAGTTGAAAGGCCTGAGAGCACCACATTTGATAATTACATGTGGTATAAGGGATTCACTTGGCGGCCGGCAAACCCTTATCAGTTGGTAACGGCATCCTGGGCTGCCATCAATGATGTTACCCTGCCCAGCACAAACCATGCAGTAACAAGCTTGGAGGAAATCCCAAACTCTACGGGCACGGGTGGGGTTCGATCATTTACCAGTGTAATAACATTGGCCGGTACTGGCACCCTTGATGTTGTAGAATCCCATCCAAATTTAGAATCCATAACCGTTGGCGATTCATCTGCAGCAACGGTTATGAAGTCATACACGGCATCAAAAGACAAAGGTGCCGGCGTTTTTATACAGGATCATGCAGACACATCAACCCCCCTTGATGATGTAACCGTCTTTGCTTCAACTGATGGCCGGCGTATTAAACGGGTCGATCGGGAAAGCCCATGGAAACCCCAATGGGCCGGCGCCCAAGGTGATGGCACCACATCAGATGATTCATTTTTACAAAAGCTTTTTGATGCAGCAGGTGCAGAGGGCAGGGCCTGTAATATCCCACCTGGAAGGTATGTAATAAACAACACGATTGTAATTGATGGGTATGCCCTGACGATCGAAGGGCAAAACCCATCAATGTGGCTTGATGATGGAAGAACGGGTTTCCCATCAACGCCACAGGGTGCCGTTTTCATCAGTGGGGCAAGCCTTACAGGCCCCATGATTACCATTGAAGACACTGTTACAGATGGGGAAAACTTTGCACCTGTGCGAATCAGTAACCTTAGAATGATTGGCAATAAGGATGGGGCCGGCACTGATACCCATGCGATCCAGGTTATTGGGGTTTCAGGGGTTCGCGTTGATGGGTGTGTAATATCGAATTTCAGCAGCCGTGGCATTTCCGTTGAACAATCAGGCGTTGGCAACCTGCAAAAGCCGGCAGATTTCAGGGCCGTGGGCAACACCATTGCCTTTTGTGGGGGCCACGGCATCAGGGTAACATGTGAAAGCAGTGTTTTTGATAATAACCTTATTTATTCAAATGATGGGGGTGGATTCCTTGCAGATGAAAACTCATTTGGCAACAGCATAACAGGCAACGGCATCATTTTAAATACGGGTAGTGGGCTTGAATGCTTGGGTGTGGGCCTTGATGTGATCGAGGGCAACAGAGTAACCAACAACACGGGCCGCGGCATCCTTGTGGCCCCCGTTTCCGGCAATGTTTTGGATACTGTTGTAAATGCCAATATCTGTTGGGGTAACGGCACAGATGATGGGCTGGGCAATGATGAAAGAAGTGGAATTGTTGTTGCCGGCTTGAGGCATGGCGCCATAACAGGCAACGTTTGTTCTTTTAATGAGGCATACGGGCTTTTCTTTGGCCTTGAAAACTTCAATCTGAGGATTTCCGGCAATGTAGGTGGCAACAACACCATTTCCTTTTCTAATACGAGAAATCAAAGCCTTGGGCCGTTTGGGGCTTATTCGTTGCTTGATTTTGGGATCCTGCAGCGTGACAATGAAGCCGGCTTATTGATTCAGGCCCTTATTGATTTTGTACCTGAAGGATCAACCCTTATTGTGCCCCCCGGTGATTACCTGGTTTCAACCACCATAAATGTAAACAAATCACTTAGGATCATTGGCACCAATTGCCCTGCCCCAAGTGCCAACGTGGGAAGCTACTTTAAAGCAGGATCCACGCTTAATGGCCCCATGCTTTCACTGAATACAGCCGGCGTTGTGGTTGAGGGGCTTAGTTTTCTTGGCAATGCCTCTGCCCCTTCAACGGCTGCCATTGGGCTGAATGTAGGGGCTGCCTGTATTGATTCAAAGGTGAAAGATTGCGCTTTCAATGCTTTCAAGGGCCACGGTGCAGATGTGGCAGCATCTGCCATGAATATTGAGTTTAATAGCTGTAGTTTTCAAAATAATGGGCTTTCAGGGCTTAGAATCCAGGGCATTGATTGTGTTGCCACCCTGTGCAGGGCCATTGGTAACGCCACAGCCGGCATTAACGTTTTTGGTGCAGTAAGGACACTAATTACGAATTGCCCCCAAATAACGGGATCAGGCACACACGGCATACAGGCATCAGGGGGCACAGATGCCCTTGTACAATCAAACCACATTTATGCCAATGGTGGGGCCGGCATCGCTTTTCTTGGCGCATCTGAAAGGCATTCTGCAATTAGTAACAAGATTGATGGGAATGGCACTGATACGGGTTTGGCCAATGTGCAGCGTGCCGGCGTTTACCTGGGTGAAGGGCAAAACCACGCTGTAAAATCCAATGATATTGGCGATAAAGACGGCACCCCAACACAACTTTATGCCATCACAACAGATTCCCTTTTGGTTTCTGCATCTATCCTTGATAATTTTGGCGTTGGAAATGCCACAGGCTTTTATTTGCTTGATTCCACCAATGCTGATGCCTTGGATATAGATTTAGAGCATACGGAAAACATCAACATCCCAAGCCTAACAGCCGGCAGCACACATGATGAATCAATAACCATTACCGGCGCGCGTGGTGGTGATCGCGTGATGCTTGGCCCCCCCACGGGGCTTGATATGGATATTGATTACAAGGGCAAGGTTTCTGCAGATGATACCTTAATACTACGATTTAGAAATGAGGGCAGCGGCACGATTGATGAGGCTGCAGCAGATTGGAAAATAACTTTAAGACGACGTGCCGGCGCAACTGCCAGCAGCCCCCCGGCATCATCGCTTGTTTGGGCCGTACAGATTCAGTTTACCAACAACAACCTTTTATTTGATGCTTAAGCCATGGCATTTACCCCAACAGGATCAAATTGGAATGAAACGGGCTGCACTGTTGCGGCTGATGGCACTATAACAGAGGATGCCAGCACAGCCAACAGGCACAGCATATGGCAGAACATTCAGCCAACAATTGATCTTGGGGGGTTTGGCACTTCTGCACGCTTTAGGATTAAGGTTTGGCCCCTTGGCAGAACACGTTGCTGGGTTGGCGCGCGCCAAAACAACAATCTTTATATGGCAAGCTTTCTTTTAACTGGCAGCGGATCCGTTACCAGTTGGGGCAGCAACGTTTCAACGGCATCGATTAATTTTGATGTTGATGGGGATGGCGCGTACACATGCGAAGTTATTTTTTCCGGTGGGTTTTCCCAAACAGGCACTGTTTTTGGCGTTGGCGCCATGATCAACGACAATCAAGAGGATTACGACGGATCAAACGGGCTTGATGCCATAAGGGTTGATGAACCCCAATGGAATTGGGGCACCCAGGCCGTGCCCTATGCTGCAACAACAGACCGGGAAACATACCCGGATATTGAAACGGCTGATGGCTCCCAAGATGCTGATATGCCGGCATCAAATCGGCCGGCGCAAATAAAGCCGGGATTCATTGAACACGCAGGCAACAATGGAATGCCCATTGATGATTTCACTTATGATCTTGATGAATTAACCGTGGTTTGGCTGGGCACATGGAATGGAGATACATCAGCAGCCAAAACCATTGCAGGGCATTGGGATGGGGCCAATCAGAATTCATGGCTGATGCTACTTACCACAGATGGAAAATTTCAGGTAAGTGTTTCAGATGATGGCACCAATGTGGATAAAACCTATTTGGCAACCAAGGCCCTTGATGCTGATGAGCTCACAATGTGTTCATTTACGTGGGATGGCTCAACCTTAAGGCTTTATTACAATGATGTTGAACTTACAGGCAGCGAAGTAACAAAAAGCCCTGATGGCACCATAAGTGGTGCCCTGCACAATTCAACAGCCGGCTTGGCCGTTTCAGATCTTCACTATGGCCAAACACAGGAATTTAGAATTGGTAAGGGTGCTGCAGCCACCCCCACTGAAATTGCAAACCTTGCCGCATCTTTCAGCGTTTCCGGCTTGCCTGATGGCACCGGCGGTGGCGGTGGCGGCAACATACCCACCACCCGGGCCGAACTTGAAGCATATTTAACCGGAAAGGGTGTTTCCCAATTTTTCTATGTAAACAACGATACGGGAAACGATGCCAACGCCGGCACGCTTGCAAACCCGTGGGCAACGATTCAAAAGGCTGCCAACACGCTTACAGCTGGTCAGGCTGTTATTATCCAAGGGGAAGCAACAGATCCAAGGTTTTACGAGTCGATTACCCCAATGAATTCAGGCACAGCCGGCAACTTGATTTGGTATTGTGGGGATCCTGAAAACCCTGCCATAATTGATTCTTCTGAAGTTTTCACGGCATCAGGTGGATCCAATTGGACTTCAGAAGGAGGCGGTATGTACTCGGCAGCCTATACCAAATCAATGCCCTTTAATGAAGAGGCAGCATACTTTTCTAGCTGTACAATTGCAGCGAATTGCCGCTCGAGATCTACTTATATGTCGCATCAAATTATTTATGATGATGCCCAATTGGTGCGTGTAAGCGTTGATGATCACACTTCAGGCCCGGGTTCTCTTAATGTTGGGGAGTGTTTTTTCGTATGCAGCGGTAATACAGACAACGATTACAAAACCCCCACAGAAGTTTGGGTAAGGCTGCCAGGTGATATTGATCCTGATACGGTTGAAATGAGGCGCGCAACCACAAAAAAAACCCTTTTTGATTGGAGCCCAAACACTTGGCCCGTTGATGGGGAAAATTGGCCCGGTGGCCCTAACCCTATCGATCGAAGGGCCGGAAGAAATTATCTTGGCCTTGTAAACCTTCATTTCAAGTTTGGTGGCTTAAGCAGAAAGATTGCCCCTGTTATTTTCCGTGGGGTTGGCTGGTTTGCTGAATGGTGCAGTTTTTCGGATTCTGGAACAGAGGCAGTAAGTTTTGCCGGCGATAATCACACCCTGATTAACTGTAAGTTTATTAACTTTGGCAAGGGCTTAAAGGGTGATGAATTCCAAAAAGATGCAGCCGGCCAAACGCTGTTCAGCAAATGCCTTTTTGAAAATGGGAATATTCACAGATTTCCAGAAGCATGGGATGCCGGATTTAAAGTAACAGATAACAGCGGGGATGGCGGCACAATAATTTGGGAAGATTGCTTGTTTAAGGATATTCAGGCATCTGGATTCTGGACTGATATTAGTTGTGGCAATGCAAACGGATCTGAAGAGGCTTTCAGGTTTACACGGTGCATTTTCGACAATTGCGGACGGCACGCCGTTTTCATGGAAAACAATAGCTATTACCTGAAAATGGAACACTGTGGGATATGGAACACCCAATACAGCTTGGATGGCCAAGCCGGCCAAGAGCTTGCCAGCGGCATCAGGGTTGCAGGATCAGGCAGGAACACCCTTACAAATTGCGCTATTGTGTACAATGAGGGCAAAGGCTGGTATAATAAGCCTGACGATACGCGCGCATCTGCCCACGGGGGCAATCAGGACACTGTTACCAACTGTGTTTTTGTTGAGAATGGCAGAAATACAAGCATTGAACTGCAACGCGTTGAAATCCATGGTGGTGATTATCAAGGGGCATCAGCAGAGGATTGGAACACATCAGATTTTGATGATAATGTGTTTTTCAATTCTCTTGGGGCTAATTACTTTTATGAAGTTGGCGTGGGGCCAACTGATTCACTGGCCACATTTGAGGCAGCCACCACATCAAGTGGCAACGTGATTGCTGCTAGTGCCGGCGTTGTGGTTCAAGACCACACCAACAGAAAGCAGTTTTGGATTACAAACCATGGGGGTGGATCGTACCCCACAAAAGGCCCACAGGGATTGGTGCATTATGAGGATCTTAGCGAAACTGGTTGGACTATTCCAAGCTAACCCCAATGATTATTGGATTGAACTTATTTTGGGTTCTGGTGGTGTGCTGGCAGCCCTGATTGCTGCCGTTGTTTACCTGGTAAAAGAAAACCGCAAATTAAAGGGAGAAATTCACGAGCTGCAAACGGCAATCCTTTCAGGCAAACAGCAACAGATCGAGGAACTAAAGAAGCTTTTAAAATCCAGGGCCGGCAGTTGATTTCCTGCAAATCCTTGGGGGGTTTGCAACTGTTTGGCCTTGGGCCCTTCCCTATTATGAGAAATAAGAAAATCAGTTACCTTTTCCTGGGCCTTTCTATTTTGGCGGCATCGATCGTTGCCGGCTTGGCGTTTTGGTTTCAATACCTCCAATAGTTACTGTTGCGTTACTGTTGGGCACTATAGTGGGAAACCCTTCTTTTCTCTATATTGTAAACCCTGATACAATTTATTTCATCCATGCCGGCGCGCGTTACCTTTTTCCAGGTGGCAGCAGTGTTTTTGCATTGCCGGCATTTTTCCAGAGGTAACAACATGCTAGACTTGAAACCCCCCAAGGTTCACACAAACGGTAAAGACAAATCACAGCCCAGCAGTAACGGACAAAAGGCCAAGGGCAAATCAAAGCTTGATTATTCCCAATCCCTTGATGCCATTCACTGGATATTTCTGATTTACTCGGCAACCCATAACACTGTGAATGCCTTTACGCATCATGATTTCATGTTTTTCCTTTTCACCTTTGCTGGCATCCTTACAGTTGAATTGATGCTGTGGACAATTTACAACGCTTGGAAAGGCGCCCAATTGGTAGGGAAGATGAAAAAGGTGGGGGCAATTTGTTTTGTGGTGGCTTTCTTCTTCGCATCAGCCGGCATCTTAGCCAATGCCCAAGGTGGGGTGGGGGCCGGCTGGGTGGCCAATTATTACCTGTGGGTTCTCCCAATGAGTGCCCCTGCAATGTTCATACTTGGATATTGGCTTTCCCAAGTTGATCCAATCAGAAAGGCACAGATTGAAAATACAGCCTATGCCAAGCTTATTGCATCGGATGATGATAGGGAAACACTCCACTTGGCAAAGGCCAAGATAAAGGAAAGGGCCAACAACAGGCAGCTTAAAGAATTGGTGTTGGGCAAAAAGCTTGTTGCCCTTGTACGTGAGGCACACAGCCAAAGGGTAAGAAACACCCTTAAGAAACACGCAACCCATGAAATGCCCCTGTTGCTGAAAGCAATGAATGTTGAACTTAAAGAGAAAGCCAACACCACGTTTTTCAGTGCCAATTACAAGGCCTTACCTGCCAAGAGTGGGGGGGAAGATAAAAGCGATACGGCAAAAAAATGAACGCGCCGGCATCGATCGAAGGGCCAAAGGATGCCAAGCAAAGGCGCAAACCTAAAAAGAGAGGCCCCAAGGGATTCTGCCCCAACCCTGATTGTGCTGGCAGCCCAGCAGGGGAAAGAACCAAACTTATGGGCCGGCAAAAAACAACCTGTGGCCGGCCCCCTTGCAAACAGTGGCTTTACAGGCAGAGGCGAAAGAAGAAACAGAAAAAATCTGAATAGGGGAGAAACAGCAAAGCCGGCCCATTCAATGTGGGCCGGCTTTCTTGTTGCTACCTTTTAGAGAGAATCAGGCCAAGATTTTAGCCATAAACAAATCAGGATGTGTATTGAAAATGATGCCTTTGGGGTGTTTGCGTTGCATTGATGCAATATGCCTATCAGGAGAAGCCAAATTTAAGCCGGCAATTGAATATTCCCCATCTGCATGGCTGGGTAGAATAATCAAAACCTTATTCTTGGCATCCCTTTTCAACTTCTTTTCAATGATGCCCTTTTCAACCACACAGTTTATTACATATTCAATGCTGCAAGGGAAATTGCCCCACTCTGATTGAACTTCAGGCAGCCCCTTGGCCCACGCTTCCAACTGCATTATTAAATCTTTTGGCTGATCCTTATTTAAGCGGTATTCATGGCAGCCACCATGCCCACGGTTGGAAACCTTGCCAACATTCTTGCCATCAACGTAAAGTGAAGCGTTAAAGCATTCAGTTTCTTCACTCATTGCGGCAATATGGTGCAAGCCTTTTAGATCAATTCTGTTGTTTCCTGCTGGGAATTCTGCTTTGGGTTGGGTTTCTTTTTCGGTTGCGTTGGTCATTTTCTTAAAAATCCAGGGTGTGACAATGGAAAATAATGGATGGCCTTACAGGCAATATCCCTTACTGACTGTATCAGGATCTTGGGGGGCAAACCTTTTGTGATAAGGGGCCACGCCAATCAAGGTTTTTTTGTACTTGATTTCATTTGCCCTTCTAAACTTGCCGGCCCAATCCTTTGCCTCTGATTGGGTAAAGGCCCAATGCCACTTCAACACGTTGCCAAGCATTGGGCCATCTGTAAAGTTTACTGTAAACCTGCACAAATGCTTTTCAGAAAGACTAAGGTAAACAGGCCCCAATGCCATTTCATCAGGGTGCAGTGTTAAAACCTTCTCTTCTGGGAAATCTTCAATTGCAATAAGCCCAGCATATTCAAAGCCAGTTACAACAAAATCATATTCCCCATCTTCAATGGGTTTTACTTCAATTGATTCCTGATCAACATCAGGAAAGTGCCCATATAATGTGGCCCTGATTCTTAGAATCATTCCAGTATGATTCACAGGGGCCGGATTGAATAGCGCGCGCGTTTTCTTGCGTGCATCAGCCAAACGCTGTAATTCTTCATCTGATTTAAGGGGATAGATTTTCATAAATTCTCTCTTTTAAGGTGGTGTAAGTGGCCCTGTTATGGGGCCTTAACCATTGATTAAAGGGTTTGCCTTGGGGCCGGCCAACATTGCGCACTGCTCAAGGTAATTAAGTGCACGTTCCAGCATCAAAAGCTGTTTTTCTTCTGACGAATCCCGTATTGAAGACCAATCACCAAGCGTGCCCACGCCAAGGCCAAAGCCATCTGCCAAATCATCAAGATCCAAACCGGCATACCATGCCTGTGAAATCAGATGAAGGGGTAATGAAAAGGATCTGTTATAATCGGCCGTTTGGCCAAGCATGATGCCCCCTTTGCAATTATAGGAGCCATCTGCATTTTTCTGAAGTGTTTTTGCCTTAATCATAATCTCTCTCTAAAAGATTGTGAATGAATCAACTGTTACAATAATACGACACACGTATCATACACACAACAGGGAACGGGAAGTGTTACAGCAACGTTACAAGTTGTAACAATCCTTTTTAAAGTACTTGCTCAGATATTCAACCAGCGTGGGGGAGAAGGAAACCCCGGGCATCTCTTCAGGCTTGGCACGGTATACATCCCAACCCAAATGGGTTGCCAGGTTGTATTTTTCAATGTCACGTAACAGCCCCTGCACGCTGCCATGGGCCCCCCCTGTATAAATTCCCCCATCTACTTCAAGGGCAACCAGCTGGGCCGGCCATGCAATATCAAAAGGATAACGCCGGCCGGGGGCAAATTTATATTCAAGTTCAGGGGCCGGCCACCCAAGGGCATGGATCGTTTTAAGCGTTAGATCAATGTTCCATGTTGCTTGATTGCGACCCTTTTTAATTTTGCGTATTGGGGTAGCCGGCAATCCGGCCCTAAGCTGTGCGGCAACTTGGGCCCTTACAAGGGGGTTGGGGTGTTCTCTCCAATCGGACATGATCATGTTTT
>Ga0102947_1000619_pt1 | contig 12575 bp, 15 predicted proteins | sample SalPon2A_A_D2_MG_FD_78210 | JGI IMG/M metagenome (GOLD analysis project Ga0102947, IMG submission 78210) | Soil microbial communities from South San Francisco under conditions of wetland restoration - Salt Pond MetaG R2A_A_D2_MG | ecosystem: Environmental > Terrestrial > Soil > Wetlands | place... | reverse complement strand
AACTGAAATGGCAATACTAGCAAATGCATATGGAAGTAATTGAGGAATGATATGTTTGAAAATTATTTTTGATTTTTTTTGACCCATCATTTCTGCAGCATCAATATATCCCCTCGTTTTAATTTGAAGCGCCATACTTCTTGACACCTTTGCTACTCCAACCCAACCAAAAATGGTAAGAAATCCAATCATTAGAAAAATACTATTACTAATTGTTACTGATAGAATAATCAGAAATGGTAAGGCAGGTAAAGCGTAAATGACATCATTAAACCTCATCAAAACCTCATCAGTTTTTTTACCCTTGTATCCCGCATAAACACCATAAATCAAACCCATGGTAACTGATGCAATTGCCACAACTACTCCAATAAACAACGCCAACGGTGTTCCCCAAAGTAATCCTACGACCAGATCGCGTCGTAGTTCATCGGTTCCCATAATACCAAAAGCTTTTCCTCCTATAATCAAATTGGATTTAGGAATTTCATTTTGAGATTCAACCCCATATAGATTGATCAAATAAACATAATTTCCTTTTAGTATCTGATGGTTTTCTGTTTGAGAAAATATTATATCTTCAGATGATAATTTATCAAGAGAAAATTCAAACTTGTTTGATTGTAATACGAGTTTTTTTCTAATTGATTCATCTGTGGAAAAAATTCTTTCGGTGTGTATCGTCTCAGAGTCAGAATTTGGTAGAGATGTTGATAATAATTCAAGCTGCACTCCATCAGGACGAATTACTGAAATCTCTAAAAGTGGAGCACCTGAATATTTAGCGGAAAATTCATAGATAAAGTCATTTGGAAAATCATCAAAATCAAAATTAAATCCAAATTGATGTGATATTAAGGAAATTTGTCCAGAAGTTTCTATTTTCTCAATTGGATTATCGAGAATTTTGTGCTCGGGAATTTTTTCAATCAAAAATAAATTAACCCAGCCTGGGATGGCAACCTTTGGATATGAAATCCAATTACTAGGATTATTCCATCCACTAAAAGCTTCGTTGGGTATGGTAATAATTGCAATTATAGATATTGTAATGAGAACTACCAGAATACTGATACCTGCTATCCCCATCTTGCTTTTGGTGAATTCATTTTTAATTTCTTGGGGAGAGACACTACTCATTTCCCAGTCCTCACTCTTGGATCAAAATACCCATAAAGCAAATCAGCGATAAATATGCTAATTAAGAAAAAAACAGTCAAAATGTAAGTTGCTCCAATAATTATTGGTAAATCCATTACAGTGATTGCCTCAAAATATAATCTTCCCATACCCGGCCAATCAAATACTGCTTCTGTGATGATTGCTCCTCCAAGCGAACCTGAAAGACTCAAGGCAAGGATTGTAATTATTGGTGGCGCGGCATTTTTTAATGCATGTCTGTATATGATTTTCTTTTTGCTTATTCCCATTATTTTTTTTGATGTGATGAAATCTTCTTGCATTATCCCTACCATGAAGTTTCTTACCAAATATGCCCAGGCTCCAAAACCAATCACTACAATTGTTATCAAAGGCAAGGTCATGTGATACAGTAAAGATATGAGATAGTTTGGATCAGATGAGGGGATTGGTGGTGTAGCTCTTGCTGGAAAAATCTGATACACAAAGGCAAATACAAATATCATTAGCATACCAATCCACCAAACAGGAAAACTGGAACTAATAATAGCAAAACTTGAAGTTATCCTGTCTATCACAGATCCAACTTTACTTCCAGAAAGGGAACCAAGAAATATTCCAATAACAGAAATAATAATTGTGGCAGTGGTAAACAACAAAATAGTTCTAGGTAATTTCTCCAAAATTATTTCTTTGACATCAGATGACCCGGAATCACTGCTAAGGAATGTGGCATTTCCAAAATCTAACAGTAAAATTTTGTACATGGTAAGACCTATCCTCTGGGGAGAATACCATGGTTCTTCCAATCCCAAAGTTTCTATTCTCTGATCAATTTGATTCTGAACAAAGTCTTCAAACTCTTCAGAGGAAGCAAAACTATTTGCAATTGATGGATCCTCTGTAATTTCTGCTCTTACTTGAAACACAACTCCCTGTTTGAGAATAGTATCCATATTTGATCCAACAAGAGAAATAGTAAGAAGTAAAGTGATCATCAAAACGCCAAACATAGTGATAATCCTAGTGGCAATGTATTTTTTTAAAGCCAATAACTTCGAATAATAAAATCAGTTTATAACGATTAATTTTAACATGGAACGATTTTATCAACCAAATCTTTTAGTTCTAATTTTATTATTGACAGATCCAAAATTGAGAGTAAGGAAAAATCTAATTTAGTATGAATTTATTTAATTGTTAATGAAAAAGACTATTTTTGAGCCTGATAATCTGGCATTAAGTAAAAAAGATATTTTAGATTTTTGTGACAGAGTACTTGAAAAGTGGAGTAAAAATCCAACCAAAAACTCAAACAATATTTTGGCAATGAATGCTGTAAAAACAAGTGTAATTTGGACAGAAGATGAATCTCTCAAGGCAATTTGGAATGAGATAATTACATGGACTTTTGAATTGCTTTATGAAAATGCTCTGGCCCAAGGAAAAAATGTTAATGCTGAATGGTCCAATGTAATGAAAAAAATAAAGAATAAAAAATAACTATTGAAAAAAATATCTTATGAGTGAAGCTACTATTCGCAAAGCAAAAAAACTTGTAGAGAGTGGAGGAATTGAAAAAATTGATGAGGATCTTTATCAGATTAAATCTTCTTCTGATCCCAACAAATCATACTTCGTGACCAACGATTCTTGTGAATGTCAAGGTTTCAAGAATTTTTACAAATTTCATCATGGAAAAGGACTAAAGGCCAACTGCTCTCATTTAGAGGCAATCAGAATATTCACCAAAAAAAAATGAAAATTATTTTAAATTTTTAATATCAATCTTTCCGGCATACCCTTTATTTTTTTTAACAATAATAGGTCTTCTGATTAGCCCAGGATACTTTACCATTAATTTAACAATTTTTTTATCTGTAAGTTTAACTTCATCCAGGTTTAATTTTTTGTACATTTTGTCTCGTTTTCTCAATAAATCACTGGGTTTCAAATCAATTATTTTAATAATTTTTGTTAACTCTATTTCGGAAAATGGTTCTTTGAAAAAATCTCTTTTTTGAATATCTAATTTCATTCTATCAATTTCTGAAATTATTTTTTTGCAGGTAATACAGGAAGATTTGTGAAAAATTATTGATCCTGATTCAATTTCTTTCATTTTTTAATTTTCGCTTTTATGTAATAAAATTGAATCGTACTTTCTTACCATTGGCTATTTATGCCTCATTTCAACTTGAATGATCTAATTTCTGGCTTCAAAAAGTCTCTTATGGGAGATTGTATTTAATGAAAAAATGCAGAAGTGTCCTTTATGTCAAAAAAAATATAACGATATGACAAAGGTTTGCCCCTTAAAGCATTGTTCTAACTGTGGTTCATTAAAATTAGAGACTCATAATTCTAGAAGGTTTCAGACCTATCGAGCAAAACAGAATTTTGTTTTTCTTTTGCCACCCTTGGGTTTCTTTGTTCTGGTTTATGGTTATCTTTTTGTCGGCGGAGATTTGATTCCCTTCCTTAGCATAGTTGCAGTTTACTCTGTTTTTTTTATAAGCATTTTATTTAAAATTACAATAAAAAATATTGATTGCAAAGAATGTAGTGCTAGCAACTTTCCATTTGTAAGTGATATTCATCTTAACCCTAGTGAACAAATAGGAAATTATCAAAATGATGAGGATCTAACAAAAAGAATCGCAAAAACCGTTCTTGAGGGGCTTTCTAAACAACAAAGACAACACAACAAGAAAGATATTATGATAAGAATAGCTGGAGCAATTTCTTTGATGGTCATTGCAATACTTGGAACATTCTTTGTACATACTGATGATGTTTTGGTAGGAGACATTATTGAAATGATAAAGTCTTTTCAATAAATAGATGGTTTTTCCAAATTAAAAAATACTAAGAATTTTCACCAAAACTTGATTTACCCTAAATTAAAACCTCTTGTATGAATATCTGTATTAGACCCGCCAAAAAATATGACATTCCAATAATTTTAGGTTTATTGTATGAGCTTGGTCGTCCAAAACCAAAAACCGATTATGATGTGGAGATTTTTAGAAAACTCGTTAAAAAACAAATATCTGATCCAGATAAATCAATTTTAGTAGCAGAAAATGATGATCTAAATGTTGTAGGGATGCTCAGCCTGATCTTTATTCCTCGATTAAATTACAACAGCCTCGAACTATATGTTCCTGAGCTTATTGTTACTGAAAAATATCAAAAAAAAGGTATTGGAACTAAATTAATACAGGCATGTATTTCTCTGGCAAAAGAGAGACAGTGTCATAAAATTCGACTAGAGTCAGGAACCTTCCGAAAGAAAGCACACCATTTTTATAAAAATTTTGGATTTGAATCAAATGCGTTTTCATTTACTATGAATATTAACTGAATTGATTTTAAAAAAAGTAATTTTGCTGTCAAGCACAGCATATGGATTTTTTAAAATCATCAGTGTTTCTTTCGAAATCACATTCTTTGCAAACTTGCCAACTCCTCTTTTTTAGAACAGAAAAAGATGCTTCATAATTTATAGAATACATCCTCCCTCCACAAGAAGGGCATGGTAATGGTATGTTGACTTTCATCATTTTGTTTTGGAAAATTTTGAATATAAGGTCCACGTATAATTGATAAATCGTTCATTCACTTATTCAGAATCTTCAACTTGAACAAGTTCTGTTCCATTAACAAAAAATTCCAAAACTGTTCCATTTACATTTACTGAGAATATCGATTCTAAATAGCCAACTTCAACATTCAAACCTTGAACATCAACTTGAATAGATGATTCTGAAGAATTTTGATCATTTAGTTTTTGATCAAGTGTGGCAGAATCTGTTGTAATTTCATTGATTGAATCTCCATTTAGAGTTCCATTAAAATTATTTTTAGAAATGTTCCCAGAATTGTTGTCAAAATTTTCTATCATATCACGGGTTGTACTAAGTTTATCTAGATAAGCTTCTTGTGCTTCTTCCAAGGTACCACCATTTTCTAAAATTTCATTTTTTAGAATATTTGCCTCAAAAAACAAATTCTTTGTAAAGTTTAGATGTTCTACAACTGTATCTCTTACTGCCTCATCCAAACTATTCACATAATTTTCGTATTCAGGACCAGAAAAAATCCCTGCACTTGGATTAAATTCCTCTATTGCTACAAGGCGTGATTCATTGGCAGCTTCTTTTTGTTCTTCAAGGAATGATTGCACTTGGGCAAGCTCGTTTTCAATTTTTTCATCTTCTAAATATTCCTGATATATTTTTTGATAATAATTGTAAAGCATAAAACCTATGGGATCGTTACTAAAATCCTCTGGATTAGCAGCAAGATATTTTTGGGCTTCCGGCGTAGATAATTTTTCTTGATTTACAGTCGTTTGTTCTAATTCTCCCTTGATTTGAAATTGAATACTTGTAATTCCTGTTTTACCGTCTTCAGTGGTAGCTGATATATTTACAATGTAATTGCCAGGAATTCTTTCTGTCTTGCCCAATTCTACTAAAAATTCTCCAGCCTGACTTGTTGTCGTAAATATGGACATAGAGCCTGACTTTACATTTACTGAGGCTTTTGGAACAGGTTTGGATGCATGATCCAAAATTATGCCTGAAACAATTGGTCGGTCCCCTGACATTAATGGTGCGTTTTCTACATTTGCTTGAATTAACAAATCCCATAATACAGCCTCAGAATTTGTGGCCAGAGGCAGGAGAAGAAGTGCGGAAAATAATATAAAATATGCCTTGATTCTAAACATAATACGCTTTTTTGATATTTGTTGTTAAGATAATGTATGAAGAAAAGCTAATTTTCCTCCAAATAATTTTGAGCAATTTTCCCATCTAGTTCTTAAATTACCATGCCAAATACCAATCATTCAATGGATTTAGAAAAATTTCGAAATGACGTTCATGAGGTAACCGATAGATTATCTCATTATTTATCACAAAGTGATTTATCGAAACTAAACTGTGTTAGGCAACAACTCGTAGAAATGTATCAAAAAAATCTTGTAAAGATAAACCATTCTGTTCTAGAGCTTATTTGTGCTGCCAATTTAATTGCCAATGGCTATGATGTTGAAGTCGAGAAAAAGGTTTCAGATATTCTAGTGTGTGATCTTTTTGCAAAAAAAGGCGATGGGGATACCATAATTGAAATAGAAACTGGTTTTACTCCTCCTGATCATGCTATGGATACAATAGATTATTCCACAGCACGGATTATGAGTAAAATAGCAAGGTATAGCAAATATTGTTCAAAATTTTCTCTGGCTACTCCGGTAATGGGATTGATCCCAATTCCCAAAATCTTCCTAATTCCACCAAATGCTAGAAAAAAAGACGATGTCAAAAAGGTTCAAAATTTATGTGATCGTTATTATAAAAACCCCCCAATAAATTATGATGATATTTTAAATGCTCGACTTCACTCCATTTATTTAATAAACGTGGACAAGAGTTTTGCAAAACCTTTAGATCCGCAAGGGTATGTAGATCTTACTGAAAACCTACTCACCAGAAGCGAAGTGAGTTATTAAAGATCCAAGCAATTTAAATCTCTGATTTCTTTCTTTATTACAAGATATGATTTGTGGGGCTTGTGAAACTAGGAAACATTTTGAATGCATTGATTGTGTAAACAATCATGAGACTCATTTATGTAGCTGCGATTGCCACGATGAAAATACTCCTTCCCATCCAATAAACAAACCTCATTAATTTTAGAAAACAATGAAATACAAAGAATGGTAAAAAACGGTGTGGCCGCAGTAATAATAATCCCCTTAACCATAGTAGCTATTTTGGGGGTTTCTGGATATTTGATATATCGTTTTTTTATTTTTGATTATCTTAGTACAAAATCATTAAATGATACTCTCAAGAAATACAAAATCAATAAAACCCCATTTGAAATTATTAAGGAGTATCATGAAAAAAAGGGACAATCTATTTCTGACAAAGACGTGTCAAAATTGGTAAAACAATACAGAAAAAATGAACCTGAGCAGTTTCTTGCTATGTATGATTCAATCAGAGAAAACTCTAATTCTGAATAAGTTTTCAAAACTTATGGTTCAACTGGAATGGAAATAAATGGAGTTCCTCCTGCACCAACTACCAATGGTAACTTTCCATCCCATTCTTGGGTTTTGAGCCATTCTAAATAATTGGGATTTTCTGCCAAGGCAAGATTAATAATTTTAATTGCCTCAGCTTCTCCTTGTGCTTCAGCAATGTTTGCTGCTGCGAGGCCTTTTGCTTGTTGCTCCAACTGTCTTGCTTCAACTTCTATTCTTCTGAGATCGTTTTCAGCCTTTAGGGCTTTTTGTTCTGCTTCTACTTTGGATTCGATAGCTTGAGCAAATAATGCAGAAAATTGAAAGTCAGTAATGGAAATGACATCCGTAATGATATTGTATACATTTAGACGAGTTGTAATTTCTTGTTCAATATCACTTTTAACCTGAGGTCGTTTTGTTATTAATTCCTCTGCATTATATCTGGCTGTAACTTGTTTGACTACCTCTTCTACGGCAGGTTGAATGACCCTACTTTCATACTCTAACCCTACTTGTTTGTATAGTGTATGAATTGAATTTGGTGATGGTCTATAGTTTACAGTTACTTCAGTTGTCACAGTCTGAAGATCTTTTGATGCAGAAGATGTAGCCTTTACAAATTTAAGAGTACGAACTTCCATATTTACAACTGAATCTTGGAAAGGTACTACGAAATGGAGTCCTTCATCTAAGGGGGCATTACTTGTGTCAACAGCGTTCCAGTGTAGCAGTACTCCTCTGTTTCCTGCGTCAACAATTTGAACAGATGCAGTAATAACTACTCCAATAATTATGAGGATGATTACGCCGGCAACAACTGCTTTTGCTTTACCAAAGTTAACATCTATTTTTGGTTGTTGGTATTTTGACAACATAAACAGTTGCTTTTTACCATAATTATACTATGTCATCCTTTGAATAAAATCTCTTAAATCCCTTATCGGTAAGAATTAGTTCTATTTTTGGTCCAAACAAACCTTGTTTGTTTTGAACTTCCATCATTCCTTGTTCTTCTAAATTTTGTAATGTTTTATCTAATGTTTTACTATCTATGCCCAGATTCTTCTGAATAGCATCAAAATTTTTTGTTCCTCGATTCAATTCACCCAAAACTAACATTTGCAACGATGGTGGTTTCATATCTTTTGGTATGTCGACTCTACTTGCTTTCTGTGATAATTCATCGATCAATTCGTTTGTTGATTGATAGGTTTGTTGTGAAAGGTTTATTGATTCTTTTTCCTTTTTTCCTTTCCATTTTTGAATTACTTTTGGGATAATTCTAGAGAGAGGAATAATCAAAAAAAATGCCAAATAAATCCACGAAATTCCTTCAAAAGCCATGTAATTCCTTTGAGGTGTTTCCTATTTCATTATTATCTTTCCTATTGGTCCAAATTATGCGTAACCTTCTAGAAAATTTATTAAAGTTTTTTTAATTTTGCCCAATTTATAAAACATCTTCATATTTTAACTATTACTAAATTTTCCAGATCTAAACTAAAATTTAATCAAACATGAAGATTCATAAAGCAAAAAAACTTTCAATCGACAAATTATGGAAACATCAATGGAAGACTTTGGAACACTAGAGTATGTTCTTGACAAGTATTCTAAAACATGGAGTTGGAAATTAACCGGTCAGCGTGCTGTCAGTATGATTTCGAAACTTGTGCCTGAGGCATGGTATGGTGAAACAATCGATGAGGTAATTATTCCTGATAGCACTGAGAGCGTCAAACATCTAAGAGCAATGGTGGAAAGGTATCCTCTTGAAATATTATCAAAATCTGCTTGGCAAAGAAAGGTTGTCAAAACTTATACGCCCAAACCTAATTTTCCTCAAGTAAAACATAAACTAAATCGTGCCAAAGCTGGTGACCAATTTAGAGGAAAATTACTAAACTTTCAAAAAGAGGGTCTTGATTTTTTACTAAAATCGTCTGGTAATGCTTTGCTTGCCGACGAGATGGGTCTTGGAAAAACAGTTGAAACCTTGTCTTACATTTCAACAGAAAAACAGACATTTCCAGTTTTAGTTGTGGCGCCATTGGTAACCTTGCAAAACTGGGACCGCGAAATATCCAAATTTGTTAAGAAAAAAAGTAGAAATGGGAGAATTGTAGAAAATGAATCTCCAACTACTACTATTATCCGTACTGGCAAATTACAGGAACTTCCCAAAACAGATTTTTACATTATTAATTACGAATTACTTTACAAACGACTACCTGATTTATCAAAACTAAACAATAGAACTATTGTATGTGATGAAGTACATAACCTGCGTTCAAAAACCACTCAAAAGTATAAAGCGATCAAAAAATTAGCAGCCCTCCCTTCAGTTTCTTACCGAATTGGACTTTCAGGAACTCCAATTTACAATCGTGGCTCTGAAATATGGCCAATAGTAGATATTTTAAAACCTGGTTTGTTGGGCAGTTTCAAAGAATTCTGTGAATATTTTTGTTATGTCAATGAAAAAGGAAAGGCCATTGTACTTGAAACCAAGAGGGCTTCTTTAAGGAATGAATTACAAAAACATGTGATGCTTAGAAGAAAAAAATCTGATGTTCTAAAGGAACTCAAGGATAAAGTACGTTACAAGGAGGTGATAGATTCCGACACTGATTATTATCTTGAAGAGCTTGACAGGATTTGGACTAAATTAGAGGAGGAGCAAAAGGATGCAGAAACAGCCTTTAAAAAATCTGCCTCATACCAACGGGCAATACAAAGTGAACGTCAAGTTGCTGGAATTGCAAAATTACCTCATGTAATTAACTTTGTAAAAAACATCATGGAAATTGAGGAAAGCGTAGTTGTATTTTGTCACCATAAAGTAATTCATAAATTACTTCATGAGCGTTTGGAGGAATTCTCTCCTGTTTCCATAATTGGAGGCCAAACTGATTCAATGCGACAGGATCAAATTGACAAGTTCCAGAAAGGTGAATCAAAACTAATGATTGCGGGACTACGTGCAGGAAATGTTGGTATTAATTTAACACGGGCAAAATATGTTATTTTTGCAGAATTAGATTGGAGTCCAGCAATTCATAGACAAGCTGAAGATAGATTGCACAGGATAGGTCAAAAAAATACTGTTTTTGCATATTACTTGATTGGAAACGGAACATTAGATGACCATGTTGCCAGCATTTTGGTCGACAAAAGTTATGAAATTGATTCTATAATGGATGAAAAAATAGATTCCTACGAAAACAAGGATAAAGCTAAGCTAATTTTAGCTCAAATTCATGATAAGATTAGTTCACGATAACTAATTTTCTAACCTATTTTTAATTTTCAATAAATTTGAAATTAAATTTTCTTTTTTGTTTTCTGAAATTTCCTGAATTTCTTTTATCTCTTTTATGGTTTCTTCAATAATTGAAAATAATTCACTCTGGGATTCACTAATTTCTAGTTTATTGTAAAATCCCTTTTTTTCGGTTTTTGTAATTTGATCAATTCCTTCTGGCAAAATCTCATACATTTTTATAATTCCTCTTTCATTTCGTAACGGAGACATCAAAACAAGTTGTCTTTTTCTCAAATCTTCAATTTCCATGTGAATTTGGTCTGGGGGCAAATGTAAAAATGAGGCTATTTTTTCCAAATTTTGGGATTTTATTTCCAAAATTCTAAGAATTTTTATCCACAAGGGAATTTCATCATCCCACAAAATATGCTTAGCATTTTTAGTTATGGTAAAGGAACCATCTCTGTTCATTTCAATTAATTTTCGGTCTTTTAGAGATGCTAAATGATCTAATATCCTGCCAACTCCAAGGTTTTTTATTTCGGAATTTTCAATGTCGTTTTCATTAAACATTCCATTGTGTTTAATTCCTAAATGTAAGATTTGTAAATCCACCATGTTCAATTTTGTCATAAAAATTTTTAGAAGTTTGCCATTATCATTCTTTCCATTGTAAATTATATTTGGAAGTAGATTAATTCGAATTATGGTTCGATACCAACTTCCTAGATTACCATATGGATATGATGAGCTTGAACCATTTATTGATAAGCAAACTATGGAAATTCATCACCAAAAACATCATCAATCATATGTTGACGGATTAAATAAATCACTTGAAGAAATTTCAGGTTCTTTTCACCCTCAATATATTACCTCAATCCTTTCAGATTTGAATTCGATTCCAGAACATTCAAGAAATAAAATAAATTTTTTTGGCGGTGGTTTTGAAAATCATAGATTATTCTGGGATACCTTGGTCCCAAATGGAGGGGGCAGACCTGGTGGAAAATTAGAAGATTCTATTGACGTTTATTTTGATAATTTTGAAAATTTTAAAAAAATATTTTCAAGAAACTCAATTTCTATTGAAGGAAGTGGATGGAGTTGGTTGGTGTTTAACCAAACATTTAACAAAATTGAGATTAGCTCCACTAAAAACCAAGACAGCCCTTGGATTTTTAACAAAATCCCCTTATTGGGTTTAGATATGTGGGAGCATGCGTATTATCTAAAATATCAAAACAAAAGGGATGATTATGTGTCATCTTGGTGGAATGTAATTAATTGGGATTATGTGGAAAATAGGTTTTCAGAACTCATGAATTAAATTTTACCTAGGCCAATTTTTCTTGAGTTTATCTAACAAATGTTTATTTTGTAATTAAATTTCAAACATTTGTAAAGAAATAAAGACAGTTATTTTATGTGTCTTAATGAATATAGCACAATATGAGCAATATGTATATGTTAAAAAAAGAAGGATTTGAGGAAGGTAAAATCAAACAAGCTTTGGACATGCTTTTGGTAGATAGAAAAAATGAGTTTCGAGAACTATCAAATATGATAATGCCTAAAACATTATCAGAACCCATTAAAAATTGGGAGCAGTTTGTTATGAATTTCTGTCTAGACGTTAATGATGCGTTTAAGACTTGGTCAGGTAAAGCGGAGTTAAACCATAATTCCCCACAAAAAGCTTTGACTATTCTAAGACAGCTTTCGAGAGATAAAACAAACATGACTCAATTATCTCACTTACTGAATATTTCCTTTGATTTGGCTGAGGAATTCAAAGAGATCTATAGACGAATTTAAAGAAGAAAAAATCTAGTTCCACTGCTCTCGCTGTGGAGTAGAATCTTTAAAGAAAAGCAGATGCTAGGTTTTTTTAAAAAAATTCTAGCCTCTACCAATTCTGAAAATCGCAGTACTGCATGAGGGGCATGTACCCTTGATTGCAGGTTTGCCATTTTTCATAGTGTATGGACTTGCTCCGGTGATTTCTCTTTTATCCCGGCACTTTACGCAATAACCGATTGTCATACAATTTCTACGCGTGAGGTTCTATTAGCGAGAACTTGTTAAACTTTTTTTACTATGAGGCAAATTACCGATCTTAATTTT
>Ga0102947_1000618_pt1 | contig 12579 bp, 6 predicted proteins | sample SalPon2A_A_D2_MG_FD_78210 | JGI IMG/M metagenome (GOLD analysis project Ga0102947, IMG submission 78210) | Soil microbial communities from South San Francisco under conditions of wetland restoration - Salt Pond MetaG R2A_A_D2_MG | ecosystem: Environmental > Terrestrial > Soil > Wetlands | place... | reverse complement strand
TGCACGGGTCCTATCCTGGGTGGGTTGCTGGGCAGCACAACCCTGGCGGAAGGCGATGTGGCGACGAATTTATCGGCGGGTATGTTGGGATTTGGCGTAGCATTAGCCCTGCCCTTTGCCCTATTTGCCCTATTTCCTGCCTGGCTGCATTCGCTCCCCAAATCCGGTGGATGGATGAATACGGTCAAAGGTGTACTGGGGTTTCTGGAATTGGGACTTGCGCTGAAATTCTTATCCAATGCAGATTTGGTTGGGAACTGGGGTTTGTTAAAACGCGAATTGTTTTTGGCGATCTGGATTATATTGGCCATTCTTCTCGCATTATATCTTTTCGGACTTTTCAGATTTTACAGGAACGGCAAACAAAAAATATCGCTTACCCGAAAGAGTATAGGTGTACTGAGTGCAATATTTGCCATCTACCTGACGATGGGACTGCTGAAGGTTACCCCCCTGAAGCTTTTGAGCGGTTTTCCACCGCCTGATTTCTACAGTATTTTTGAACAGGAAAGTGATTGCCCGCTTGGCATAGATTGTTTTAAGGACTTTGACGAGGGGTTGGCACATGCGAGAGAAGTAAACAAACCCATCTTACTCGATTTTACGGGATGGGCCTGCGTGAACTGTCGTAAAATGGAAGAAAACGTATGGAGTGAACCCGACATCTTTCCTTTGCTCCAAGAAGATTATGTGTTGATCTCACTGTATGTGGACGACCGAAAGGAACTTCCGGAAAGTGAACAATTTGATTTTAAATTTGATTCGGGCAGGGTAAAAACCATCAATACGGTAGGCGAAAAATGGGGTACTTTCCAGACCCTCAATTTTGGTGCCGCATCACAGCCTTATTATGTGCTTCTCTCACCCGATTTGGAGCTGCTGAGTCGTGCTGTACAGAATACGGATAGTGAGAGTTATAGGAACTGGCTTGAGAACGGACTTAAAAAATATAAAACACTTGCCGCTTTGAAGAACCAATGAGATGCCGTAAACGGTAGCTCTGCCATTTCTTTTTTACTTATTTTTTTATTGTAAGAAAGCCGCTTCGCCTACTCCGATGATACCCGGCAATTTATTTAGAAAAACCTCGTGGACCTCATTCTGACTTAGAATATGTCCATTCTTTTGGGCTCTTTTAGCCAGCTGAAATCCCTGTATTGCCGCCTCCATACGTTGCAGGGGTGTTCCGTGATGCCCGGAACTCTCAAAGGAACAGTCGCCAATGTTAAAAAACAATTCAAGAAAATCTTCAACTCCCTGCCAGTTATACGCGGCCCCCTTTTTATGTGTCAGGTAATACCCTGTAAAAAAGTCGGCTTCCAGTTCTGTAGTCCTCGTGGCTTCAGGTGCATTATCGGCAGGGCCATCGGGATACCAGTCATCAAAATTATTGAATTGAACCTGGTGCGCCCATTCATGGGCCATTATGCCATACCAAACCACTTTATCCTGTACCCCTGCTTCAGACGCCAATTCAACCAATCCGTCGCCAATGACAATAAGATCCCCTTGTCCCAGGAATCCGTCAAGTGCTATGGCAAAACCGTCAAAGGACAGCAAAGGGGTTTCAATTAAAAAGGTAGATTGCGGATTGATAAAATCTACGAAAAGATCTGCAAGGAATTCTGGTTCCCCGGGCTCAACAATGAACCAAAAATTTAAAATATCTATGATTTTCTGTTTGTCATCCAGGGTGCTGTTGTGTTGCCCCCTCACAGCAACTTCATCAGGCATGTCCCAAAATTTTTCAAGGCTTCGGGTGATCTTCTTCACAAGGTTGGTATATTGACCTTGGGACCCGAAGAATTGGGCGCTTTCGTCTGTAATGGTAAATAAGAAATTCATCTGGGAATACAGGTCGAACCATTCGGCACCCAAAGCATCGAGGTTACCTGATATGGAAGCATCGATAACATCATCAAAGGGGGTTGTACCGCATTCACTGGGCTCGACCACGGCCCTGTGATCCAGTGGAAAATCGTTAAACATGATGCCATTGGGCAGCCTGGTTTTTAGCGCCGGAACGGATAGTTCGGGACCAACGGTATTTTTTGACGCCCTGGCACTTACCGCATGAACAGGTTCATCATATAAATTTTCCTCCCTGGAACAGGATACGAATAGGAGGCACGTGAAAAGGGCAAGCAGGCGTGTGGTTTTAATGGGTGTTTTCATAATAGTGTAAGATTTTGATTATAGGTACTTAAAGATAAAAAAAATTGCACGCCGCTTGTTTTTTATTTATTAACAACGGCATCTGAGAAGATGTTATTGAAGGTGAAATAATATCCACCGGGATAGGTTCCCCGGGAATATATCCTTTTTTTTATCTTTTGATTAGCGCTATCTTTAGGTTTCAAAGCCAATCATGTGAAGAAGCTTAAAAAATTAGGATGGATCCTTCTTGGTATTATCGGGCTTCTTGCCGTGGCAGCCTTTATAGGGGTTCAAAGCCTCAAACCTGATTATGCCGGTGAAAAGAAGTTGTCCGGGCTTTCTCAAACAGCGGAGGTGTATTACGACGCTTATGGAATCCCACATATTTACGCGGAGAATGAAGAGGATGCCTTCAGGGTTTTAGGATATGTCCACGCGCAGGACCGGCTTTGGCAAATGGAATTGCTGCGTAGGGTGGCCAGGGGAGGGTTGTCTGAGGTTTTTGGAAAAGATTTGCTGCCTACGGATCGTTTTTTTATTTCCCTCGGGATCGATGATGCAAGCAGGGAAAGCGTGGCAAACCTGGATAAGGATGGCCAGCCTTCCATACTTTCCCGGGCCTACCTGGACGGGATCAATCAGTTTGTAGATGAAGGTCCAACGCCAGTGGAGTTCTATCTGACCGGGTTAGAAAAAGAAGCATTCTCTATCCGGGATATTTACAATGTTGTGGGGTATATGGCTTTTAGTTTTGCCATGGCCCATAAGACAGATCCGCTGCTTACCGAAATAAATGACAAACTGGGCCCTGAATACCTGAAGGACCTGCAGGTAATTACGGATACGGGAACCGTTCGCATTCGGAATTATCCCGGGAAAAAGCGGGATTCTCTCCAAAACAGCATGGGCGCCATGGTAGCGCATGCCCTGGATGGCCTTCCGGTACCGCAGTTTGTGGGTAGTAATAGTTGGGTCATCGGCCCGGAAAAGACAAAACACGGGGAAGTAATTCTGGCCAATGATCCGCACATTGGATTTGCCCAGCCATCCGTTTGGTACGAGGCACATATTTCAACACCAGCTTATGAGAAATATGGTTATCATTTAGCCGGGGTGCCATTTCCTTTGCTGGGGCATGACCGCAAAATTGCCTATGGGATTACCATGTTGGAAAATGACGATATCGATTTCTATTTTGAGGAAACCAATCCAAATGACAGTACCCGGTACAGATGGGCAAACGGCTGGGAGACCTATGAGACCGTTACAAAAAATATTAAGGTAAAAGAGGCCGGTGACGTGCCATTTACCTATCAGAAAACAGCTCATGGTCCTGTCCTGAACGGGATCGCCACCCAAATCAAAGGGGAACGACCGGTAAGCATGTCCTGGACCTATACCAAATTGGAAAACAGGAATTTAGAGGCATTGTATCGAATTTGCCATGGGGAGGACAAAGAGGCATTCCGGGAGGCCCTGGCCTTCATACATGCGCCCGGCCTTAATTTGATGTACGGGGATGCCCTGGGCAATTACGCCTGGTGGGGAACGGCAAAACTCTATCAGATGCCCGAGGGTACAAATACTAAACTAATCCTGAATGGCAGCGGGACACAAAAAGGCCCGGTACGCTATCTGGATTTTTCAGAAAACCCACAGGGCGTTAGTCGACCCTCGAATTCAGTGTATGCTGCAAACAACCAGCCGGATTCGGTGGCCGGAATGCTTTATCCAGGGTATTACCTGCCCGAAAACAGGGCCAAAAGGATTGTCACATTGTTGAACGCCCGGGATAACTGGGACAGGGAATCGGTTGGTGAAATGATCAATGATATTACTTCCTCTGTCGACCCGGCCATTGTCCATGACCTGGCAAGGCTGATCGACCTGGAAGAATTATCCGACGACCAAAGTAAATTGCTGGACACGCTGAATGCATGGAAGGGTGACTACCCCTTAGAGAGTATAGCGGCCACTGTCTTTCACCGTTGGATCTATTACTTGCTTAAGGATACCTTTGAGGATGAATTAGGGGAGGAATTGTTCAATCAATTTTTAACCACGCATTTTCACAAACGGTTGATAGCACCTTTGGCCCGAAACCACAGCTCGGTTTGGTGGGATAATACCAATACAGGACAGGTGGTTGAATCCCAGAAAGACATCGTCAGCAACTCCCTGATCAAGGCACTGGAATCCTTAAAAAAAGATTTGGGGGAAGATGCATCCGGGTGGGCATGGGGTACAGTGCATACCCTGGAGCACGGTCATCCTATTGGCAGGGTAACCGCATTGCGCTCCTTTTTCAATGTAGGTCCGTTCCCTGTCAGCGGCAGCCGTGAAGTGATCAACAATATGGCCTTTTCGTACGGGGAAAGCAGCTCATTAAATGTCAATCATGGCCCTTCCACACGGCGGGTGATCGATTTTTCGGATATTGAAAACAGTATGAGCATACTGCCCACCGGGCAGTCCGGAAATCCCTTCAGCCCTCATTACGACGATCAGGCAGAAATGTTTGTAAACGGGCAGTTCCGGAAGATGATGATCAATAAAGAGGAAATAATAGAGACTTCTGAATCTTTGCTTATATTTAGGTCAGGATAATCGAATTCCTTGTCTGTCACAATTATGTTCAATGCATCACAGTTGCTTCCGCATCCCCCCGAAAATTTCCAAATTTCCATAGACACAAAGATGTACAAAAGGGTTGCGATTTATGAGTGAGTTGTGGTCTTGAGGAACCGGTATTTGACTGAAAAAATGATAAGAGGCAGTAAACTATTAACAGCGTGCCTGGTGGCCGTTTTGTTTTATCTCCCCCTGGCCCGGGGGCAGGAAGCTATGGAAGATGAAACGTATCTCCTGTGGTTCGATCATCTGGTAGGCATAGAGAATACGGGATTATATGATGGGGTGGTGTATAAGGAAAAATACAGAACTATCAATGAGAAGTCCAAATTCTTTAAGAGTCCGGATTTTTTACCGGGTTCGGTTTCCTACAACGGGCAGGAATACTTTGACCTGAAGCTGAAATATGATGTATTTGAAGACAAGTTACTTCTTAAACTGGAAGATAGGCTGGGGGGAAGCACTTTGGAACTATTTAAGGAAAAGGTGACTTCATTTACCATAGATGGACACCAATTCATTAAAATAGAAACCTTAACAGCGGAGGGAAATATTTCAGGGTTTTATGAGGTTTCCCGGAAGAGCAGCTATTTTACCCTGTTTACCAAACACCTCAAAAAAGATTTTTCCCGCAAAGACCGCAGGACCCTCTACTATGAATTTGTTGATCTTAAAAAGAAACATTTGTTGTACTATAAGGGTCGCTACCAATGGCTAAGGAATAAAAAGGATGTAACCACCTTGTTTCCCGATCTGAAAAAGGAGATCGATTCCTTCTACAATCAGGCCAGAAGGCTTCGAAAATCGAAACCAGACGAATTTATGCATGCACTGATAAACCGCCTGGAAACACTAATGCCCCAGGGAAATAAAATCACTGCCGAATGAAAAGATTCGTCACTGGTGTACTGTTGTTCGGACTTTTCTTCGCCTCGGCCCAAAGGGAAACACCAAACATCTCAATATCCTTTGAAGATGCTGCTATCGGAGAGGTGTTGGCACAAATAGAGGAGATCACTGATTTTCATTTTTATTACGTGGCAGAATGGTTGGGCAACGGCCGCATAAGCGGTAATTACCGGGACATTCCCTTAGATGATGTGCTGGAGGACATATTCAGGGAAACCATCTTGAATTTTTATATTACCAGGGAAAACAGCGTCGTCCTTACACGCAGTAATTTAATCATCGATCATCTCCCTGAAGATTTTTTCGGGCAAAAAGTCCGTGGGGTTACCGAAACCGGGGAAACAGAGGTGAGTCCTTTGTTTTACAATGAAGAGCAGGAAGATGACAGCCCCGACATCCAGACGGTCCGGATCGGTAAGCAGGATGGCAACAATACAAGGCGGCGTTACCGTTTAAGTGGTATTGCCCGGAACGCAGAGACCGGAAAGCCCGTTCCCGAAATGGCGATCGTGGTCCGGGGTAAAAATATCGGAACAGCTACAGATACGGAAGGTCGTTACGAAATGGAGCTTCCCGCCGGGGTGAACATTCTGGAAACCAGCGCCCTGGGAATAGAGGGGTCCCTAAAAAAAGTGATCATTTATGATGACGGACAGCTTAATTTTGACCTAAATGAGAGTTTTGAGGTCCTTGATGAGGTGGTTGTCAAGGGCAACCGGGACAGGAATGTAGAGCAGGCCGCGACCGGCGTTACCCTGCTGGAAGTTGAAAAAATAAAGACCATTCCGCTGGTGCTCGGCGAACGCGACATCCTGAAGGCAGCGGTGACCTTACCTGGTATTTCCACTGCCGGGGAAGGAGCTGCGGGTTTCAATGTAAGGGGTGGAAGAACCGACCAAAACCTGATCCTCCTTGACAATGCCGTGGTGTACAATCCCACACACTTCTTTGGTATTTTTTCGGCGTTGAATCCCTTTACTTCAGGGGATGTAAATATCTACAAGGGAAGTATTCCTGCCGAATACGGGGGCAGACTATCTTCGGTTTTTGATATCAATACCCGCGATGCCAATACCAAAGAATTCGCAGGGGAAGCTTCCATCGGGCCGGTTACCAGCAACCTCGTACTGGAAACCCCGATCCTGAAAGACAAGGCGGCCATTCTTGTAGGAGGCAGGGCTACCTATTCTGATTGGATCCTCAGATCCCTGGACGAACCCGAACTGAGCAATAGCAAAGCTTCCTTTTATGATGTGATAGCCAAGTACAACCACACCATTAATGAAAACAATGAACTAAAGGCAACCGGTTATTTTAGCCGGGACGAATTTAGCATCACCTCCGATTCGCTGTACGATTACAGCAACCGGCTGTTTTCGCTGAGGTGGGATCATAAGTTCAACGAAAAAAATACCGGGAGCCTTCTGTTGTCTAATAGTGAGTACCAATTCAATATAGGCTTCGACGGTGAATCCAACGCTGATTTTGATCTTGGGTACAAGATCAATGAATCGGAGTTTAAATGGCATATGAAATACCTGGGTGACGGGGCACATAAATTAAGTTACGGCCTTGCGAGCAAATTGTACCTGGTGGATCCGGGTGATATACGACCCAAGGGGACCGAATCGATCGTTACCCCCCTGAACATTCCTCGTGAAAAAGGGTTGGAATCGGGTATTTTTATCTCGGACAGCTATACAGTGAACGAAAAGTTACTCATTGATGCCGGGCTGCGTTATTCCTTTTATGCGGCCCTTGGAAAATCAACCCAGCGTATTTATCAGGAAAATGCCCCCCGAAACGACGGTACACTTGTTGAAAACCGGGAATTCGACAATAACGAGGTCATTAAAACCTATGGTGGTCTTGAAGCCCGGGTTTCTGCACGGTATTTTTTAATGCCCGATTTTTCGGTGAAAGCCGGATTTAATAATGTCTTCCAATACATCCATACTTTGTCCAACAATACTACGGCCTCCCCGACAGATACATGGAAACTTTCAGATTTCAACATTAAACCCCAGGAGGCCAACCAGTGGTCGCTCGGTTTTTACAAAAATTTTGATGGCAATACCTATGAACTAAGTTTGGAGGGATATTTTAAACAGGCGAAGAACCTGCTTGATTATAAAGTGGGGGCTCAATTGCTTTTAAATGAAACCATTGAAACCGAAGTGTTACAGGGGGATGGCAAGGCCTATGGGGTTGAGTTCCTGATAAAAAAGAACGAAGGCCGGCTGAACGGATGGCTGGGTTACAGTTATGCCCGCTCTTTTGTAAAGCTCGATAGCCCTTTCCCTGAAGAGCGGGTAAACGGCGGGGAATTCTTTCCATCCAACTTTGATAAACCTCATGATGTGAGCCTTGTGGCCAATTACAAGTTTACCAGGCGTTTCAGTGCCTCCATGAACTTTGTCTACCAAACGGGCCGGCCGGTAACCTATCCTATTGGAAGTTATGACTTTAACAATGCCGAATACGTATTTTACAGCGATCGCAATGAATTCCGGATCCCGGATTATTATCGGTTGGATCTCAGCTTTAATATGGAAGGCAATCATAAAATAAAAAAGTTTGCCCATAGTTTTTGGAATTTCTCTATTTACAATGTGTTGGGAAGGAACAATCCATATTCCATCTTTTTTGTTACGGAGAACGGAGAGTTAAAGGCGCTGCAAAGCTCTATTTTTGCCATTCCGGTTCCGACGGTCACGTATAACTTTAAATTTTAATATCCTGGGATGGTGCATCTGAAAATGACAGTTAAAAAGATATTCAGGATGTTCTTCCTGGTGGCAGCGGTTTCGGTTGGCATAACATGTACAGAACCTTTTGAGCCGCAAACGGTTACTTTCGAAAGCGCCCTGGTTATCGATGCTACCATTACCAATGAAATGAAGCAACACGAACTGTTTTTGAGCAGGACGTACAGGTTTGAGCAGGAAGGACCCAATGCGGAAAGGAATGCCAATGTAAAAATTGTGGATGGTGCAGGAAACGAATTTGCCTTTCAGGAAACCAGCCCCGGCACCTACGTCTCAGAAGTAGCCTTTAGTGCCGTAGCAGGCACCGATTACCAGCTTATGGTGACTGCAGGCAATGGCCGATCTTATACCTCGGAAATATCAAAATTGCCGGCATTCACGCAAATTGACGATTTGTATGCCGAGCGATTGGTCAATGATGACGGGGTGGAAGGAATGGCCATCAAGGTAGACAGTTATGATGCCACAGGCAATTCTAAAAATTACAGGTATGAATACCAGGAAACCTTTAAGATCATCGCTCCGGAATGGACGACACAGGACCTTATTGGGGACCCGGCCGGGGGGTGTGACGTGCTGGTAGTTCCCCGTGAGGGGGAGGAGCAGGTCTGCTATGCAACGGTTGATTCCAATTCCCTTATCCTCACCGATACCAATGGTTTTACGGAAGACAGGGTAAGTGGATTTGTCATTAGGTTTATCAACAGGGATAATTATATTTTATCACATCGATACAGCATCCTCGTCAGGCAATTTGTCCAGTCTAACCAGGCATATACCTTTTTTAAAACCCTCGACGAATTCTCGGGCTCTGAGAGCCTTTTTTCGGAGTCCCAGCCGGGATTCTTAAGCGGAAACGTATTTTCTGAAGAGGATCCTAATGAAAAGGTACTGGGGTATTTTGATGTGGCATCGGTCACCGAACAAAGATTGTTTTTTGATTATGAAGATTTTTTTCCTGGCGAAGCACTGCCACCCTATATTGAGCCATGCGTCCGGAATGCACCCCCTCTCACCGCCGGGATCCCGCCCAGGTGCGTTTTGAGGGCTCAGGTGGAGTCCAACCTTGTGAGGTATGTTGATTTGAACGATTCACCGGCACAAACGGAAGGTCCGTACGTGGTGGTGCCACGGGTATGCGGCGATTGTACGGAGATCGGGCAAGTCGCGGTTCCCCCATTTTGGGTGGAGGATTAAAAGAGCTGTCTAATGAAGGTTAAAGTGAAAATAATGAAAATGGGAATTCAAACCCTGATCATCCTGTTTAGCATGGGTACATTTGCTGTCAATGCCCAGGTGGCCCTGGAAGACCGGCAGCTCCTGGAGGTCTATAAGAACATTCCCCAGGAAGGGCTATACATACATCCCAATGCCAGCCTCCTCCTTGCCGGTGAACCGATGTATTACAGTACATATTGTCTTGACCTGAAGTCCATGGGCCTAAGTGAATTCAGTAAAATGGCCTATGTCCTGTTGATAGGTGAAGACGGGGAAGTCGTCTTCCGGCATAAAATACACCTCAGGGCGGGCATGGGCAGTGGTGATTTTTTTATAGCTTCCACCATAGCCACCGGAAGTTACAAACTCATCGGGTATACCCAATGGATGAAAAACGGCAGACCTCATCATTTTTTCCAGACAGATATCCGGATTATCAACCCTTATCTTCCGATTCCCGAAAAATACCTGGAAATTTTTCCAGGAGATTCCCTGCTTCCGGACAGCATAACCAGCAGAAGTCGTAAACCAGTTGTGGTTCAACCTCTGCCAGCCCAAAATGGGAGGCAATTTGTCTCGATGACCGCGAACAGCGCCAAATTCAGCAATCGGGATAAGGTGACCCTGCATGTAAGAGGCTTAGGCACGGGGGGGAATTACACCCTGTCGGTACGGCGAAGGGATACCATTGAACATCCCGAGCTACCGCGTGCCTTTGAATACCAGAGCAATATTATAAAAGAGGCCAAACAAAATTCAGCGGATGAGGACAAGGCTGTATTCATTCCGGAACTTCGGGGTGAGCTGATCAGTGGGAAAGTTGTTTCAAAAGAAGATGGCACCGGCCGTGCAGGAAAGAAGGTTGCCCTGTCACTTCCGGGACGTGACTTTTTGGTGGATATTGCCCATACCAATAAAGGGGGGCTCTATTATTTTAATATTGACCGAAGGTATGATAACACCCTGGGGATCCTGCAACTACTTGATGAAAACAAAGAGGCTCTGGAAATTGTACCGCATAACCACCAGGCTCCGGATTTTGACGGCCTGCATTGGAAAACGTTTACCATCGGGGAGGACCTGCGGCAATTGATCCTGGAACGCAGCATCCACAATCAAATAGAGAATGCATATGCAGGCGTTAAATCCGATACCGTTCTTGCCCCGGAAACAGGGTCCCCTTTTTACAGGGATTTTCAGGAAACCTACTTCCTGGACGATTATACGCGATTCAATACCATTAAGGAAACCGTTGTGGAGATTGTAGACCATGTCTGGATAAAAAACAATCAGGCCGGAGCGCCCGTATTTCAGGTAAGGCCTTTCGATCTTTATCTGGAGACCAATGAGCTTCTGCCAATGGTCTTTTTAGACGGGATGTTTATTCAAAACCATCAGGACATCATGGATGTAAGCTCCAAAAAAATCAGGACGATGTACCTTTCCCGCGACCGGTATTTGGTGGGATCTGCCGTATACCAGGGAATTTTGGCGATGGAAACCTTTACGGGGGATTTTTACGAAACCTTTTACCGCGATTTCCTGGTCAACGTTCCGTTGTTTAAACCCGAGCCCATGAAAAAATATTACAGGCAACAGTACAAAGGCAATGACATTGATGCGCGCATTCCGGATTTTAGGTACCAGTTGCTTTGGGAACCTCATATAAACCTGGGAATTGAAGAAATGATCATTCCTTTTTACACTTCAGATATTACCGGGGATTTTGAAATCTGTCTGCAAGGTTTTACCGATACCGGCCGTGCCGTGTCTATCAGGGAATCGATCCGTGTGGAATAGGTCGGATTTGAACGCATCCCGATCCAGCACTCATCAGGCGACCTCCATTTGCTACATTTGTTCCCGTATTCATTCGATTCTGCAGGTCCTATGCAGGGAAGTTGTGTTTCTTTGCCATTATGGTCAACCGATTTCTTTTCCTGTGGCCATGGAAATCATTACAGGGGATCAGTGTTCCAATGGAATGCATGAACGGATAAATAGGGATGCTCACGAAAGTTTATGGCAGTGCTGTTTTTGGGGTGGAGGCTGCCACAATTACGGTAGAAGTCAACGTGGACAAGGGCATTGGATATCATTTGGTGGGGCTTCCTGACAATGCCATTAAAGAAAGTAATTACAGGATTGCTGCAGCACTGCTCAACAACGGTTACAGGATACCCGGTAAAAAGATCACCCTCAACCTGGCCCCGGCCGATATGCGGAAAGAAGGATCGGCCTACGACCTAACGCTTGCGCTTGGGATCCTGGCTGCTTCCGGACAAATTCAATCTGAACACCTGGCGCGTTATGTGATCATGGGGGAATTGTCTCTGGATGGCAGCCTGCAGCCCATCAAAGGGGCATTACCCATTGCCTTAAAGGCCAGGGAAGAAGGGTTTAAGGGGTTTATCCTGCCCATGGCTAATGCCAGGGAAGCGGGTATTGTGGATGGCCTGGAGGTTTATGGCGTGGATAATATCAAAGAGGTCATTGATTATTTCGATAAAGGGGAGCCCCTGGAACAGACCGTTGTTGATATACAGGCTGAATTTTACAAAGCGCTCGATTTTCCGGAGTACGATTTCTCGGATGTTAAGGGGCAGGAGAGCATTAAACGCTGTATGGAAATAGCGGCGGCCGGGGGGCATAACATCATCTTAATAGGTCCTCCCGGGGCTGGTAAAACCATGCTGGCCAAGCGATTGCCGTCTATATTGCCGCCAATGACCCTGCAGGAAGCACTGGAAACAACGAAGATCCACTGCGTTGTTGGAAAGGTCAAAAATTCCGGATGGATGAGCCAGCGGCCTTTCAGGAGTCCCCACCATACCATCTCTGATGTCGCCCTCGTCGGGGGCGGTTCGTATCCGCAGCCCGGGGAAATATCGCTTTC
>Ga0102947_1000617_pt1 | contig 12585 bp, 13 predicted proteins | sample SalPon2A_A_D2_MG_FD_78210 | JGI IMG/M metagenome (GOLD analysis project Ga0102947, IMG submission 78210) | Soil microbial communities from South San Francisco under conditions of wetland restoration - Salt Pond MetaG R2A_A_D2_MG | ecosystem: Environmental > Terrestrial > Soil > Wetlands | place... | reverse complement strand
TTTGGCCTGAACCTGAAATTTGAAAGAACAGCGGCCGCCATTGCTCAGCGGAAGAATTTTTTAAAGAGCAAAAAAATTGGCATCTGTGATATTGTAGCCAGTGCGGAACGAATCAAAGTGGATGCTTCTGATCTGGGGATGCGCAATGTAAAACTACGGGATTTGATCCGTTATCTGCAAGAATTTCCCCGCATTGAAATGCTTATTTTTACAGGGGGTAACAGTAAAAACGGCCCCGAATACTTTTTTAGAAAGTTACTGAAACAATACGGGATTCCACTGGGATTGGTAAATGACAAAGTACCGCGTATCCATGAGTTTGCAATGCCCGAAATCCGTGGTGCAAGCGAAAGTGAGCCATCCAGAATTATAACAACCGTTTCCCTTACGGCACCTTCGGGGACAGCCAACAGGGCTGTGGGCAGCCTTCGGGAATACAAGGACCTGAAGGACAAACATCCTGAATTTAACACTTTGGATTTCAGGGTATTGCAGTATCGGAATTTTTTTTAGAAATTCATAATTTGCCTGACTTTTTTATCCGTATTTTATCTCCTTAAAAATAACAGGTACTATTTACTCATTTTAATAAGCCGGATGATGAATTTTGAGCTCAACAAAGCACTTTTAATTTTAGAACGTACCCCGTCGGTCTTCAGGAGTTTGCTTCAGGATTTACCTCCCGGATGGATCCATGAAAATGAAGGAGAACACACATGGAGTCCCTTTGATGTCATTGGCCACCTGATCCATGGCGAGAAAACGGACTGGATGGTTAGGACAGCGATTATCCTTGGTAATGATCCCGGGAAGACCTTTGAACCTTTCGACAGATTCGCGCAATTTGAGAATAGCAGGGGAAAAGGCCTGGAAGCCCTCCTTGCCGAATTTGACACACTCCGGCAGGAGAACCTCAGAAGGTTAAGGTCGCTGCAACTTTCGGGGGAAGATCTGCAACGCGAGGGGATGCATCCCGAACTGGGCCCCGTGACCCTTAGCCAACTCCTGGCTGCCTGGGTGGTTCATGATCTTGGACATATTGCACAGGTTTCCAGGGTAATGGCGAAGCAATATAAGTCCGAAGTTGGCCCCTGGACCCAATACCTCACCATCCTGAATTTTGACCCTGAAGAATAATGGCATCGGGGGCTTTCTTTAATTTCTCCCCTGTGATTACGTCGGCCCCGGAGGAGTAGCGATCCTGTACATCAAATTCGGAAATTCCCAACAAAAGAGAAACCCCTGGAATTGTAAAAATCCAGGGGCTCCTGATATATCCGTTAAAATCAACTACTTTTTGTTTTGTTGATCTTTTATGGTCTTCTCGTTAATATCATATTTGTTGATATCAATATTGACATTCCCTGTGGGATTGGTGGGATTGCTTTGTTCAACTTTTCTTTTAAATTTTCTTTTATCATCGATTAAACTCATTCTATCACTTGTTTTTATGGTTCTCTTTAAAATAACGAATAACGTTCGGAAACTCCGTTAAAGTCCTTATAAACCTATGTTATAAACTGTTAAATGCGCTTATATAACGACTTTATTCGCAGCTCGTGATATTGGCTCAGATGTTTGCTGCTATTTCAAATGATGGTCTGCAAAGTACAGGAATTGCTCCCAGTCATAGATGGTGAGGTCGTGATCGCCTGTCCGGATATGATATCCTAGGGATCCTTCCCGAATTGGCGTATTTTCCAAAGGAAAGTCATGGTTCTCCAACCCGGTCAGGCCGTAAAGGGCGTACACCTTGCTGGCATTCTTCGCAGCCAAAAACTCCCCCCTGGGATCTGCCCAGCTGTCATTTTTTGCACTCGCCACATAGAGGGGTCTGGGTGCGATTAAGGCAAGGAGAAAGTGTTGATCAAAGGACATCTGGCTTTCCTTGTCGTTGTACTTATTGAAATTATCACAGAACCAATGCGGGAACTGGTGGTTTATGGCCGATACGGTTTCCCCGAATCTTCGTTTGGACAATGCGGCTCCCCCGCATCCTGAATCATTGGATACCACCATGGCAAAACGGGTATCGATTGCCCCCGCCCAAAGGGTGGCCTTTCCCAGCCTTGAATGCCCGATTACGGCAACCTTTTTATGATCGATGAGGTCATCGGTTTCAAAATAATCCACAATCCTGGAAAGTCCCCAGCTCCAGGTTGCTATAGAACCCCATTCATCCGGTTTGAACGGGCCATATTCAGCGAATAATGCGTGGACGCCATTTTTAAACCCGTCGTCAAAATCCGGATCAATATCCCCGTAGTGCATCGTCGCCACGCCATAACCGTGGTTCAGGATATTCAATATTGGCCAACGCGAATATTTGGAGCCCCGGGAGAGCTGTGAGGCTTTATTGTCCATGACCCCTATTTGCGTTCCGTTTAAAACCCAGCCTTTTGGTAAACTGATAGCTTCATGAGGTAATATAGTGTGATTTCCCTGAAAGTTGTATCCAAGAAAAACCGGGGCGGGTTGCTTTGTGTTGGGTAGAATCAGAAGCAGTGTAGCCTCACTGCTTTTCTCCTTGTTTTTGAAGACAAAAGTTATTTCCCGCAGGGTTGCCTTACCGTTAAAGGCATGGTTATCCAATATTTTTTCTGTCGTCTCAACATCGATTTCCCCGGGGGGTACTTTCCCGTATACTTCTTTTTCGATGGTGCTGAGGACTTCAGGCCGCCTTTTGGCTTCCCATGCTTCCTTTGTGGTAATCCTTATTCCCGCTTCTGTAACCTGAAGTTCAGGAAGTTGGTAAGGCGGTACCCTGGTTTCGTCCGTATTGGAAGTTTGACTACTTGAAAACATGGGCAAAAGAAGTAAAAAACAAAGCCAATAACAAGCGATTTCCCGGCCATGCATAAGTACGTACTTTACTTTTATTTCCATTTGATAGCTTACCACCGGTTAGTTTCTTTTAGTTCGGCACTCATGATTGCATAAAATACCCGGATCCCATAGGCGATCTGTCCAATTTTTAAATTCTCATTCGGACTGTGCTGATTGTTGTCAGGATTCACCATAGGTACTATAAATGCCGGGATCTTCAATTCGTTGATAAAGGGGGCAATGGGGACCGTACCCCCCATGATCCTGATCTGCACCACCTCCTCATCAAAGGTGTTTTTTAAGGTAGTGACCAAAAACTGACCATATGGATTGCTCAGGTCGGTCCTGAAAGCATTGGTAACACTGCCTTCGATGACAGTCATGATTTTGTCGTGGGCCAGCCGTTCATTTTTAGTGGGGGTTTTATCTACTATAAAAAAACCCTGATCCTGAATGTGTTTTTTAACCAATCCCTTCAGCCGGTGACCGTCTGATTCAGGAACCAATCGAAGATCCAGCTCGGCCGTGGCACTCTCGGGGACAATCGTGCGGGCTTTTTCCCCTACCCATCCTGAAGCCAACCCCCGGATATTGAGCGAAGGGAACTGCAGGGACTCCTGATAGAAAGTACCCACCTTTTCAGGAGATTTAATGGCTAATTGCACCTTGATGGAAGTCTCATCGTCCGGAACACTTCTAAGGACGTTAAGCGTAGTTTCATCGAGGGAAATACCGTCATAATAACCTGGAATTATGACTTTGCCATCCCCGTCCTTCATACTGGCAAGTACCCGGGATAACTGAAATCCGGGGTTGGGTGCATAATTGCCATAATGACCACTGTGCTGTGGTTTAATGGGGCCATAGGTTGTCAGGCTCATAGAGGTGATCCCCCTGCACCCATACACCATTGTCGGCTGTCCGGAAGTGTGTACCGGACCATCATTTATGACCAGGAAATCAGCTTCCAGCAAATCCCGATATTGCTTTACAGCATCCGGGAGCGGCTTGCTGCTTTTTTCTTCTTCGCTATCCAGGATAACCTTCACATTAAATGGGATCACCTGCTCATTTTTCCTCAGTAAATCAATGGCATTTAAAAACATGACGATAGGGCCCTTGTCATCCGAAGTTGACCGCCCGAAAAGCCGCCACTCATAGTTGATATCCGCTTCAAGATCATCGAAGGGATGGGTCTTCCAGGCATCGCCTTCCGGGGCTTTTAATACAACCTCGTATGGATTGGGTTGTTCCCACCGGGCAGGGTCCACTGACTGCCCGTCAAAATGCATATAAAATAAGACGGTCGGTTTGTCGTCATCCATAGGCAGCGCGGCAAAAAACAGCGATTCGCCCCTGGTCGGCAGGACGGTGGAATTAAAACCCCTTTCATTGAATTTCCTTGTAAGCCACGTAATGTTTCTGTTAATATCCGCATGTTCCAGGGCATCATTTGGGATGGCGACAAAATCTCTAAGCTCATCAATACTATGGCGTACCTGGGACTTTAGCTGGGCAGTTTCCTGAGAATATCCATAGTAAGTCACGGCCCATGCCAGCAGCAAAACAATTTTTTTCATACCTAAGGTTACATGCAATTGATTGGCTAAATCTAGCGAATTCTTTTTACAAAATCCCCAATTGCATTGGTTCCATTCTTCGCCAGGTGTTTGATAAAGGCTGAACCGATGATAGCGCCCTTCGCTTTGGCGGTCGCCTGATTAAAAGTAAGGGTATTGCTAATCCCGAAACCCACGATCAAAGGGTTCTTAAGACGTAATGAAGCCATTCTTTGGAAATAGCTCATCTGTTCTTCCCCGAAGCCGTCCCTGGCCCCTGTTGTACTTGAAGAACTCACCATATAAATAAAACTTTCCGAGGCATTGTCGATCTCTTTGATGCGCTTATCACTGGTCTGAGGTGTAATGAGAAAGATATTAGCCAGGTTGTACTTTTTAAATATGTCTTCGTAATGTTCCATGTAAACATCCAGGGGGAGATCCGGGAGGATAAGCCCGTCTATTCCAATTTCCCGGCATTTTTTGCAAAAGTTTTCAACCCCATATTGAAGTACCGGGTTAAAATAACCCATAATGATGAGGGGTATGGTCACTGTTTTTCTGATGCCGGCCAGTTGACCAAACAAGCATTCGGTGTGCATTCCATTTTTTAGCGCAGCCGTCGAACTTTGCTGAATGGTTGGGCCATCTGCCAGAGGATCACTAAAGGGCAATCCAATCTCTATCATATCAACGCCATGCGTTTCCAATTCCCTTATGATCTTTACAGTATCGTTTAACCGGGGGTAGCCGGCCGTGAAATAGATGGATAGGACGTTCTTTTTTTCGCTTAATTTTTGATTGATTCTGTTCATATAAAAATAGTAACTGGTATCAGGTCCGGGGTACGAGGCAAAAGGTGGCCGGAGCAGGCTGCCCGATCGCCTTTACCAGTGCGGACTATAAACCAAAATAATCGATGTACGTCTGTAAATCTTTGTCACCACGGCCCGATAAATTCACTACGACAATATCTTCCGGGCCAAATTTTCTGTCTTCAAAAATGGCAAAGGCATGGGAACTCTCAATCGCGGGGATTATGCCCTCTAATTTGGAGACCATCAGCCCGGCATGCATCGCCTGGTCATCCGTAATGGAAATAAATTCACCCCTCCCGGATTGGAATAAATGGGCATGCATGGGCCCTACCCCCGGGTAATCCAGGCCCGCCGAAATAGAATAGGGCTCGGTAATCTGCCCGTCCGGAGTCTGCATCAATAAGGTTTTGCTCCCGTGTATTATTCCGACCTTCCCCAGGGCGGATGTGGCGGCGCTTTCCCCGGAATGAACCCCTCTGCCCGCCGCTTCAACAGCGATGATCCCCACATCCGGGTTGTCCAGGTAATGATAATAGGCTCCTGCAGCATTGCTACCACCACCAACACAAGCGACCACATAATTGGGGTTGGGGGTTCCCTCTTTCTCCAAAAGTTGCGCCTGTATTTCTTCTGATATGACAGACTGAAAACGAGCTACCATATCCGGATAAGGGTGAGGCCCTACCACGGAACCAATGATATAATGGGTGTCCACCGGATTATTGATCCAATCCCGGATAGCCTCATTGGTGGCATCTTTCAATGTTTTACTGCCAGACAGGGCAGGCCTCACAGCCGCGCCTAACATTTTCATTCGCGCTACGTTGGGCGCCTGCCGGGCAATATCTATCTCGCCCATATACACAACACACTCAATACCCATCAGGGCACAAACCGTTGCGGTTGCAACACCGTGCTGCCCGGCCCCCGTTTCGGCAATGATCCTGTTTTTGCCCAGCCTTTTGGCCATTAAAATCTGACCTATCGTATTGTTGACCTTATGGGCTCCGGTATGGCAAAGATCCTCCCGTTTCAGATAGATCCTGGTGTTATACCGATGCGACAACCTTCCTGCAAAATACAGCGGTGTTGGTCGGCCGACATAATCCTTTAAAAGTTGCTGAAACTCCTTCCTGAAGGAAGCTTCTTCCATGATACGAATATAGTTTTGGCGTAATTCCTCCGTATTAGGGTATAGCATTTCGGGAATAAATGCCCCCCCGAATTCACCGTAATAGCCTTTTTTGTTTACCTGATATGTCATGCTATTCAATAATCAATAATTTCTGATTTAAATTGTTTAAGTTTTTCAATATCTTTCCTTCCGGGTTCTGTTTCAAACCTGCTATTGACATCAATGGCATGACAGAATCTGGACGCTGGTGTTTGCATGAATTTCCTGATGGAAGCCGTTTCCTCCAAACCGATACCCCCGCTCAGGAAGTATGGTTTTGAAGAGGGATAATTCTTAAGTAATTTCCAATCAAAAGCATACCCGTTTCCACCGGGGAGTTCACCTTTGGTATCGAACAGGAAATAGTCGCACACGCTTTCATATGGTCGCAATTCGTTAAAATTGAAGGTGTCCATTATCGAAAATACCTTGATGATCTTACATGAATTCTGTTGCAAAATGGCCTTGCCCGACCCTTTCTCAGGGAATGCGTCATTCAGCTCCTTACAGTATGCCGGACTTTCTTTACCGTGCAATTGCGCGGCATCCAATGAAAATTCACGGACTTTTTCAACGACCATGCTGATGGGTGCATCCACAAAAACACCAATTTTTTTTATGCCCGCGTCAATTTCCGGTATTTCGTTGTCAAAATAACGTTCGGACGGTTCCCAAAAGATAAAGCCCAGGTAATCCGGTTGCAAACCCGCAACTTCCAGAGTATTCCGATTCATTCTACAAACCTTCAGTTTCATCACTATGCGGCTATCTTAATGAATTGATAAATTTTGAAGCACTTTCTCCCGGGTCAGCGGTCTTCATAAATTTTTCACCGATCAAAAACCCCCTGTACCCAAAGGTTCTTAAATCACGGATCGCTTCTACAGAGCTGATCCCGCTTTCAGAAACCTTTACAAACTCCTCCGGGATCAGGGCTGAAAGATCCTTGCTGGTTTCCAGGCTCACTTCAAAGGTCTTGAGGTTCCTGTTGTTCACACCGATCATATGAGGGCCCGGTATCAATGATTTATGTAGTTCTTCAGCACAATGAACTTCCAGTAAAACCTCCATCCCTAGACTTTCGGCGAGTGTTGTTAACCTTTTTATTTCATCCTTCGCTAGTACTGCGGCTATGAGTAAAATGGCGTCGGCACCATAGGCCTTGGCTTCTACGATCTGATATTCATCTATGATAAACTCTTTCCGCAACAGGGGCAGGTTTACCGTGGCCCGGGCCAAAAGCAGGTCATCCAGGGAACCTCCAAAATAGGTCCCATCGGTTAGAACCGACATCCCTGAAACACCGGCACTTTCATATCCCTTTGCCACGTCGGTAACGCTTAGTGAATTATTTATTACCGATTTGGACGGCGACCGCCTTTTGTGTTCCGCAATAATGCCCACCCCATTGTTTTTAAGCGAAGTGGACAAGGAATGGCACACCCTGCCGAACAAATCCGAACGTTCCAGTTGGGAACTGCCAATGATCGATTTTTTAAGGGCTATCTCCCTGTGTTTGTCCGCTACTATCCTGGTGAGAATATCCATTATGTACTTAGTTGCTGTAATTTCTTTAGTGCCTTAAGGCCGTTTCCTCCCAGCAGGGACTCCTTTGCTTTTTCAAACCCCCTGGCCGGACTAATATCCTGAACCGTGGCAATGGCGACCCCTGCATTGGCACATACCACATTATTCTGGGCCTCCGTACCTTTACCCTGAAGTATTGTAAGGAAGATTTGGGCAGATTCGGCAATGCTTCCCCCCCCCGTAATTTCTTTGGGAGAGATGGGTGCTACCCCAAAATCGGCGGGTTCCAGGATCGCCTCGGAATTATTTGAAATTGTTTTGGTATCGCTGGTCAGCGAGATCTCATCGTAGCCGTCCAGTGCGTGAAGTATTGTAAACTTTTTGTCTGTGTTCTGGTATAAATACCCATACATCCTGGCCAGCTCCAGGTTAAATACACCGACCATCTGGTTCCTTGGAAAAGCAGGATTTACCATTGGACCTAGCATGTTGAAAAAAGTCTTAACCGCCAGTTCCCGGCGTATGGGTGCCACATTCTTCATGGCCGGATGAAACAGGGGGGCATGCAACACGCAAATACCGGCCTTATCGATCGACTTTTTAAGGAAATCTGCTTCATTGCTGAATTTGATGCCTAAAAACTCCATGACATTGCTGCTCCCACAGGTTGATGAAACCCCGTAATTACCATGTTTGGTAACGTTTATCCCAGCCCCTGCCGTGACAAAGGATGCCAGGGTAGAGATATTAAAGGTATCCTTACCGTCCCCGCCGGTACCGCAGAGATCCACCGGATCAAATTCAGACAAATCGATGGCGAGGCAAAGCTCTAAAAGGGCGTCCCGGAATCCTTCCAACTCCTCAATGGTAATACTCCTCATCATATATACCGTTAAGAATGCCGCTATCTGGCTACTGTTATACTCCCCTTTGGCAATATTCACCAGGATGGTTTTAGCATCCTCTTTGGAAAGTATTTCGTGATTGATCAATCTATTTAATGTTACCTTCATGTCCTTATGATTGAGATTGAAGTCCTTTTTAACCGAAGGATATTGTTTTATCCTTCATACTTTGACCTAACTGCGGTTTAACCAATTCTCTAAAATTTTCTTCCCATGAGGGGTTAGCACCGATTCCGGATGAAACTGCACTGCACATACGTCATAGGCAGTATGACGCAACGACATTAACTGTCCGTTTTTATCCAAAGAAGTTGCCTCCAACCCTTCGGGAAGGTCGGGATGGACCACCCAGCTGTGATAGCGCCCCACTTCGATAGTTTTGGGCAGGTCTTTAAACAACAGATCCTCCTTAATGATCTGTATTTCAGTAGCAATCCCGTGATATACCTCATTCAAATTCACGAGGGATCCTCCAAATACCTCCCCAATGGCCTGCTGCCCCAAACACACGCCAAAGATACTTTTGGTAGGGGCGTAGGTTGCGATTATTTCTTTTAGCAACCCCGCTTCATCCGGAATCCCCGGTCCGGGAGAAAGCACTATTTTTTCGAAGGCATCCACCTCCTCCAAGGAAAGTTGATCATTTCTCTTGACAACCACCTTACATCCCAGATCTTCCAGATAGTGTACCAGGTTATACGTAAAACTGTCGTAATTATCAATGACCAACACAGCCCCTTCAGACTCCCTTACATCAGAGGATCGTTGAGAGTTTTTATTATATTCAGGTCTTTTCATTTCCAATCATCCTAGATTATAGTTCTCCTTGCGGGTATGGAAGGAAGCTCATATGCCCTCTGCTATTTCCAGTGCCCTGGTCAGCGCCCCTAATTTGTTGTATGTTTCCTGCAACTCGGTTTTGGGATCAGATGCGGCAACTAAACCAGCGCCGGCCTGGTAGTGCAATTGGTGGTTTTTACTCAAAAAAGTCCGTATCATAATGGCATGGTTAAAATCCCCGTCAAAAGCCATAAAACCAATGGCCCCCCCATAGTAATCCCGGTTTGTTTTTTCATATTTCTCTATCAGCTGCATCGCCATATGTTTGGGTGCTCCGCTTAAAGTGCCTGCGGGAAAGGTATCTGCCACTACCTTCATCGTGGGAATATCCTTTTTCTTCATGCCTGTAACCTTGGAAACCAAATGGATGACATGGGAGAAATATTGTACTTCCTTGTAGTTTTCAACACTTACCATATTGCCGTTGCGGCTGAGATCGTTCCGGGCAAGGTCCACGAGCATGACATGTTCGCTGTTTTCCTTGGCGTCCTCGGATAATCTTTTCGCCAGCAGTACGTCTTCTTCGTCGTGTCCGGTCCGCTTGAAGGTCCCGGCAATCGGGTGGATCTCCGCTTTCCCATCCTTAACGACCAATTGGGCTTCGGGCGAGCTTCCGAAGATCTTGAAGTCCCCATAATCAAAATAAAAGAGGTAAGGGGAAGGGTTCACCGAACGCAGCGCCCTGTAAACATTAAATTCGTCCCCCTTAAATGCCTGGGTGAACCTCCTGGAAAGGACCAATTGAAAAACATCCCCGCGATGGCAATGTTTTTTGGCGAGTTCCACATGGGCCATATACTCTTCATCCCTGAGGTTCGAGGTTGCATTTCCAGCTTTCGTAAAATTATAGGAGGCAAAATTTCGGACGTTCAGGATCTGTTCTATTTCGCTGGTGTTGTCATCAGTATCATAGCAATGTGCAAAAATGTAGGCTTCATTTTTAAAATGGTTGATGGCAATGATGTTGCGGTATACTGCATAATAAATATCGGGGATCTGTAGCGCCCCTTCTTTTTTTGAGATCTCGATTTCCTCAAAATAGCGAACCGCATCATAGGCCATATACCCAAACAGGCCATTGTTTATAAATTTAAAACCATTGTTCTCTACTTTGAATTTACCAGCGAAACCGTGGATAATCCCAGGGACATCGGTCCCAGGGTCAATCCGGGTTTCTTGCTGGCTGCCGTCAGGAAAATGTTGCACGATCTTTTCATCCTGAATTTTGATGTAGGCAATGGGATTGCAGCAGATATAGGAAAAAGTATTGTCATTTGCCCTGTAATCACTGCTTTCCAAAAGGATACTGTTGGGAAACCTGTCCCGTATTTTCAGGTAGATGCTTACAGGGGTGATCGTATCCGCAAGGATACGCTTATAATGGGTCTGTAATTGATACTTCATGGTGTTTCCTTAAATATGTTAACAAGCAAAAAGGCTTGTCGTGATAGACAAGCCTTTTCGTACAGTTATACTACAATGGTGCTTAGCTCACGACATCAGACGTAAGTTTTTCCACCACCATGTATTTACTGTATTCCGTTTCATTTGGTCAAATATAGAAAGGAATTTTATAACTACAAATCAAAAGCGATAAAAAAAACCTCGCTTTCCCATAATAAGGAAGCGAGGTTTAAGATGGGGGATTGCCTCATTAAAATTCCAGATCCACTACCAGGTCAAATTCGTCATAAATGGTTTTGTCCCCGAGATTCTCGAAGAAACTTCCCGAACCATACCTTACATCATACTGTGCCCTGTCTACTTTCAGGGTAGCGGTGGCTTTGCTGCCGTAGATAGAAACATCAAAGGTAATCGGTTTGGTGATCCCTTTAATCGTCAGGTTTCCCGTGACCTCATAGGAATTCTTCCCTGTCGCGGCCACCGCGGTAAATACCAACTTTGAGGTTGGGTGGGATGCCACGGCAAAGAAATCATCAGATTTCAGATGCCCTTCCAATTTACCTTTATATTCACCTTCCAAATCATTGTTGATCAGGGAGGTCATATCAACCACGAATTCACCGCCTGCGAGTTTCCCCTCTTCAAATACAAGGGCCCCTGATTTGAGATCCACTGTTCCCGTATGCGAACCGGTAACCTTAAAGGCCTTCCAGGTTACTTTGCTCTCTTCGGTCTTCACTTCTTTTTTCTCACTGTTAACAGTGACGTTTGCGGATGCTGTTGCTCCAATTACAATGGCCAGGGCCAGGTTTAATACATTCTTTTTCATTTGTTAATGATTTAATTTAATTAAAGTGTTATTTCTACTTGTCCTAATTGTGTAAACAATTCTTTTTTTGATTGCCTTACTTTTTTATAATGCTGGGTTTCGTCATCATGCGACCGATAACCGACGGCGGCAATCACCGAGGCGTTTAATTGTTTTTCTTCTAATCTGAGTATCTTGTTTACCGCCTCAGGGTTAAAGCCTTCCATGGGGCAGGCATCAATTTTCAGCAGCGCTGCGGCCGACAACAGGTTGCCCAGGGCAATATAGGTTTGCCTGGAAGTCCACCGGGCTTTTTCTTCATCCGTTAAGGGCAGTAATTTCGATTTCATGAAATCGCCGTATCCCTTTAGAAGATCCTGCGGAATCCCCCGGGTTTGACTGACATTCTGTAAATAAGTATCCACCATCTCCCCTGAAAAAGAGGTTTTGTTTGAGAAGACAATAAGATGGGAGGCTTCAACAATTTGGGGTTGATCCCAACACGCCGGTTTCAAGAGTTCCCTGATTTCCGGATCTGTGATGACGAAAACGTGATAGGGTTGAAGCCCGTAGGAAGAGGCGCTTAATTGAACGGCTTCCAGCAATTGTTCAAGGTCATCGTCAGGAATTTTTTTTGAAATATCAAATTTTTTAGTGGCATACCGCCAATTTAGCTGCTTTATATAATTATTCATTATCATTAAAATTTATCAAACAATGCATT
>Ga0102947_1000616_pt1 | contig 12606 bp, 9 predicted proteins | sample SalPon2A_A_D2_MG_FD_78210 | JGI IMG/M metagenome (GOLD analysis project Ga0102947, IMG submission 78210) | Soil microbial communities from South San Francisco under conditions of wetland restoration - Salt Pond MetaG R2A_A_D2_MG | ecosystem: Environmental > Terrestrial > Soil > Wetlands | place... | reverse complement strand
TTCCAGCGAGGCCATGTACGATTCATGCGGCGTCCGCCGCGACCAGGCTTATCTCTTGCGCGTCCAGCCCGAACTGCTGCGCGGGGGACGATTCCAGGTCACCATCCAGACAGAAGCATCGCTGGCATTTCCGGTAGCAGGTAAAAACAGCAGCGCCATCCGTAGCGTCTTCGGTGATCCGCGGGATGGCGGGCGGCGCAGACACCACGGCGTCGATATCTTCGCGCCCCGTGGCACACCGGTGCTGGCAGCAGCCGATGGCGTAGTGAGCCGCGTGCGCAACGGTGGCCTCGGCGGCAAAACCGTCTGGCTCCGTGACCGCGACGGCAACAACCTCTACTACGCCCACCTCGAAAGCCAGCTTGTGACCGCGGGCATGCGGGTATCTGTAGGTGACACCGTCGGCCTCGTCGGCAATACCGGCAACGCCCGCACGACGCCACCGCACCTGCACTTCGGCATCTACCGCAACGGACCCATGAATCCGTATCCGTTCATCCACCAGCCAACCACCCAGCCAGCTACACTTCGTGCTGATACCACCCGGCTAGGACAGTGGGCGCGCACGACGCGCAACAATGCCACCCTTCGCCGCGCCCCCGACGCCGACGCTGACGCCATCCGCGCATTGCCACGCCAGACGGGTCTGTACGTGGCAGGCGGCACAGGGGCCTGGTACCGCGTCCACCTGCCCGACGGCACGCCCGGCTACCTCACCGCCTCCCTGGTCGAACCCGCCCAGCGCCCGCTTCGGCAACTCAACCTGGCTGCGGGTCAACCCGTACGCACCCACCCGACGCTTGCTGCCATGACCATCGACAGCCTCACCGCAGACACCGCTGTGCCCGTCCTTGCCCAATTCGACGACTTCCTGTACGTAGCTTCATCATCGGGCCGCGCCGGGTGGATTGCTGCTGATTGAGAAGCCCAGGAAAAACCTTTGCGCAATGGATCGCACGGATGCGGAAAGCGTCTAACCGACTCCATCTTTTGAGAGAAGCAGGACGATCCATTGGCAGATATAGAACAGGCTGATAAAAAGAAGAAAAAGAATCCGCTGACCATCTCGGCTACGTGGCGCGAAGCCAAGGCGTTGATGTGGACGCACCGCAGCAAGCTTGGCCTCGGGCTGATCCTGATGATCATCAACCGGCTGAGCGGGTTCGTCCTGCCCACCAGCTCCAAATTTCTGATCGACAACGTCATCGGGCAGCAACAGCTTGAATTGCTGGTACCCCTGGCAATTGCTGTCGGTGCGGCAACCCTCGTGCAGGCAGCAACCACCTTTTCGCTGTCGCAGATCATCAGCGTGACGGCGCAACGTGCCATCATGAACATGCGGCGGCGCGTGCAGGCGCATGTCACCCGCCTGCCCATCAGCTATTACGATGGGACCAAAACCGGCGTGCTTATTTCGCGGATCATGACCGATCCCGAGGGCATCCGCAACCTCATCGGCACAGGTATCCTGCAACTCGTCGGTGGCATTTTCACGGCGGTGCTGGCCCTCGGCGTGCTGTTTTACCTGAACTGGCAACTCACGTCCATCACCATCGGCATCCTGGCGCTGTTCGGCAGCGGCATGGCGCTGGCGTTCACGCGGCTGCGTCCGATCTTTCGCAAACGTGGCGAGATCAACGCCGATGTCACCGGGCGGCTGAATGAAACGCTCAATGGCATCCGCATCGTCAAAGCGTACGGCACGGAGGAGCGCGAGCAGGGCGTGTTTGCGGAAGGCGTCGAACGGTTGTTTCTGAACATTAAAAGCTCGATTACGGGCATCTCAGCCATCTCCTCGTTTGCCGGGCTCGTGATCGGCGCGGTGGGCGTGCTGATGATTCTCGTCGGCGGCCGCGCCATTGCGGGCGGCGAAATGACGCTCGGCGACTTTGTGATGTACGTGTTCTTCATTGGCCTGCTCGCCGCACCTATTGTGCAGATGGCATCTATTGGCACACAGATTTCGGAGGCGTTTGCGGGATTGGATCGCATCCGTGAAGTGCTCAAGATGACGACAGAGGATGAGGAAGACGAAGCGCGTCAGCCACTGTCGGATGTGGAGGGTAACATCGTATTCGAGGATGTGCACTTTGCCTATGAGGAAGATGTGCCGGTGCTGAAAGGCATCTCGCTGAGCGCCCAGGCAGGCACCACGACGGCGCTCGTCGGGTCGAGTGGATCGGGCAAGAGCACGCTGGTGAGCCTCGTGATGGCCTTCAACCGCCCCGACGCAGGCCGCATTCTGGTAGACGGGCACAACCTGAGCGAAGTGCGCCTCAAAGACTTCCGTTCGCACCTCGGCGTGGTGATGCAGGAAAACTTTCTGTTCGACGGCACCGTGGCAGAAAACATCAAGTTTGCCAAACCCGATGCGAGCCGCGAAGAGGTCGAGCGCGTCAGTCGCCTCGCTAATGCGCACGACTTCATCTCCGGCTTCCCCGATCGCTACGACAGCGTCGTCGGCGAGCGCGGCATCAAGCTATCGGGCGGGCAGCGACAGCGCATCGCCATCGCCCGCGCCATCCTCGCCGACCCGCGCATCCTGATTCTGGACGAAGCCACCTCCAGCCTCGACAGCGAGAGCGAGGCGCTGATCCAGGCGGGTTTCCGGAGCCTACGCGAAGGCCGCACCACCTTTGTCATTGCACACCGCCTCTCCACCATCCGCAGCGCCGACCAGATTCTCGTCCTCGAAGACGGCGAAATCTTGGAATGCGGCACGCACCAGGAACTGATGACCGCCGACGGACGCTACCGCGAACTGCACGACCGGCAGCATGTGTGGGAGGAAAACCTCTTCATCAACCCCGGCGAAGATTATATGCCGGTGGGCGAAGCGCAGTCATAGCGTAGTATTCCCAAATCAAAAATCCTGCTACGGCAGCCCGTTAATGGCGAGGCATTGATTGGTATAGTTCAGGTCTTCCGTCACCTCTTTGCCCAACCATGCAGGGGGCTCAAAGCAGTTCGCGGCTTCGACGCTTTCAAACTCGACTTCGGCGGTAACCAGACCGTCCAGGACACCCGCGTAGACATCCAGTTCGATGGTGTGACCTTCGTAGGGAATGGCATACCGTTGCTTTTCAATCCGGCGTCCTTCTGTCAGCGGCCATAGCATCTTAAACTGGGTCGGCGTCAGGTCAATTTCCACCTCGCGGCGCTGTACGCCCTGCCCCTGCTTAATGGTCTGCACCAGGCGATCGTCGATCTCTCGGAGCCGCACCGAGGAACCATTGGTATCCACCACGAGGTACCCCTGACGAATGGAGGCAGGAGTTCCACACGCCATCTCCTCAGGCAAGGCAGGCACGAGAAACTTACGCTCAATTTCCCACCCGTCCTTGCCGGACTGATCCTTTTTAGGGAGTGTCTGTGTATCCATCTCAACGCTCTTCTGAACTTGCGCTCGGCTGCGTGGTTTGTGTTTTCTTCTGATCGTGTATTTTTCTGTGCTTCCCCCCAGCCGTACGATATGGGCATTTACGTCATCGACCCCAACGAGAATACGCGGGTGCCGTTCCTGCGAGGCATCCTTACGCGCTCGCTACGCTCTGCCGGGTTGTCGTTCAACGAAGCCTATCGCCTCGCCAACAAAGTCCGTGACAAACTCGGCTCCAACGCCAAGATCTCCACAGACGACCTGACCGAGTTGGTCATCAAGTATCTCGACAAAGGCGGCTACACCGAGGCACTGGAACGCTACCAGCGGCCCTCGCAGGCCATCGTCCCTATCAACGTTATCGACCGGCAGGGGCAGGCTTCCCCCTTTTCAAAAGGACATCTCTCGCAATCCTTGGAGATTTGTGCCTTTCCAAAAGACGAGTGCTACAGCATCACCGCCGATATCGAGCAACAACTCGTCATCAGTGGCATTACCGAGATCACATCATCCGACTTGGCCCGGTTTACGTACCGCCATCTGTGCGAGCACGCCCCGCCGGAAATCGCGCAACGCTACCTTGTGTGGGTCGAGTTCTCGCGCAGTGGGAAGCCGCTGATCCTGCTGATCGGGGGGGCACCTGGCGTCGGCAAGAGCACCATCGGCTCGGAGATTGCCCACCGGTTGAACATTGTGCGGACGCAGAGCACCGACATGTTACGCGAGGTGATGCGGCTGATGGTGCCCAAGCGCCTGCTCCCGGCTCTCCATGTCTCTTCGTTCAGCGCGTGGAAGACGCTACCCTCCCGCAACGCCCGTTCCGTCAGCTTCGACACCCACTTTGTAGATGGCTATCTGACACAGGCCCGCGAAGTATCGGTAGGCATCGAGGGCGTGCTGAAACGGGCCGAGCGCGAGCAGGTCTCGATCATCATGGAAGGCGTCCACATCTACCCGATGCTGCAAAAGCGCCTCGCCCGCAAAACCGACGCCATCGTCATCCCGCTGATCGTGGGCGTGCTCAAGCGCAAACAACTCCGCAAACAGTTGCAGGGGCGCGGGCAGCAGGTCACCTCCCGCCGCTCAGAGCGCTACCTCGAAAGCTTCGACGCCATCTGGGAGCTCCAATCTTACCTGCTCACCGAAGCCGACCGCCACCAGATCACCATCGTGCCCAACGTGGATGAACTGGAATCCATCCGGCTGGTGATGGAAACCATCTCCGAGCACCTCGCCACCGTATATGAAGGCACGCCGGAAGAGGTGTTTGCTTGAGTTGGTCAGGCAGTCTGTCTCTGAAGAGCGCCGATCTGCCGGAACAGCACAATGCCAGCGGCCAGCATCCAGCCGACGCCGATGGGGATGATGACGAACCCATAGGTGGTGAGGCCACTGCCACCGGTTAACATAGCTACGGCATTCAACACCCCCGCCACGGCAGTCAGCACGCTCCAGCGGGCCAGCCAAGTCGGCACCCAGTCTTCCCGCCCAGCCAGCGAGAGCAGGGGCGGACCGATCCCGAGCACAAGGATCGTCGCAACCCAGTCCGCCCGTGAGGCAAACCAGCCGACGACTTCGGCCGCCATGATCGCTTCGGGCGACGTAGCTGGCGCAATTTGCACTACCACTGCCAGCCAGGCCACGTAGGCAGCCATCACCAGCGGCGCACCGACCCAGTAACAAAACATGGCAAACCGGGCGATCACCGGGCGATGCCCAGAGAGGGACGCCATAGCCGTGGCAGCGATGCCCATCAGAAAGATCATTACGATCCAGATGGTGAGGTTCGTTACGAGCATGAGGCTGGCGTCTCCGGCAGCAGTGAGATAACTGGCTGTGTCGCCCGTAGCCAGGGCGGCATCCAGATCGGCCCCAGACAGGCCCCAGAGTGCCGCGCCTGTAAGCGCGCAGAGGGAGCCCGCAATAGCTGTGTAGGCCCCCACCCGCGTCGCCGTTTCGATGTGTTTAGCTTCCATCGGCTCGTCCTCCTTCCTGTTAGTTGCAACGGTCAGAGATCAGCCGTATACGGCTGTGGCTGTCTTGCCAGAGAAGCTATGAAATCACGTAGAATGGAGCAACTTAAAGGGTTGAGCCCTTGTTCAGCTTCAACAACTCACCCCCCGAAGATCCCGCGAAGGATAAAGAAGAACAGCGCTGACAACCCTGCACCGACGGGCAATGTAACCACCCACGAGAGCCCAATCTTGCCCAGCACCCGCAAGTCCAATGCGGCGATACCACGGGCAATGCCGACGCCCATGACGGCTCCCACTAGGATGTGCGTCGTAGAGACGGGCATCCCTGTGCGCGAGGCGAGCACAACGGTCGCAGCAGCAGCCAGTTCGGCGCTGAAGCCGCGTGTCGGGGTCAACTCTGTAATCTCTTTGCCGATGGTCCGCATCACGCGATAGCCCAGCGTGGCGAGGCCCACCACGATGCCGATGCCGCCGAGCAACAGGATCCAGATGGGCAACCCGGCCTGCTGCACCACCTGTCCGCCGGATTGAACGATGCTTACTACCGCCGCCAGCGGTCCTATGCCATTCGCCACATCGTTGGAGCCGTGCGCGAAGGCCATGGCGCAGGCGGTGAACACCTGCATCGGCGCGAACACCTTCTCTACACCTGCAAACTGAAAATCCTTGTCATCGCCGGAGGTGTCAGCCAGTTGCCGCCGGATGAAGAACTGCCCGATCGCTGCCACGACCAGACCAAACCCGATGGACAGCAAAACGGACGTGATGATCGAAAACTCGATGTCGAGGTGCTTGAGCCCCTTGAACAGCGTGACAAGCGCGATCAGGAAGCCGACAAGAAACAGATATACTGGTCCCCACTTGCGCGCATTCGCCATAGGCGTCTCGGTATCCAGAATCAGCTTGCGGATGCTGATCATCAGTAGCAGCGCGATCAGCCCACCGAGGAGCGGAGAGATCACCCAGCTTGCGACGATCTGCGTCACCTTGTCCCACTGCACTGCGTCCTGCCCGATCCCGACGAGTGCGAACCCGACGAGCGCGCCCACGATGGAGTGCGTCGTCGAAACGGGCCAGCCTTTCGCCGAGGCAATCATCAGCCAGATGGCTGCTGCCAGCAGCGACGCCAGCATGCCATAAACCAACAACTCGGGCTGATCGAAAATAGGTGTGGGATCAACGATGCCTTTGCGCACGGTTTCTGTCACCGAGCCACCCGCCAGGATCACCCCAGCAAACTCGAAAACGGCAGCGATGATAATCGCCTGTTTGACTGTGATCGCCCGCGAGCCAACGGAGGTGCCCATCGCGTTCGCTACGTCGTTGGCCCCGATGCCCCAGGTCATGTAAAGCCCGAAGATCGCTGCCAGCGCGATGAACCAGATGCCGTATACCGCGATGATTTCCATTTTTTAGGTTGATAGCTACTTCAAGGGTGAGGTTGTGAGTCTAGAAAGCCAGGAGGCTAAGAAGTCATAGACTCTTAGCCTTTCAACACGTAGACGCTTAGTCTCCCAGGCTCATAGACGCTTAAAAACTACCGTGCGATGAGCAGGCGAAGGCGATTGCCCACCTTTTCGGCATAATCCGCCAGATCACCAATCCATTCGATGAGGCGGTACCAGAACATGACCGAGACGGGCTTCATCTCGTCCTCATGCTCGAAGAGTGTGCGTGTCAGGGCCTGCTCCAGTTCGTCGGTCTCGTCCTCCATGAGGTTGAGGTGGTGGACCATTTCTTCGACTTTGTCCGCCTCACGCCCACCGAAGCCGACTTCCAGCAGTTCATCCAGTTCATTGATGATAAGAAAGGATTGATGGCACACCTCTAGACACTTATGCACGAACGGCTGCAACGCATCGGCGATGGGCGGCGGCACCTCCATCCTGCGCTCATAGAGCAGCCCCGCGATGTCCTGCGCTACATCGGCGATGGAGTCCTGCATATCGAGCACTTCGAGCAGGTCGCGGCGGTCCACGGGCAGAAACAACCCACGCGGCAGGTGCTCACGAAGTTTATTTTTGATGGTGTCCGCTTCGGCCTCGACGCTATCGATGCGTGCTTTGAGCGCCTCGATCTGGGCGTGGTCTCCAGCGGCAAGGGCCTCGAACAGGCTCGGTATGTTCTCTACGCACCGCTCGACCACCGCCATGTGCTCCTGCAATGAGCGAAACGGGTTGCGTCCAAATAGTCCAGCTAGCTTGGTAGGCACAGTGTTTCTCCAGGATGGGAAAGGGAGTTCAAGTGCGGAATGAGATACGAAACACCAGCGACAATCTCAGCATGCGCCCGCTTTTTCCATCGAACAGAACGCATTCTTCCCAACTGTGGCAGGCGCTGTGCTGCGTCGGTGGTGCGGCTGGCTGCCTTGCTGTATGGACTGTGCCCTGTAGCATCGTCTAAAGCACCATCGTCTAAAAATGTACATCCAGCGTAATGCGACCACTAACCCACGCTTCATCATCTGCGTTTTCCTTGCTAACGAGCACGTTGGGAATGAAACGCACGTTGGCGTGCGGCTGATAGGCCACGCCCGCAAGCACAAAAAGCTCATTCGTCTCCACATCCGACAGATCACGCTGCACCTGATCGACACGCGCTACAGCTTCCCACGCAGTCCCCAGGGTAAGCGTAGCAAACAGGCTGACCCCGGTCAGATTATCCAACGCGTCGGCCTCAGCCAACTGAATCTGGTTGAAAAAGCCTTCAAGACCTACGCGAAAGGTGGAAGCCTGATAGCCTATAAAAGCATTGGCGGTGGTGCCCGCCGTACGCTCATCGCCATACCCGGCGTAGTCGCCGCCGAGCGTAATCGTGAACGGCTCAGCAGGGTACCATGCCATCTGTGCATAGACGCGCTTGTATTTATCGGTCTCCGCGTTGACACCACTGTTATTAGCAACCATGAGCCCGTAACGCAAGGTGCCACCCGAAGTGACCGGCCCTCTGGCAGCTACGCCCATGTCCCGCGAGGAAGCAATCCCGTTGCGATCCAGCAAGGTTTTTTCGAGGCTCCGGTAGCCCCACACCCGTTCGGATATACCAAAAACCGGTGGTCCACTGAGGCCAAAGACCAGTTCATGGCCCTTGCCCCAAGGATTCGACCACTTCACGTAGAGATCTTTCACAAAAGGATGGATATCGGAGTCCTTGGCTTCAAGCCTTGCCCGTCCGCTAAAAGCATCGGAGAGGGTAAAATCGGTGGTGAGGTAGAGCCGTCGGTAACCGAAGCTGTTTTGTCCTTGCTCGCCCTCCACAGGCGAAGCCAACAGGTACGCGTAATCCGCAAAAGCCAGCCCGCTAACCTCGACCGTAGGTTGTGCCTTTACAGATTGCACGAACAACAACAAACAAGTGAGCAGGAAAATCGCGGTGCTTCGGGTCATACGAGACAGCTTTTTATATTAAGCATGGTTCAGATGGATCGGAGCGCAACAGCATTAAGATAACGTTATCCTAGTGTTAAGTGAGTGTTATCAAATTGTTAATAAAGCCCGACGGGGATCAATTTCGAGGATCAGCATCACCAATACGAAGAGATAGCGCTGAGTAGGACTGCAAGGAACCTGCAAGGCATCCTGGGGATGTACAACCCGCTCTCCCTCTGCAACCCAACGCCGCCGCAATGTCCAGCCTGCTCCAGCCGCACCACCTTGCCTTGCTCCACGACCTCGCTGACGAAGCAGAAGACCCGGCCCTACAGCGACGTGCCCATCTCCTCTTGCTCTACCACGAAGGCCACTCAACCCGTGAGGTAGCGCAGGCGGTGGAACTTTCGGAAAGTCAGGTGCGCCACTGGCGACGGCAATTCAAGCAACATGGCATGGCCCTCTTCCCGTCCGTCGATCAGGCCGAGCCAACCACAAACGGACAGGCCAAGCCAGAGAATAAATCGAAAGTGCCTGCTGCCGACACGGCAACGACGTATCAAGGGCCTTTTCATCTGAGTGACCCGGACCTGTTTGTCAATCGAGAGTTGAGCCTGCTGGAGTTTCAGCGGCGCGTGCTGGAGGAAGCGGAAGACGAAAGCAATCCGCTACTGGAACGGCTCAAGTTCCTCGCTATCGTCGGCTCCAACCTGGACGAGTTTTTTATGGTGCGCGTGGGTGGGCTGAAAAAGCAGGTGGCTGCGGGCGTCACTGATCTCTCGCCCGACGGCATGACGCCTGCCGAGCAAATTGCCGCTGTCCGCCAGGTAGCCCAGCAGTTGATGGAAGAGGCTCAGGCCACCCTCCGCGACGACCTGCTCCCGGCGCTGCGAAGCCACGGCATCTTTCTGTTCGACTACGACGATCTCAACAAGAAGAAAAAGACCACCGTCGATACCTATTTCGAGGAAGTTATCTTCCCGGTGCTGACGCCGCTGGCCTTCGATCCAGGCCATCCGTTTCCGCACATCTCCAACCTCAGCCTCAACCTCGCCGTGTTGATCCGCGACGAGCAGGGGCGCGAGCACTTCGCCCGCGTGAAGGTGCCCCCCTCGCTGCCACGCCTGCTGCCCATCAAGCGCTCCTCGGGCAGTGTCCGCCGCGACGGGACGGTGCCGTACAACCATTACTTCGTGTGGATCGAACAGGTCATCGCCGCGAATTTGCAGGCGCTATTTCCTGGTATGGAGATCGTGGAGGCGCATCCGTTCCACATCACGCGCAACGCCGACATGGTCATCCAGGAAATCGAGGCCGACGATTTGCTGGAAACGATGGAGCAGAGCGTGCGGCAACGCCGCTTCGGATCGGTCGTCCGCGCTACCTTCAACAGCGCCATGCCGGAGGCCGTGCGGGCCATCCTGTACGAGAACCTGATGATGGATCCGAATGACGGCTACGCGCTGGACGGACCGCTGGGCCTGAGCAGCCTGATGAGCGTGGCGACGAGCATTGAGCGCACCGAACTCCGCGATGCGCCCTTCATCCCGGTCACGCCGATGCCACTCAAAACCGACCTCCGCGACAGCGACCTTTTCGCCTCCCTTCGCCAGCGACCGTTTCTGCTCCACCACCCGTACGACTCCTTCACACCCGTCATAGAATTCCTCGAACACGCCGCCGAAGATCCCAATGTGCTCGCGATCAAGCAGACGCTTTACCGCGTGGGGCGCAACTCGCCGGTGGTGAAAGCGCTGCTGAAGGCCCGCGAGAACGGCAAGCAAGTGGCCGTGCTGGTCGAGATCAAGGCGCGGTTCGATGAGGAGAGCAACATCGGCTGGGCGAAGATGCTGGAGCAGGAAGGCGTGCATGTCATCTACGGCCTGCTGGGACTGAAAACGCATTCCAAGATCGCGCTCGTGATCCGCAAGGAAGGCGACCACATCCGCCGCTACGTCCACCTCTCCACGGGCAACTACAACGCCGTCACGGCACACCTGTACGAAGATCTCGGTTTCTTCACGACGGACCCGGCCATCGGCGCGGACGCCACCGACCTCTTCAACTTCCTGACAGGCTATTCGGACAAAACCGATTACCGCAAGCTGCTGGTAGCTCCTATCACACTACGCCCTCGCCTGGAAGCCCTCATCAAGCGGGAGATCAAGCACCATCGCAAAGGGCACCCCAGCCACATCATCATCAAGACAAACGCGCTGGTAGATACGGCGATGATTCAGTTGCTCTACAAGGCGTCGCAGACGGGTGTTACGATTGACCTAATCGTGCGCGGCATCTGCTGCCTGCGCCCTGGCATTCCCGGCCTCAGCGAGACTATCAGCGTGAGAAGCATCGTCGGGCGCTTTCTCGAACACAGCCGCATTTATTACTTCCACAACGGCGGCGACGAGCAGATCTACCTCGGCAGCGCCGATATGATGCCGCGCAACATCGACCGGCGCGTCGAAATCCTCTTCCCCCTCGAAGAGCCGACGCTCATCCGCCACCTGCGCGACGACATCCTCGCCACATATCTGGACGACAACACCAAGGCCCGCCGCATGCAACCCGATGGCTCCTACGTCCGCGCAACGCCCGGATCCGATGAACGCCCCGTCAACGTCCAGGAATGGCTCCTGACGCAACGGCAAAAACGAACGTCGGAAGAGCGGCATCCGTGGGAAATGTTTTGATGTAGTGTGCTGCTCGGTCTGCCCTTGCACCAACGTCGGTGACGCCGTAGATTTGAACCAGCATCGGCCTGCTGTATGCGGCTGATTGCTAAGGCAGGCTGCTTCTTTCATGGCAAGACGAAGTGCCCATGGCTGTTTGGAGCAAACGTAGTTGTTTTAACCACGCCCTTCCCCAAACCACCAACGAGCGCTCCTTCTATGGAAGACCTTATCGGCACCGTCAATCTCTTTGCTGGCGACTTCACCCCCAGAGGCTGGATGCCCTGCGAGGGCCAACTCTTGCCTATCGCGCAAAACCAAGCCCTCTATACGATCCTTGGCACCCGGTACGGCGGAGATGGGCATCGGACCTTTGCCTTGCCGAAATCTCACTCCGCTTAAAGGCAACACGGGCACCGTGCAGTACATCATTTGCGTACAGGGCATGTTTCCTACCCGGAGCTAGAGCACGTTTTTGGGGAACCTGCCTACTTGCTCAATTATGTCATTCCTGAACTTCATCAGGAATCTGGATCGTATTGTGCCTGGATCCCTATCCTCTCCCGACTTGGCCTAATCGTTACGGACGGATCCCTCTTCCCTCCTGGCCCTTCCCTCTTCCCTATTTTGCCAAATATTGGCAGAACGCCGGTAGGTCTTCCCCGTTTTTCTTGCTAGCATAATCTTTAAACGCTCATCCTGCACCCAGCCTACTGGAGGTTTTTAATATGGCAACGCATCAAGGTCGCAAAGTCACTGTCATCGGAGCCGGCAACGTCGGCGCAACCGTCGCCGAGTGTGTCGCGCGCAAAGACATGGTCAAAGAGGTCGTCCTCGTCGATATCAAGGAGGGCCTGCCGCAGGGCAAAGCGCTCGACCTGATGGAGGCCGCCCCGATTCATCTGTTCGACACAACGGTCACCGGCTCGAACGACTACGACGCCACCGCCGGATCTGACATCTGCGTCATCACGGCGGGCATCCCGCGCAAACCCGGCATGAGCCGCGACGACCTGCTGGCAACCAATGCCAAGATCGTCCGCTCCGTCACCGAGCAGTTCGTCGCCAACAGCCCCGACGCCAAGCTCGTCATCGTCTCCAACCCGCTCGACGTGATGACCTACGTGGCCTACATGGCGAGCAGCTTCCCGAGTCAGCGCGTGATGGGCATGGCCGGTGTGCTCGATACGGCCCGCTACCGCGCCTTCATC
>Ga0102947_1000615_pt1 | contig 12636 bp, 7 predicted proteins | sample SalPon2A_A_D2_MG_FD_78210 | JGI IMG/M metagenome (GOLD analysis project Ga0102947, IMG submission 78210) | Soil microbial communities from South San Francisco under conditions of wetland restoration - Salt Pond MetaG R2A_A_D2_MG | ecosystem: Environmental > Terrestrial > Soil > Wetlands | place... | reverse complement strand
TCACGCCGGCCAGCGGCGGCGCGGCCCGGGCTCCCGTCCGGACCCGGTGGACCGCCGCTCCGCCGACCTTTCCACCGCCGACCGCCGCGTCCTCGCCCGGGTGGATCGCTACCTGGCCCGGGGCCTGGCTCTCAAGCGCTGGTGGGACCGGCGGCACGGCAGCCGCCAGCGCGACGTCCGGGGCCGCTTCGAGGAGCGCTTCGAGCTGGCCTTCACCTTCAACCGCCCGGACACCAGCTTCGGCTTCTTCGACACCGCCAGCGTCGAGGGGCGCCCCTTCCCGGTGCTGGGCAACCTCCAGGCGATGTTCTACGACCAGCCCAAGTCGGGGGTCGGCCAGCGCTCCGGGGCGGCCCACCAGATCGACCGCCAGCTCCGGGAGTTCGTGCTGCGCTACTTCATGCGGGTGGCCGACTTCCGCGACCCCCAGCCCTATACCGAGGGCCAGCCCCAGCCGCCGCTGCTGCTGTCGCCACTCTCCATGTGCTTCCGCGACGACGCGCCGCGCCTCGGCTTCGGCTACCGCCAGCTCTACTACAAGCGGCGGGACGACGGCCGGGTGGGGCGCTTCCCGGCGGCCGACGAGCGCCGCGTCATCGACCTGCGGGAGATCGGCCGGCGCTACGAGTGGATCGTGGTCAAGGTCAACATCTTCGACTTCCGCTTCCAGGTCCAGCCCTACGGCCACGGCTCGCCGTCGCTGGACATGCCGCTGGCGGAGAGCAGCCTGTTGGTGCTCTCGCCCCACTTCATCACCGACGAGCCGGGGCGCGGCGCCGGGGGAGAGGGGGGCGGGGGTGGCGATCTCGGCCGCTACGGGCTGGGCTACGCCTTCATCCGCAATCCCGAGGAGTCCTTGGTGGGCTGGGGGCCGGGGAAGTTCCAGGCCGCCTTCCAGACCATCGACTTCCGGGTCCTCGCCGACGGCCGCATCCGGGCCGTCATGGTGTTCGTCGCCGACCGGCCCAGCAAGGTGGGCAACATCCCGCTGAACCCTTTCCTGGCGGGGGCGGAGGCGATGGACCTCTTCTTCAGTGGCCGCCTGTCGAAGTGGACCGGGCCGCTGCGCCGCGCCGCCGGCATGCTGCCGGGCTCGGACCTGCGCTTCGACCCGGTCCTGCCCGGCGTCGTCCTGGCCAACCTGGCCACCGGCGGCATGGCCCGCCGCGCCTTCTGCATCAGCCGGCGGCAGCTCGAGCGGCAGTTGATCCTCGTCCACTTCCTCCAGCACTACAACGCCATCCTGGGCTCGCTCCAGACCTGGCGCCAGATCGGCGACTGGCTGGACCAGGCGTCGTTGCCGCGCTGGGTGGTCACCGGGGAGAGCGCGTGAACGGCCGCCGGTCCGGCCCCCCGAGGACCGGGGTCGTCCTCTCCGGCGGCGGCGCCAAGGGTGCCTACGCGGTGGGGGTCATGCGGGCGTTGCTCAGCGGTGAAGCGGCGACGGTGGACCGCCCGGTGCGGCCCGACATCTACTCCGGCACGTCGGTGGGGGCGTTTAATGCCACCATCATGGCGGCGTTCTCGGAGCGCTCCCCCCGGGCCGCCCTGGACCGCCTGGAGAGGATCTGGCGGCGGCGCATCTCCAACGACGTCGGCGGCTGCGGCAACGGTGTCTACCGCCTGCGCGGGCTGCCGTTCCAGGAGCTCGACGCCGGTTGCCTGCTGCGCCCCTGGCAGGCCGCCGCCGACTTCGCCGAAGACACCGCCTTTCTGACCTACAAAGGGTTCCAGCGGGTGTTGCGCTTCGCCCAGTCCGACCAGCCGCTGCCCGGGCGCTTCCTGGAGGCGGCGGACCTGGAGGCGTTCTTCGACCGCCGCCCGCTGGAGCGGCTGCTGCACGACACCTGCGACCTGGCGGCGCTGCGTCGCTCCCGCATCCGCCTGAGCGTCATGACCTCGCGCTGGGACACCGGCGAGGAGAGGGTGTTCGACCGGCGGGACGTCGCCGAGCGCTACGGCCACGCCCCGGTCTACGCCTCCCTGGCCATCCCCACCATCTTCCCGCCGGTGGAGATCGACGGCGACCCCTACGTCGATGGCGGCCTGTCGTCCAACACGCCGCTGCGCCCGGCCATCCGGGCCGGCGCCGAGGTGCTCCACGTCATCTACCTCGACCCGCTCCTCACCGACAGCGATTTCCCCGAGGAGGCCAACACCCTGGACGTCATCGCCCGCACCTTCGCCATCCTCAGCGCGCAGCGCATGAACGCTGACATCGGCACCGCCCGCCACGTCAACCACGGCCTCCAGTTGATGGCCGAGACGGCGGTGGCGGAGACCTCCGACAGCCGGCTCATCGCCGCCCTGGGCACGGTGCGGGAGACCCTGCGGCGGGCCGGGACCGAGGGGCGCCGCCGCCCCCTGGTGATTCACCGCTACCGCCCCGGTGGCGACCTGGGGAGCGGCGTGGACCTGCTGAACTTCAGTCTGCGCAAGGTGGACGAGCTTATCGAGCAGGGCTATCGGGAGACCGTGCGCCACGATTGTCAACATAGCGGGTGTCTGCTGGCCGGACAAGAGCCGGCCAGCGGGCCCTCGCCAAGCGATGGAAACAGGCCGATTGGAGGGCTGAGACATGGGTTGGGAAGGCTCGGGAACGAAGCGTTCGGGTAAGGGTGGCCGGCGCCTGGTGCGCACGCAGGTGGTTTTCGTCAAGGCGGGCCTGGAGGCGGCGTTCCCGGCCGAGGACCGGGTGGTGTCGGCTGGGGTCAGCGAGGAGGAACTGCGCAACCGGGCGGTGGTGGAGTGGTCCCGCAGCCTTGGGGAGCGGGAGGAGCTGCCCCCCGCGTGGCGGCGTCGCGACTACCCGCCGGGGGGCGAGCTGCCGCCCGGCGACGGCAAGTACGTGCGGGTGTCGATCCGCCTGCTGGCCTGCTACGACAGCGGCGAGCGCGGCGACCGCGAGGAGCGCACCGTCGAAGCGTTGGATGGCATCGCCGACGCCATCTCCGGCGGCGGTGGCGGCGACCACTTCGTCAAGCTGCCCGCCAGCGGTGTCGTGGCCGGTCCCCTGGACGGCGTCGACAGTGAGTTCGGCGACGAGTTTTACGGCCTTCCCGCCGCCTTCGGCCAGTCGCCGGCGGCGGGGGAGACCAAGCTCGCCGGCTTCCTGGAGGTCGTCTTTCAAGAGCCCGAGGGGCGCTGGGTGGACTTCGACTTCCGCTACCTCGGGGTCGGCACCCCGGTAGAGATCACCTTCGGCGGCGGCCAGCAGTTCACCTTCGACCGCACGCGCTGCTTCCCCATGCCGTTCATGCCGGACCAGAAGACGCCGGCCTACAACCGGGGACGACTGGACCTCCACACCGGCCGGGTGGAGGAGGGGTCGGTGCAGGTCAACACCATCTTCCAGGGCACCACCATCGGTCGCACCGACCGGATGAACCGCATCGCCTACGCCTTCCCCTACATGTTCCCGCCGTTCCCACCGTTCCCGCCGCCGGAGCCGCTGCCCATGCCGCTGCCGCCGGGCTGGCGACCGCCGCCGGAGGACACGCAAGCCTTCGCCGACCTCCATTTCCACTACGACTGGGACGGCCACATCACCGGCGCCGAGTTGCACAGCGAGACCATCGCCCTGGTCGGCTTGTTCCCGGTGTTCAACCAGATCCCCGGCATGCAGATCTTCCCTCCCTTCGCCTTCGGCCCCGAGTTCGACTTCTTCTTCGCCAACCCGTCGAAGAGCCTGGTCGGCACCCCCGCGGCGAACCAATACACGTCTGAGGAGTCGCCTGACGGCACCCCCACGGACATCAGCCTCTACTTCCATCCCCACATCGACCTGGTGAGCGAAGGGCTGCGGGAAGTGCCGCCGGATAACGACCGCCAGCCGCCGCCCTGCCTACCCCACGGTGTCGGCCGTACCGCTTCCGCCGTCGCCGAAGGGCGCCTTTACGTCCTGGGGGGGCTCGACGACGACGGTATTACCGGCCGGGTGCAGATCTACGACCCGGAGGATCTGGAGTGGCACCGGGGGCCGGACCTGCCGACCCCGGTGTTCGGCGCCCAGGCGGCAGCGGTGGGGTCGAAGGTCTACGTCCTGGGCGGCTGGTCCAGCGGCCCCAGCGGCGACCGCGACTTGAGCGCCGCGGTGCAGGTCCTGGACACCGCCTCCGACACCTGGAGCGAGGGGCCGGAGCTGCCGACGCCGGTGGCCGAGGCCACCGCCACCGCCGTCGGGCGGCGCATCGTCGTCGCCTCCGGCTGGGAGGGGAAGGACCGGATCTCCGACGCGGTGCAGATCCTCGACACCGACGACGGGGCCTGGAGCGACGGCGCCGACGCCTCCCTGCCGGCGGTGGCCGCCGCGGCGGTGGCGGTGGAGGAGAAGATCTACGTCATCGGCGGTCGGTTCGCCGCCGATCAGATCTCCTCCCGAACCACCGTCTACGACACCGAAAAGGACATCTGGAACGTCGGGCCGGAGCTGACCATCGGAGTCATCGCCGGCGTCGCCGGCCACCTGGAGGGCCGTCTCTACCTGGTGGGAGGGCGCCAGACCGTGGGCGGAGAGGCGCTGCGCACGGTTCAGGAGTGGAGGATGGGCAGCGACCACTGGCGCTTCGGCCTGCCCCAGCCGGTGCCCACCGCCGGCAGCGGCGGCGGCACCGTGGGCGACACCTTGTACGTCGTCGGCGGCCGGGTGATGACCGGCAGCGACCCGTTGCCGGGCCAGCTCACCGACCTGGTCCAGACCTTCCACACCTACACGCCGTGGACCCTGTGCGGCTCGCGACCGGTGTTCACCTCCACCGGGGTGCTCAACGCCGCCGCCCTGGTCGGCGTCGAGCCGGGGGAGCGGCGCATCGCCCCCGGGGCGCGGGCGGTGATCATCGGCGACCGCTTCACCGACCCGGGCCAGGGCCGCGCCGGCGCGGCCGACGACCTCAGTGTGCGGGTGTCCGGCAAGCAGGCTAAGGTCCTCAAGGTGCAGCGGGAGCGGGTTGACTTCGTGGTCCCCGAGGACGCCAAGATCGACTCCGGCAAGATGGAAGTGGAGGTCACCAAGGCGGGCTCGCCGAAGCAGGCGCCGCCGGTGCGGGTGCCGGCGGCGGCCTCGGCGCCGGGGCTCTTCACCTACACCTACGGCGAGACCCACGAGCCGACCTTTCTCGAGCCCGGCCCGGCCCTGGCCTGCAACGGCGACGGCACCCTCAACTTCGCCAACCAGGCGGCGGCTCCGGGGGACCGGCTGGTGCTCTACGCCACCGGCCTGGGCAAAGCCCCGAAAAAAGCCAAGGTGGAGGTCCGCATGGGGGGAAAGCGCAGGTACAAGGCCACGGTGGAGGAGGTGCGACCGTCGCCTCAGTTCGACGGCGTCGTCGAGATCGAGGTCACCGTGCCGAAGCGCACCGGCTACTCCAACAACGTCCGCACCGTCCTCACCTACGACGGCGACGAGGCCAACGAGGTGGTGGTGAGCATCGCCGAGCAAGCCTCGAGGTCGGACGAGCCGGTGCCCTGCCACCTCGGCCTGGTCTTCGTCTTCGGCCCGGTGGGCCGTAGCCTGATGACCTACCGCCCGGTGGAGGAAGCGGACCTGGACGTCGATACCGAGCCCAACGCCGCCTTCTGGCGGGCCACCGCCGGCCCCCAGGGTCACAACCTGAAGACGGACGGGGAGTGAGGGGGCGCCGTGGCCTGGAAGAAAGCGCCCCCGTGGCTGAAAGAGACCTTCGCCGAGCTGGTGCCTGACGACCCCCGGGTGGAGCGCCGCCAGATGTTCGGCTACCCCTGCGCCTTCGCCAACGGCAACATGTTCATCGGCCTGCACGAGGAGCGCATGGTGGTGCGCCTGCCGGACGAGGCCCGGGAGCGCTTCCGGGAGGAAACCGGTGCCACCTCCTTCGAGCCCTTCGAAGGCCGGGAGATGAAGCAGTACTCGGTGGTCCCGGAGCCGCTGCTGAAGGCGCGGCGTGAAGAGCTCACGCCCTGGATCGAGCGCTCCCTGACCTACGTCACGGAGGAGTTGCCGGCGAAGAAGCCGAAGGCGAAGAAGAAGGCGAAGAAGAAGGCCGCCAAGGGCGAGAAGGCTTAGCCCGGGTTAGCCCGGCGGCGGCGCCGGAGGCGCAGCGCGTGGTGGCCCGCAGCCGGTCCCCTCAGGGTGTCGCGTCGGCCGCCGGTACCGGAACCGGCCGGGCCCGGGGCTCGCCCTCCACCAGGCGGTAGAGCCGGCCGGCGGCGAGGTCGGTGAAGGTCTGGACCGTGCCCGAGGGCCAGTGGACCTCCAGCCGTTCGACCCGGTCGCCGTCGCCATCGCCGAGGCCGAAGTGGCGGCGCCGGCTCGACTGGCCGGCGAAGCCGTTGCCGCCATCGACGAAGGCGACCCGGGTGGTGCCGCCGGCGGTCAGGCGCAGCTTGGCGCCCACGGCCTCCGGGTTGGCGCCCCGTCCCACCAGCTCGAAGGCGATCCAGGGACGGCGGGGGGCGGTGTTGCGGAACAGGTGGGGGAGGCCGTTGGCGTTGGCGACGAAGAGGTCCTGGCGCCCGTCGCGGTCGAAGTCCGCCACCGCCACGCCTCGGCCGTCGCGCAGCGAGTCAACGCCGTGGGCCGCGGCCCGGTCCTCGAACAGGGTTCCGCCGAGGTTGATCAGCAGCTCGTTGTGCTGGTAGCCGGACAGCGACTTGTCACCCATGGGTGGCCACACCCGGGCGTCGGACAGGTCCACCTCCTCGCGCAGGATCAGCTCGAAGATATCGACCACGTAGTTGCCCTCGCCGGCGGAGACCCAGCCGTTGACCACGTAGAGGTCGAGCCAGCCGTCGTTGTCGGCGTCGAAGAACTTCCCGGCCCAGCCCCAGCCCGTGTCCCAGGTGCCGGTCTCCCGGGCGACGTCGGTGAAGGTGCCGTCGCCCAGGTTCTGCCACAGGAAGTTCCCCTCCCGCATGTACTCATCGGTGATGTTGGTGACGAAGACGTCGAACAGCCCGTCGCGGTCGAAGTCCCCCCAGTCGGCGTTCATCCCCTTTTTGGTGTCGATGCCCAGGGCGTCTTCGGTGGCGTCGGTGAAGGTGCCGTCGCCGTTGTTGACGAACAGGCGGTCGGTGCCGAAGTCGGCGGCGACGTAGAGGTCCTCGTCGCCGTCCCAGTCGACGTCGGCGTGGCCCAGGTCCAGGGTCCACCCGGTGTGGCCCGCCAGGCCGGCGGCCGCGGTGACCTCCTCGAAGCTGCCGTCGCCCCGGTTGCGGTAGAGGGTCAGGCCGCCGCCGTTGGCCGCGGTCTCGAAGCTCTCCGGGAAGAAGCGGGGTGTCTTGGGGTCGAAGAGGTTCACCGGGGCGAAGTAGTTGCCCAGCACCAGGTCCAGGTCGCCGTCGCCGTCGTGGTCGAAGGCCAGGGCGGTGATGGCGTTGAGGTAGGTGTCCAGGCCGGCGGCCTGGGTGACGTCGGCGAAGGTGCCGTCGCCCCGGTTGTCGTAGAGCAGGTTATGGCCGAAGCGCACCACCAGCAGGTCCGCGTCGCCGTCCCCCTCGCGATCGAACCAGAGGGCGTCGGCGCTGGCGTTGTCCGGGTCATTGCCCGCTGCCACCCCGGCGGCCTTCCCGACCTCCTCGAAGGTGAAGTCCCCCAGGTTGCGGTACAGGCGGTTGGCGCCGTCGGTGGCCGAGTCGGTGACGAACAGATCCTCCCAGCCGTCGCCGTCGTAGTCCGCCACCGCCACCGCCGCGCCGAGGGCGGTGTAGCCCTCCATGACGTGGGCGTACGGGTTGTCGAAGGAGCGGTTTTCATGGGGGTGGGCGACGCCGGCGCTCTCGGCCACGTCCACGAACCAGCGGGGATCGTCCACGGCGGTCCCCATGGGGGCCAGGGTGGAGACGATGGTGAGGAGGACGAGGAGTTGGTTCATGGGGAGGTGGGCGGAGCCCGTGGGACGAGGCGGTGCCGAGCCGCACTCTGCCCGCCCCGGCGGCGCCTGTCAAACGCTCCCGTCCGCAAGTGTAAGTTTTGCGGATTCAATGAATTACGCTGGGCTTGGCGGAAGTCAGCGGTTCAGGCACAATCGGATACGTAACCACGGGGACGGACAACCGGAAAAGGAGCGGGATGGCGCAACGGCTGGTGGTGGTGACGGGCGGGTCGGGTCACCGGCGGGAGGGTGGACTGGGGGAGATCCTCGCCGCGGAACTGGCCCGGCGCAGAGGTGGTGAGCCGGGCGCCGGGGTGGAAGTGGTGGAGGTCGCCGGCCTGGCGGCGACCGGCGGCTCCGCCCGCATCGCCGCCGACGAGGGCGACCAGGCGCCGGTGGTCGTCTACGTGCCGTGCCGCCGATCCCCCGACGCCACCGAGGCGGCGGCGGTGGCCCGGGCCGCGGCCACCGGCGCCCGCCTGGTGGTCGTCGCCAGCACCGAGATCTACGAGCCCTCCCACCGCCAGCCCGGCCTGGCCGCGGAGACCGAGATCGGGCCTCGGCCGCCCCAGCACCCCGCCGCCCGCCGCTGGTGGGACCTGGAGCGGGCGGTGGAGGAGGGGTTGGTCCGGGCCGAGCCGGCGGCCGGCGGCGGCGCGCGCGCCGATCTCCGCCTGCTGCGCGCCGCCCCGGTGCCGGTGCCCGGCGGCGGCGACTGGGCCAGCCGTCTGCTCTCCGGCCGTAGCTCGCGGGTGTTGCCTGGCTTCGACCCGCCGATCCAGTTCCTCGCCCTGCCGGACCTGGCCGAGGCCGTGGCCCGGGCGGCGGTGGCGGAGGGACAATCCGGCGACCCGGCGGTCTACAACGTCGTCCCGGCCCAGCCGGTGCCGCTGGCCTGGGCGCTGCGCCTGGCCGGCGTGGGCCGCCGGCCGTGGCCGTGCCGCACCTCGGTGGGTGGCCCGGACGGCGGCCCGGAGGAGGCCCGGCGCTGGACGCGGCGGCGGCAGGCGGCGGGTGGTTGGCCCTACCTCGCCCATCCGTGGACCGCCTCCGGCGCCCGGGCGGCGGCGGACCTGGGGTTCACCGCCGCCTTCACCGGCGCCCAGGTGGCGGCGGCCATGGGCGCCGGCGGCGCGTGGCGCGCCGATCCCGCCTGGTGGCGTCAGGGGCCGCCCGCCCGGGTCGATCGGTCCTTCGACGAGCACGGCATGTCCCCGCGCTACATCGCCGCCTTCAGCCGCACCCTGTTCCGTTTCCTCCACGACGCCTGGTGGCGGGTCGAGCAGCGCGGGGTGGGGCGGGTGCCGCGCCAGGGGGCGGCGGTGCTGGTCGGGGTCCACCGCGGCTTCATGCCGTGGGACGGGGTGATGGCGCTGCACCTGATCCGCCGTGAGGTGGGCCGCCTGCCGCGCTTCCTGGTCCATCCGTCGCTGCTCAAGTTCCCCTTCCTGGCCAACTACATGCGCCGCCTGGGGGGGATCTTCGCGACCCAGGGCAACGCCGACCTGGTGCTGCATCGGGAGGGCCTGCTGGCCATCTTCCCGGAAGGGATCCGCGGTGCCTTCCGTCGCTACCGGGGCGTCTACGAGTTGGGTAACTTCGGCCGCCGCGACTACGTCCGCCTGGCCCTGGCCCACGGCGCCCCCATCGTCCCCTTCGTCACCGTCGGCAGCGCCGAGATCTACCCGATCCTGGGGCGCGTCGACTGGCGCTGGGTCAAGCGCCTCACCGAATGGCCCTACCTGCCCCTGACCCCCACCTTCCCCTGGCTACCGGTGCCCCTGCCCTCGAAATGGCACACCCGCTTCCTGGAGCCGCTGGAGACGGCCGGCCGCTGGTCCCCGCAGCAGGCCGACGACCCGGCGGTGGTGGCCGAGATCGGCGACCTGGTGGAGGAGCGGATGCAGGAGGCCATCAACCGGATGCTGGAACGGCGCCGGTCGTGGTGGTGGGGGAGCGTGTTCGATGAGGAGGAGGCGAGTTCGGGAGGCGGCCCGTCAGCGCATCCATGAGTCGTCCGTGCGGTCGCATTGAAGGGCTGGCTGTTGACTGTCATCATCCAGGTATGAGTCCCAATTCCGCCAAGCCCCATGTCCGCCTCACCCCGCGGCGGAAGAACCTGTCCTGCATCCTGCCGATCGCGGCGCAGGAGATGGAGGAACTGGTGTCGCCTCTGGACCACGCAGATCCCGCCGCTGGAGCGACCCCACTTCGCCACCCCCATGTCCAGCTTGCGCGAACACCTTCTGCGTGCCTCTCCGGTGGCCTTCAAGCGCAGAAACATCTTCATCGACGCCAGCCTTGGGGGCCGGGTATGACGCGCCGCCGGGTCGTGGCCCGTCCTTGGCACACCATCGGCAATTTCTGGAGCCTCCTGAGATGATTCGACACCCGATTTCACACCCGTTCCGCCGGGGAAACCTGGGCGCCGCCGTGCCCGGCGTCGTTCTCACCTTCGCTCTCTTGATCTTCACTTCGATGGCCGCGTGCGGGCAGGCTGCCAGCGATGGGGCGGAGCAGGCTGGTGGAAGTTCCTCCGCCGATTCGGTCCAGGCCGGGGAGGAGACTCCCCCGATGACCGAGGCTACGGCGGAGGCAGCGCCGCAGCGCCCCCTGCCCACCGGCCCCGACGTCCGCGGCATCGACGTCTCCCACCACAGCGGGGAGGTGGATTGGCATCAGGTGGCCGCCGCCGGCTACGACTTCGCCTACGTCAAGGCCACCGAGGGTGTGGACGCCTTGGACCCGAAGTTCGCCGAGCACTGGCGGGCGCTGGCCGAGCTGGATGTGTACCGGGGTGCCTACCACTTCTACGTCAGCGAGGACGACCCGGAGGAGCAGGCCCGCTTCTTCCTCGACACGGTGGACTGGCGTCCCGGCGACCTGCGGCCGGTGGTCGATGTGGAACTGATCGGCCACGGCACCGAGCCGGGTCTGGCGGACCGCCTGCGCCGCTTCGTGGAGATCGTCGAGAAGGAGGTCGGGGTGGCCCCGGTCGTCTACACCATGCCCAACTTCTGGGACGCCAATCTCGGTGCCGGCTTCGAGGAGTACCCTCTCTGGGTGGCCGAGTACGGCGTCGCCGAGCCACGCCTGCCGGAGCGGTGGGACGGCTGGCACATCTGGCAGCACGCCGAGGACCAGGAGGTGTCCGGGGTGGAGAAGGGGGCGGATCTCAGCCGCGTTCACCCGGACGTCGATTTCCGCACCCTGCTCATCTCGCCCGCCACCGAGGCTGACGAACCCAAACCCGATCCCCAGTCCCCCGAGGAGACCTCTTGACCGACCGCCTTCGCTACGCCGCCGCCGCCTGCCAGGTCGATTTCCCCAACCCGTCGGACCGCTCCGGCATCAAGCCCCACGTCGACCGCATGCTGGAGATGGTGGACATGGCGGTGGGGGGCTATTCGCCGTTCATCCCGGTGAAACTGCTGGTCTTCCCGGAGTTCGCCCACGCGGCGCCGGTCTACCCGGACGCCAAGGACCTGTACGAGAAGCTGGCGGTGGAGCTGCCCAACGAGCACACCGAGCGCTACGAGGCGAAGGCGAAGGAGCACGGCGTTTGGATCCAGACCGGCGGCTTCCTGGAGCGCGACGACAAGTACCCCGGCGCCGTCTTCAACACCACCCTCCTCATCGGCCCGGACGGCATCCTCACGAAGTACCGGAAGGTCAACACCTGGATCCCCTGGGAGGTCCACGCCAGCCCCCACGACATCCCCGGTTACGAGGAGGAGATGTTCCCGGTGGCGGACACCCCCATCGGCAAGCTCGGCGTCGCCACCTGCTACGACTGGCTCTTCCCGGAGACCCTACGCCAGCTCACCGCCAACGGCGCAGAGGTCCTGATCCGCATCTCCGCCTACATGGACCCCTGGGGCGCTACCGAGCCCATGGACTGGTGGACGGTGGTCAACCGTTGCCGGGCCTTGGAGAACGTCGCCTGGGTGGTGGCGGCCAACCAGGGGGCGAGCTTGAAGAACTACGCGCCTTTTTCGTGGCCGGGAGGGTCGATGATCGTGGACTATGAGGGGCGGATCATGGCGCAGGCGGACCCGGGGCCGGGGGAGAAGATCGTGGTTGCGACGGTGGACGTGGACGCGCTGCGGCATGAGAGGGCGACGCGCCGGGGGCATCAGAACTTGGCGCATCTGCGGACGGAGACGTTGCCGATGTACCGGGAACCGATGTACCCGGGGGGGAGGGGGGTGGAGAAGATGACGGTGGAGGACAACGATGAGGCGATTGCGGGGGTGAAGGGGAAGTTGGGGTACGAGTAGGGGAGGGATGTATCGGGGTTGCCGGGAACGGCGAGGGGCGGGAGCGTCGGTGCCGGGGCCGCCTCGCTTTGGTGGATGAAGGGCCGGGGCTCGGCTGCACATGAGCCGCTTCGTACCTTTCTCTCAACACGAAACGGGCTGGCGCCCGCGGCTCAAGAGCACCCCGGCACCGACGCTCCCGCCCCTCGCCTCGCCGGAGGGTCGCCCGTTCACACGGTGGAGGAGGGAGGGGACTTGCCGGGCTGGCCCTCCGGACGATCAGGTCCCTCCGAACCTACGACTCCTCAAGGACTTTGGTAACTTCCTCCGCATTCTCCGTCGCCTCGCGAATCGCGGCATTATCGGGGAACGCCTCCGCGAGCTGTCGTAGGTCGTCGAGCATCTGCTCGCGTCCGTCGCGGTCGTCCTCCTGGCTGCGGTAGTAGAGGTTGTTGCCGAGCCCCTTGGCCAGTAGTTCGCGGACGGCGGTGTCGTCGGGGAATCGGTTGGCGAGCTGTCGTAGTTCTTCG
>Ga0102947_1000614_pt1 | contig 12649 bp, 12 predicted proteins | sample SalPon2A_A_D2_MG_FD_78210 | JGI IMG/M metagenome (GOLD analysis project Ga0102947, IMG submission 78210) | Soil microbial communities from South San Francisco under conditions of wetland restoration - Salt Pond MetaG R2A_A_D2_MG | ecosystem: Environmental > Terrestrial > Soil > Wetlands | place... | reverse complement strand
TCGAGGCGGTGCGCAAGCTGGAGCTGCCCGACCAGGTGATCGTCTCCCCCGACGCCGGCGGCGTCGAGCGCGCCCGGGCCATCGCCAAGCGCCTGGGGGGCCAGCTCGCCATCGTCGACAAGCGCCGCACCGGCCCCAACGAGGCCGAGATCATGAACGTCATCGGCGAGGTGGAGGGCCGCAACTGCCTGATCATCGACGACATCATCGACACCTCCGGCACGCTGGTGAAGACCGTCGAGGCGCTCAAAGAAAAGGGCGCCGAGCGGGTGCTGGCGGTGGGCATCCACGCCGTCCTCTCCGGCCCGGCCCTCGACCGGATCAACAACAGCTCGCTGGAGAAGGTGCTGGTCACCAACACCACCCCGCTGGAGGAGAAGCTGGCCAAGTGCCCCAAGCTCGAGCCCCTCACCGTGGCGCCGATTTTGGGCGAGGCCATCCGCCGCATCCATGAGCACAGCTCGGTGAGCTCGCTGTTTGTCTGACGAGACCCGAGACCCGAGACCCGAGATTCACACGTCATCCGATCCAAGAGATCCGATCCACAACGACCCCTGAGAAGTCCAGAAAAACCTTTGAGGAACCAGGTCCATGAGTGAAGAAATGACCATCGAAGTCCAGTCCCGGGAGGCGACCGGCAGCGCCGCCTCCCGCCGCATGCGCCGCTCCGGCGCCATCCCCGCCGTCGTCTACGGTGGCGACCGTGACTCCAAAGCCATCCAGGTGCCGCGGCCGGATCTCATCCGCCTGCTGAAGAAGGCGGGTAACGAGAACGCCGTCTTCCTGCTCAAGCTGGCGGGCAGCGACGCCACCCGCCACTGCATGGTGAAGGAGATGGAGGTCAACCCCATGACCCGGGAGATCCAGCACGTCGATTTCCTGCGCATCGACATGAGCAGCAAGGTCGAGGTCATGGTGCACGTCGAACTCCTCGGCGAGCCGGTGGGTGTCGAGAACGAGGGCGGTATCCTCGACCACATCATGCGCGAGATCGAGGTTGCCTGCCTGCCCGGCGACATCCCGCGCCAGTTGGACATCGACGTCAGCGCCCTGCACATGGGCCAGAACGTCACCGTCGGCGACATCGAGTTGCCCAAGGGCATGGACCTTCTGTCCGACCCGGAGCGCGTCGTCGCCTCCGTCGTCGCTCCCCGCATGCCGGAGGAGGAGGAAGAGGACGAGGACGAGCTGCTGCTGGAGGCCGAGGGCGAAGAGCCCGAGGTGGTCGGCAAGGGCGGCAAGGCTGACGAGGGCGAGGAAGGCGAGGAGGGGGAGGAGGCCTGAACGGTCCCGACCCTCTCCGTCGGCGGTTGATCCTCGGGCTGGGCAATCCCAGCCCGAAGTACGCCGCGACGCGACACAACCTTGGCTTCCGGGTGATCGACGAGCTGGCTCGCCGCCACGACCTGGAACTGATGCCGGGGGAGTGCAACTCCGCCGTGGGCCGGCCGCCCGGGGACACCCTGGTGCTGGCCCAGCCCCACACCTACATGAACCGGAGCGGCTTTGCCGCCCGGTGCCTGTTGGAACGCTACGGGTTCGAGCGCCGCGACATGCTGGTGGTCTACGACGAGGTGGCCCTGCCGTTGGGCCGCCTCCGCCTGCGCCCGTCGGGAAGCCCGGCGGGGCACCGCGGGCTGGAGTCGGTGATCCACGAGCTGAAGAGCGACGGCGTCCCGCGGCTGCGCCTCGGCATCGCCCGGGAGGAGCCGCCGGAGGACCTGGTGGCGTTCGTCCTGGAGCCGTTCAGCAGCGAGGAGGAAGAGGTGGTGGGGGAGATGGTGACCCGCGCCGCCGACGCCTGCCAGGCGTGGCTCGACGAAGGCGTCGAGGCCGCCATGAACCGATTCAACGGCTGAGCCCGTCAATGATTGAAACACCTGTCATGAACATGAACCGGACCGCGCCCGCCGCGTGTCCGACGCTTCGCGGCCGCCGCGGGGGCACCGCCCCCCGGACCGCGATATTCGAGACCTGAGGAGGAGACCTTTCCGATGTCCCAAAGCACTTTGTACTACCTGATCCCCGCCGCCGGCGCGCTGGCCCTGGTCTTCGCCTGGCTGCGAAGCTCGTGGATTGCCAAGCAGGACGCCGGCACCTCCGAGATGAAGGTCATCGCCGGCCACATCCGCGAGGGGGCCATGGCCTTCCTCGGCCGCGAGTACCGCGTCCTCGCCATCTTCGTGGTGGTGGTCGCCGCTCTTCTCGCCTTCGCCAACGCCAACCTTCCCGGCAGCTCCGCCCTCGTCGGGCTGTCGGTGGCGGTGGGCGCCCTGTGCTCCGGCCTGGCCGGCTTCATCGGCATGCGGGTGGCCACCAACGCCAACGTCCGCACCTCCGCCGCGGCCCGTACCTCGCTGACCAAGGCGTTGAACGTCGCCTTCTCCGGCGGCGCGGTGATGGGCTTCGCGGTGGTCGGCCTGGGTGTCCTGGGCCTGTCGCTGCTCTTCCTCCTCTACCGCGGGCTGTTCACCGGTGGCACCGACCAGGAGAACCTGTTCCAGGTGGTCACCGTGCTCTCCGGCTTCTCCCTGGGTGCCAGCTCCATCGCGCTGTTTGCGCGCGTTGGCGGCGGCATCTACACCAAGGCGGCCGACGTCGGCGCCGACCTGGTGGGCAAGGTGGAGGCGGGCATCCCCGAGGACGACCCGCGCAACCCGGCGGTCATCGCCGACAACGTGGGTGACAACGTGGGCGACGTCGCCGGCATGGGCGCCGACCTTTTCGAGTCCTACGTCGGCGCCATCATCGGCGCCCTGGTGCTCGGCCTCAACGCCACCACCCTGGGCGGCGAGGCGTACACCCCGATGCTGATCCTGCTGCCGTTGCTGCTCGCCGCGGTGGGCATCGTCATCTCCCTGGGCGGCACCTTCCTGGTGCGCACCGGCGAGGGGGGCGACCCGTCGAAGGCGCTCCACGCCGGCACGGTGGGCTCGGCGGTGGCCATGCTGCTCGCCACCTGGGGGGTCGCCAACTGGCTCCTCGGCGACACCACCTACACCCTGTCCGGCTCCACCTTCGGCGCCAACGGCATCGTCTTCGCCACCGTCGCCGGCCTGGTGGGCGGTGTCCTGATCGGCTTCATCACCGAGTACTACACCTCGGAGCAGAAGGCGCCGGCCCAGTCCATCGCCTCCGAGTCCACCACCGGTGTCGCCACCAACATCATCGCCGGCCTGGCGGTGGGCATGCGCTCCACGGCGCTGCCCGTCATCGTGCTGGTGGCGGCGATCCTGGTGTCCTACAACCAGGCGGGCCTCTACGGCATCGCCATCGCCGCCTTCGGCATGCTGTCGACCACCGGCATCCAGCTCGCCGTCGATGCCTACGGGCCCATCGCCGACAACGCCGGCGGTATCTCCGAGATGGCGTCCCTCGGCCCCGAGGTGCGCGAGCGCACCGACAAGCTGGACGCGGTGGGCAACACCACCGCCGCCATCGGCAAGGGCTTCGCCATCGGCTCGGCGGCGCTCACCGCCCTGGCGCTGTTCGCCGCCTTCAAGACCACCGTCGGCCTGGAGATCCTCGACATCTCCAAGCCCACCGTCATGGCGGGTCTCTTCATCGGCGCCATGATGCCGTTCCTGTTCAGCTCCATGGCGATGCAGGCGGTGGGGCGTGCGGCCTTCAAGATGATCGAGGAGGTGCGCCGCCAGTTCAACACCATCCCCGGCCTGAGGGAGGGCGACCCGAACGCCCAGGCCGACTACAAGCGCTGCGTCGACATCTCCACCGACGCCGCCATCCGCGAGATGGTGGTGCCGGGCCTGATGGCGGTGTTCGTGCCCGTGCTGGTCGGCTTCTACTCGGTGGAGGCGCTGGGTGGCCTGCTGGCCGGCGTCACCTCCTCCGGCGTCATGCTGGCCATCTTCATGGCCAACGCCGGCGGCGCCTGGGACAACGCCAAGAAGTACATCGAAGGCGGCGCCCACGGCGGCAAGGGCTCCGATGCTCACAAGGCCTCCGTCGTCGGCGACACCGTCGGCGACCCCTTCAAGGACACCGCCGGCCCGAGCTTGAACATCCTGATCAAGCTGATGTCGGTAGTCGCCCTGGTGGTCGCCCCGCTCCTCATCTGAGCGCAGGCGTCAGCCACTGAAGGACGAAAGGCCGCGGGGGGTGACCTCCGCGGCCTTTTCTACGTGGTGGGTGCAAGGTTTACCGGAACGGCTCTGAAGTTGGGCCGCGTTGTCTCGGAGCCCCGCGGACGGTTGATGTTCGCCTGTGCCCGTGGGCTTGGCAAATGGCCGTGAAGCGGTTATGATCGGGGTTCGCGCCTGAGCCGTCCGTGCCCGGGCCGACCACAGACAGTGACCATCAACCCCCCTGCTCCGTCCAACGGGACGGGGCCGAACGACCGGAGGGAGGAACCCCCGAAGTGCGTACCTACGAAATGATGTACATCTTGGATCCTCGTGTGTCGGAGGAGGAGGAAAAGGCGATCCAGTCGGACGTCAAGGACCTCCTCACGACCAACGGCGGCAAGATCGTCCGCGAGGAGCCCTGGGGCCGGCGCAAGCTGGCTTACGAAATCAACAAGCTGAAGGAGGGCAAATACACCCTCCTCTACCTCGCCGGCGAAGCCGGGGTGCTGAAGATCGAAGAGGTGGAGTACCGGATGCGTCAGAACGACAACATCCTGCGCTACCTCACCGTCCGCACCGACGAGGACTACAAGCGGGCCGGTATGCCCCTGCCCACCGAGACCCCGGAGGAGCCCGCCGAGGTGGAGGGCGAGGAGCCCGTCGAGCCAGAGACCCAGGCCCCCTCGACCGAGAAGGGCATCGAGAAGGACGAGGAGGAATAGCCATGGCGCGAGGAAAGAGAGTCTTCTTCCGCCGGCGCAAGGTGTGTAAGTTCTGCGCCGATCACATCGAGTACATCGACTACAAAGACGTGAAGCTGTTGCAGCAGTTCGTGCCCGAGCGCGCGAAGATCCTGCCGCGCCGCATCTCCGGCACCTGCGCCCGCCACCAGCGGATCCTGCAGCGCGCTATCAAGCGGGCGCGTCACGTGGCGTTGCTGCCCTTCATCACGGATTGAGGGAGGGCGAGCCATGCGAGTGATCCTGCTCAAAGACCATCGCCATCTGGGACAGCGCGGCGACGAGGTGGACGTCAAGCCCGGTTACGGGCGCAACTTCCTCCTCCCCCGCGGCTTTGCCCTGCTGGCCAACGACGCAAACCGCAAGTACTTCACCGAGATGCGGGCCAAGATCGAGGCCCAGCACATCGAGGAGCGGGAGGAGGCCCAGGCGGTCGCCGACCAGCTCGAAGGCCTGCGCCTGGAGATCGAGAAGAAGGCCGGTGAGACCGGTACCCTCTTCGGTTCGGTGACCGCCACCGAGATCGCCGAGGAACTGGCGAAGAAGGACATCGAAGTGGATGCCCGCCGGATCGACCTGGAAGGTGGCATCAAGGCCATCGGCGACCACCAGGTTCGCATCCTGCTCCACTCCGAGGTGACGGTGGAGATCATGGTCACCGTGATCCCCGAGGAGTAAGCGGCCGTCCCCCCATTCAGGGGAGCCGTGCCACGGAAAGGCCGGGCCCGCCTCATCGGCGGCCCGGCCTTTGCCGTAGAATGGGCCCTCCGTGGCTGACTCCGAGACCCCCGTGCCCCGCCCCCGCAGCATAGACCTGTTCCTCGACGACCCCACCCGGGAGATCGAGGACTGGCGCTGGCTGTGGGAGGAGGACGTGGCCTTTCCCATCCGCAGCCACCGCGGTGGTCTGGCCGGCAAGCTGCTGGTGTGGGCCAAGAAGCTGCTGCGGCCGCTGGTGCACCTCGGTTTCGCCGACACCCTGGACCGTCAGCGGGTGTTCAACCTGGTGGTGCTCGAGAAGCTGGAGCGGCTGGAGGTGCTGCGCCGCCAGCAGGCCGAGCGCACCGAGGCGCTGGACGCCTTCCTGCGCGAGGCGCTGGACGAGGCGCTGGCCCACAACGACGCCCTCTACGCCCGGGCCGACCAGAAGCTGGACCGCTACCGCGCCGAGGCCAGGGACCTGACCTCCAGCCTGGGGGCGGCGCTGGCGTTGGTCGAGCCCGGGGCGGGCGACGGCGACGGCCCCGGGAGCGCGGGGCGCCCCGCGGCGGAGAGCGCCTTGGGCGACGCCCTGTCGGAGAGCGCCTACCTGGACCTCGAACGGCGCTACCGGGGCAGCGAGGAGGACGTCGCCGGCCGCCTCCAGATCTACCTGCCGTACCTGCGCCGGGCGCCGAAGGGTCTGCCGGTGCTCGATCTCGGCTGCGGCCGAGGCGAGGCGCTGGCGGTGCTGGAGGAGGCGGGCATCCCGGCCCGGGGCGTCGATAGCAACGCCCGCATGGTGGAGCGCTGCCGGGAGCGCGGCCTGGAGGCCGAGCAGGGCGACCTCTTCGCGGCCCTGGAGGCGGCGGGGGAGGGGAGCCTGGCCGGCGTCGTCTCTTTCCACGTCATTGAGCACCTGCCGCCGGCGGCGGTGGGACGGCTGGTGCGCCTGGCCTGGCGGGCGCTGGCCCCGGGCGGCGTGCTGGCGCTGGAAACCCCCAACCCGCTGTCCATGACGGTGGCGGCGCGGAGCTTCTGGCTCGACCCGACCCACGTCCGCCCGGTGCATCCGGAGACCCTGCGCTTCTTCTACGAGGGCGCCGGCTTCGAGCCGGTGGAGCACCTGGAGCTGCGCCCCCACCCGGCCCACGAGCGCCTGCCGGAAATCGACCTCGGCGAGCTGTCCCCGACCCAGGCCGACCTGGCGGACCGGGTCAACCGGCTGCGCGACCAGTTGGACGAGGTGCTGTTCGGCTACCAGGACTACGCCCTGGTGGGGATCAAGGCGGCGCCCGGCGGCGACGGCGGTTGAGCGGCGGCGGTTCGCGGTGAGCGGCGAGAACGAGGTGCCAGGCAAGAACCAGGAGGGCGACGGCGGCGGCCGGCCCGAGATCGGCGTCGGCCCCCATCCCGAGCCGTGGCCCGACGACCCCCGCCTCGACCCGGAGCTTCTCGCCGAGGGCGACCGCCGCAACGTCCTGGAGCGCTACCGCTACTGGAGCGTGGAGGCGATCCGAGAGGATCTGGACGGCCGCCGCCACCCGTTCCACGTCGCCATCGAGAACTGGCGCCACGACCCGAACATCGGCTCCGTGGTGAGGAACGCCAACGCCTTCCTGGCGGCCGGGGTCCACGTCGTCGGCGAACGCCGCTGGAACCGCCGCGGTGCGATGATGACCGAGGTCTACCAGCACGTCTCCCACCACCCGGATCTCGAAGCCCTGGCGGCGTGGGCGGCGGCGCCGGGGGAGGGGAAGGGGGAGGATTCCGGGCCGCTGCCGATCCTCGGCATCGATAACGCTCCCGGCGCCGAACCGCTGTGGGGGGCCGAGCTGCCCCGGCGCTGCGTCCTCCTCTTCGGGCAGGAGGGGCCGGGGCTGTCGGCGGCGGCGCTGGAGGTGGTGCAGCGGGTGGTCTCCATCCCCCAGTACGGCTCCACCCGCTCGATCAACGCCGGCGCCGCTTCCGCAGTGGTCATGGCCGAGTGGTGCCGCCGCCACGCCGGCCCGGGCGACGTCTCGCCGGAGTGAGCCGTGGTCAGGGGGTGCGCATCGAGAAGGCGCCACCGATCCAAGATAGTCTTCCCACAAACCGCCCGAACCGCCCAAACTGCCCCAACAGTCTGTAGCGAGTCCTCGTCCCGTCCGAAGGAGAACCATGCCATGAAGCTGATGCCACTCATCCAGTCCGTCGCTCGCCCGGTCCGACCCGTGCTCCCGTCCGCCCTGGCCGCCCTGACGGCGTTCCTGCTCGTCGCCCTCCTCGCCGCCGCCGCGCCCTCGGTCACCGCCCAGGAGCCGCCGGCGGCGGCCGCGCCGGAGACGGCCGGGGAGGCGGCCTATGAAACCCTGGAGGGTTGGTTGCCGGACGTCTTCTTTGAGGTCGAGATGATGCGCATCGAGCTCTGGCAGTGGGCCGGACTGGTGCTCCTCCTGCTGGTCGCCTGGGCGTTTTCGTGGCTGGTGGCCCGCGCCATCCTGGCGGTGCTCCAGCCGCTCTCCCGGCGCACCCTCACCACCATGGACGACCGGCTGCTGGCCAACGGCGCGCCGCCGCTGCGCTTCATGGTGGGTCTGGGGCTGTTCAGCCTGGGCATCGCGATGCTGCGCCTGGCGCAACCGGCGGAGACGTTCTTCCTCAACGCCGTCCAGGCGCTCCTGGTGCTCTCCGTCGTCTGGCTGGCGGTGCGCCTGGTGGACATCGCCAGCGAGTGGGCCCGGGAGCACCTGGAGGCCGGCGGCCAGCACGCCGCCGTCACCCTGCTCCCCATCGGCCGGCGCAGCGCCAAGGTGTTCCTCTTCGCCATGGGGGTGCTGGCGGTGCTGCAGAACCTGGGGATCAACGTCACCGCCCTCATCACCGGCCTGGGGGTGGGCGGCCTGGCCATCGCCTTGGCGGCCCAGAAGACGTTGGAGAACCTGTTCGGCGGCATCAGCCTGGCGGTGGACCAGCCGGTGCGGGTGGGGGACTTCTGCAAGTTCGGCGACAAGGCCGGCGTGGTGGAGGACGTCGGCCTGCGCTCCACCCGGGTGCGCACCAACGACCGCACCGTCATCACCGTGCCCAACGCCGAGTTCTCCTCCATGCAACTGGAGAACTTCGCCCTGCGCGACAAGATGCGCATCCACCTCATCCTGGGACTGCGCTACGAGACCAGCGCCGAGCAGCTCCGCTTCCTGCTGGTGGAGCTGCGCAAGCTGCTGCTGGCCCACCCCAAGGTGCTGGACGACCCGGCCCGGGTGCGCTTCGTCGCCTTCGGAGCCTACTCCCTGGACCTGGAGGTCTTCGCCTACGTCGATACCGCCGACTACGCCGAGTTCCTGGCGGTGCGCGAGGACGTCTACCTGCGCCTGATGGACGTGGTGGAGGAGAGTGGCAGCGACTTCGCCTTCCCCTCCCAGACCACGTATCTCGAGCGCGCCGCCGGCCTGGATTCGGGGCGGGCGGAGGAGATCGGGGGCCGGGTGCGCGAGTGGCGCGCTGCGGGGGAGCTCCAGTTGCCCGACTTCGACCCGGAGCTGATGGCCGAGATCGACGGCTCCCTGGACTACCCTCCGGAGGGCTCGGCGGCGCGCCGGCTGGCGCAGGCGGCGGCGGAGGACGGGGCGGCGCCAGGAGGCGGGGGCGGGTGAGGAGGGCGGCTTGAAGACCTCGGCGGCGGTGGACGTCGACGGCACGGTGATCCTGGTCAACCCCCGCGCCGGGAGCGGTCGCGCCGCCGCGGTGTGGGAGCGGTTGCGCCTGGCGGTGCCCGGCGCGGCTGACGCCCGGGTAGTGCTGGCCGGCGATCCGGAGACCGCCGCCCGCCAGCTCGACGCCGTGCTGGCCGACGACGGCGGCTGCCGCCGCCTGATCGCCATCGGCGGCGACGGCACCCTCCACCTGGCCGCCAACCGCCTGGTGGACGACGGCGTCGCCGGCCGCGTCGCCCTCGGCATGGTACCGGCGGGGACCGGCTCCGACCTGGCCCGCACCCTGGGCCTGCCGCTGGCTCCGGAGGCGGCGCTGGCCCACGCCCTGGGGGTGGAGCCGCGGCCCATGGACCTGCTGCGGGTGGAGACGGGGGGCGTCAGCCGGGTGGTCTTGAACGTCGCCTCGGCGGGGATTTCCGGCCTCGTCGCCGAGAAGGTCAACGCCCGGCCGGTGAAGGGGGCCACGGTGTACCTCACCGGGGCGCTGTCGGCGGTGGCCCGCTACACGCCGTTCTCCGGCCGGGTGACGGTGGACGGGGAGGTCTTCTTCGACGGTGGGGTCTATCTGCTGGCGGTGGCCAACGGCCCCTCCTTCGGCAAGGGGATGCGGGTGGCGCCGGAGGCTTCGGTGGACGACGGCCTGGCCGACGTCGTGGTCATCGAGACCATGCCCCGCTGGCGCGTCCCGTTCCGCCTGCCGCGCCTCTACCTGGGCAACCTGCTGTCGAGCCCGGCGGTGCGCTGGTGCCGGGGCCGCCACGTCGAGCTGGCCCCCGCCGGCCCGGTGCCCCCCCTGGAGATCGACGGCGAGACCCTGCCCGGCGGCGACACCCGGTTCGATCTACTGCCCCGGGTGCTGCGCTTCCTCCGTTGACGCCCTTCTCCGCGGCCGGCCGGATTCCTGCATCGGGATGAGGTTAGAGTTCGCCGAAGTAGGGCAGCGTGCGAGAAGCGTTTGCCCATAAACCCTGCACCGAAAGTGGAGATGGATGATGGCTGGTATCGAGCAGATCCGTGAAGTCGAAGAGTTGGACACCCTTCTCGAGCGCTCCCACGAGCGCCCCGTGGTGATCTTCAAGCACAGCGTCACCTGCGGCATCTCGGCCGGGGCCCGGCGCCGGTTCGAGGAGTTCGTGGAGAGCTCCGACGGCGGCGAGGTGGAGTTCCACCTGTTGGAGGTGCAGCACTCCCGGCCGCTGTCCCAAGCCATTGCCGAGACCACCGGCGTGCGCCACCAGTCGCCCCAGGCGATCCTGCTGCGCGACGGCGAGGCGGTGTGGGACACCAGCCACGGCCGCATCACCGGCGCGGCGCTGGGCGAGGCGCTGGGCAGCTCCTAGCCTGCGCTCCTGGCGGCTCTCGCTCCCCCTACCGGTCCTCAGGGAGAGTGATGGAGGGGCCCCGAAGTACGAAAGCCAGCCCCGGGATGCTCCCGAGGCTGGCTTTCTCGCGTCTGCAGAGTGGTGTGGGCGTCAGTTCGGGCGGCTGTCCCGGGCCCGGGCCCGGCGGTAGTCCTCGTAGCGCTCACCGTCCTCGTCGCCCCACCGGCTTTCGTCCCGCGGCAGGTCGTCGAAGCTGTCCAGGTCGTGGACCCGGCGGAACTCGTCGGACTCGACGAACAGGGTCACCAGGGCGCCGTAGCCCCGGCGCTCCAGCAGCTCCAGGTTGTTGCGGAAGCCCTGGGGGTCGGCCTGGGCGATCTCCCGGGCGGTGCCCCGCCGGCCCAGCAGGTGGCGGTAGGCGTGGGCCACGACGTCGGCGCCGTCCCGGGCGCGGACGGCACCGGAGCGGCCGGCTTTGATCGCCATGTCCGACGCCACTTCCCGGACGCCGATCAGGCCCCGGTCGTAGATCCGCTGGACGTCGGCCCGGTCCAGGCCGTCGGGGTTGAAGTCGATCTGGGCGAGGTCGTCGGCGAGCTCCTCGGCGCGGCGCCAGCGGGCGTCGGGCTGCCAGGTCTCGGCGGGCTCGGCGACGGTGCCGGCGCCGAAGTCACCCTCCCGATCGGCGATCTCGAAGGTCACCCGCCCCTTGCGGAACTTCGGTTTCAGGTCGTAGTCACCAGCCACTTCGAAGCCGACGCCGGAGCGGCCCTCGGGATTGCCCCGGTGCACCGAGTTGGGCTGGGTGGCGCTGACGATGACCGAGCTCGCGCTGGAGGGGGCGATGTCGATGCGCCAGCTCCCGGCGGCGATCTCGAAGTCGGCGGGCACCTGCACGGCGACGCCATTGCCGTCGATGATGGCGGTGCCCACCAGGTCGACCCGTACCCGGTCGCCCACCTGGATCTGAGCGTGCTGGTCGGCCCGGTCGAGGTCGATGACCTGCTCGCGGCCGGTGTCCAGGTCGGTGACCCGGGCTTTGAGAGCGATGATCTGGGTGTCGGCGGTGGCCACCCGCTCGCCGCGGGGGCTGTCCAGCCGCATGCCGCGGTCGCTGTCGTCGTCGGTCACGACCACCATGCGGCGGTTCCTGTCAGCGTCGCTGTCCGAGTCGTCGTCGTGATGGTCGGAGTGGGGGTGGTCGGCTTTGTCGTGGCCCTTCTTCTTACCCTGGCCCTGGTCTTGGGCGAGGGCGGGCCCGGCCAGCAGGGTCAGGGCCAGGATGAGGGCGAGGAATGTGAAGAGTCGGTGAATCGTATGTTGAACGTGTCGTCGCACGCCGTGTTCGCTGTCATGGTCCATGGGGATGCCTCCTCGTTGAGTTGTGCGTTCTCCAGTAGTCAGTGCAATCTCCTGGCCAAACGGCGCGCAGCGAGGGGCGGCACAGGGGAAACACTTGCTCTGACAAGGGATCCGGGAGCCACGGGCCCGCTGCGCGCTGGGGCGCTGGGCGGCTTTGCGGGTTAGAATGGTGAGATCCCACGGGACGACTTGACGGCAGGTGCGGCTTGACGGCACGACATTGACCTCTGGAGGAGACGATGCGTAGCGACCGGTTGTTCACAGACGAGGAGTTGCGCGAGATCGAGCGCCGGGTGGGCGCCGCCGAAGGCGGCACCCGGGGCGAGATCGTGCCGTACGTGGTGGACGCGTCGGACCCCCACCCGGAGGCCCTGTGGCGGGCCGCGGCCCTGGGCGCGATGATCGGCCCCCTCGTCGCCTGGGGCCTCCATCTCGCGCTCCACCACCAGCTCGGCCGCTGGCCGCTGGACCTGGCGCTCTGGATCCTGGCGCCGGCGGTCCTTGGCGCCGGCGCCGGCTTCCTGGCCGCCCGCCTGTCGGATGCGCTGCGCCGCGCCCTGCTGCCGGACGACCTCCTCGACCGCCGGGTCGGGATGCGGGCGGCGGCGGCGTTCCTCAGCGAGGAGGTCTTCGACACCCGGGAGCGCAGCGGCATCCTGCTCTTCGTCTCCCTCTTCGAGCACCGGGTTCAGGTGGTGGCGGACGCGGGCATCGAGGCCAAGGTGGACCAGGCCGAGTGGGACTCC
>Ga0102947_1000613_pt1 | contig 12677 bp, 12 predicted proteins | sample SalPon2A_A_D2_MG_FD_78210 | JGI IMG/M metagenome (GOLD analysis project Ga0102947, IMG submission 78210) | Soil microbial communities from South San Francisco under conditions of wetland restoration - Salt Pond MetaG R2A_A_D2_MG | ecosystem: Environmental > Terrestrial > Soil > Wetlands | place... | reverse complement strand
GCAAAAGATTTAAAAACTGTTGCCTATATTAATGCCAAGGACAAAACATCTATGATTGATGTTGTATCTTTACCTCAATTACCAGAAGAACAGTGCTACCAAATTTGGGCAGAAGTTCAAGATAAAATGGTTAGTCTAGGTATTTTGAATGAAACAGACAGACAACTAAAAGCAATACCTTATACAGAAAATGCATTAGGTCTTAATATTACCATAGAACCAAAAGGTGGTAATACCAATGCAACACTAGATAATTTAGTTGCAGAAATTGCTATAAACAACAATAATTAATTAAGTTTAACCATACAGTTAAAAGCTGGATTTTATATATAAAATCCAGCTTTTGTTTTTTTATTCTTTCGCCTAAAAATAATACCTTTGTAAAAATTTTCAGATGAAACTTCTTCTTATCACATTAGTACTTTTAGCATTGGCATTTGCTGGTATAGCTATCAAAATTTGGGCTAAAAAAGATGGCAAATTTGCTGGCACGTGTGCAAGTCAAAATCCAATGCTTAACAAAGATGGTGAAGCATGCGGCTTTTGTGGTAAAACTCCAGACCAGTTCAAAGATTGTACAGAACCTGAACATGTATAATCCCATATGAATAGTATTGAAATAATTTTCTACTCCCTTGTTGTTGTAGTTTTTATTCAGCTTATTTTTTACACTATTTTTTTAACACAATTTGCGCTCTTAAAGCCTAAAAAATATACTAGAAAAAATATTGCTGTTTCGGTAATTGTTTGCGCTAAAAATGAAGCTGAAAATCTTAAAACCTTTTTACCATCAATAATCAATCAAGATTATTCTTCATTTGAGATTGTATTAATTAATGATGGATCTAATGACAAAACCTTGAAGGTTATGCAGAAATTTGCCTCTACAAATGATAATATTAAAGTTATTGATGTAAAAAATATCGAAGCTTTTTGGGGAAAGAAAAAATATGCATTAACGCTTGGCATTAAAGCTGCTTCTCATAATTTTTTGCTGTTTACAGATGCCGATTGTAAACCTGTTTCAAAACATTGGATTAAAGAAGTGATTTCGCATTTTAGTAAAGAAAAAACTATTGTTCTGGGTTATAGTGGTTATGCTAAAGTGAAAAACTCTATTTTAAATAAGCTCATCAGATTTGAAACATTATTGACCGCTATACAATACTTTTCGTTTGCAAATTTTGGTATGCCATATATGGGCGTAGGAAGAAACTTGGCATATAGAAAGGACGAGTTTTTTAATGCTAATGGTTTTATGAGCCATATGGATATTAGGTCAGGTGACGACGATTTGTTTATAAATCAAATAGCAAATACTAAAAACACAAGGATTTGTTTTGCAAAAGAAAGCTTTACATTATCAAATCCTGAAAAAAGTTTAAAATCCTGGTTCAATCAAAAAAGAAGACATATTACCACTGCTAAAAGATACAAGGCAAATCATAAAATGGTTTTATCGTTGTTTTTCTTAACTCAATTTTTATTCTGGTCTTTAAGTATTGTCCTTTTAATAAGCCTTTTTAAATGGAAACTTGTATTAAGCTTGATCTTGTTGAGGACAGCTATTTTGTTTTTGGTTTTTGCATTTTCAACCAAAAAATTAGGCGATAAAGATATCTTGCTTTTACTTCCTTTTTTAGAACTCTTTTTAGTTATATTTCAAATAACTATCTTTATATCTAATCTTGTTTCAAGGCAAAGCTATTGGAAATAGAAAAAGCAATAAAAAAAGCAAAATTAAATGATCAAAAGGCATTTAATTTTTTATTGAATACATTTTGGGATGATGTTTATGGATTTCAATTAAAGCATATTCAAAATGAGAATACTGCCGAAGATATAACTATACAGACCTTTTCGCGTGCTTTTGATAGAATTGACACTTTTAAAGAAGAGTACAATTTTAAAACTTGGTTAATTACCATTTCTAAAAATATTCACATTGATCATATTAGAAAAGAAAAACGAAACCTGTCCCAAAACCTCTCTACTGATGATGAAAATACCATTTATCAGGTTTTAGATGAAAACCCTTCACCAGAGGACAAAATCATAACAGAGCAAAATTTAGCAAAACTTCTTCGCGATATAAAAAAACTGAAACCACATTATCAAGAAGTTATTCATTTAAGATATTTTCAAGAATTAAGCTATAAAGAAATTTCTGCAAAACTTAATGAACCAATGAACAACGTAAAAGTAAAGTTATTGAGGGCAAAAAAATTATTAGCTGAAATTATTCAAAAAAAGTAATGGCATCGATACTAAAAAAATTAGGTCCTGGATTAATTTTTGCAGGTGCATCAATAGGTGTGTCACATTTGGTGCAATCTACTCGTGCTGGAGCAGATTTTGGTTTAGGCTTAATTTGGGCTTTGCTTTTAATACATTTATTTAAATATCCTTTTTTTCAGTTTGGGGCAAGATATGCAGCAGCAACAGGAGAAAGTTTATTGGATGGTTACAGAAAACTTGGCAAAGGCGTATTGGTAATATATTTTATTATCACTTTTGCTACTATGTTTACTATTCAAACAGCAGTTACCATTGTAACAGCAGGTTTGGCATCTTCTTTATTTGGCAATTTTATTGGTATTGAAGCTTGGACTGTAATCATCACAATTGTTTGTTTAGCACTTTTAATTATTGGTAAATACAAGTTGTTGGATAATTTAATGAAGGTTATCATCATTATATTGACAATTAGTACGTTGGCTGCTGTATTTTTAGCCTTGCAAAACAATTCACAACCTATTTCCTTTAGTCAAGTTCTACCTGAAAATAGTATAGAAATTGCTTTTTTAATAGCATTTATGGGATGGATGCCTGCACCTTTAGATATTTCTGTTATGCAATCTCTCTGGGTTGTAGAAAAAAAGAAAGCAACAAAAATCTTTAAGCCAAAAGCGGCTATTTTAGATTTTAATATTGGCTACATAACAACCATTGTTTTAGGAATTGCATTTGTGCTTTTAGGAACTTTAATCATGCATAAAAGTGGTGAATCATTTAGCTCTAAAGCTGGAGAGTTTTCTGGACAGTTAATAAACATGTACACAAAAAGTCTCGGAAACTGGGCTTATATTATAATTGCCATTGCTGCATTCACAACCATGTTTAGCACTACACTAACAACCCTAGATGCTTCACCAAGAGCTATGGCAAAGACTACACAATTGTTATTTAAGAAGTATTCATTTTTTGATTATAAATTCTGGATTGCTTTACTTTCAATTGGTACCGTTTGCATCTTTTTCTTTTTGGCTTCAGAAATGGGATTATTAATTGAGATTGCTACCATTTTATCATTCTTAACTGCACCATTTTATGCCATTATAAACTATATTTTAATTAGCAGTAAAAATACGCCAAAGAAATGGCATCCTTCTTTGAATATGCATGTTTTAAGTTGGTTAGGAATTGTATTCTTAATCGGTTTTAGTATCTGGTTTCTTACAACTTTATAATATAACATTAAGATAATAGTTAGTATCTTTGCACTAAGAATTCTAAAATGAATACAGAAACTGATTTAAGCATACCTACTAAACGAGAGCCTAAACCAAAATGGCTTCGTGTAAAGCTTCCAACGGGGAAAAAATATACTGAACTTCGTGGTTTAGTAGATAAATATAAATTAAATACTATTTGTACTTCTGGAAGTTGTCCAAATATGGGAGAATGTTGGGGAGAAGGCACAGCAACCTTTATGATTCTTGGCAATATTTGTACACGTTCTTGTGGTTTTTGTGGTGTTAAAACTGGTAGACCTGAAACAGTAGATTGGGATGAACCTGAAAAAGTCGCACGTTCTATCAAGATTATGAATATAAAACATGCCGTTTTAACAAGTGTTGATAGAGACGATTTAAAAGATATGGGGAGTATTATGTGGGCTGAAACTGTAAAAGCGGTAAGAAGAATGAATCCAGAAACAACACTAGAAACCCTAATCCCAGATTTTCAAGGAATAGAACAACATATAGATAGAATTATTGATGTTGCTCCAGAAGTTGTTTCCCATAATATAGAAACCGTAAAAAGATTAACACGAGAAGTTAGAATTCAAGCCAAATACGAGAGAAGTTTAGGAGTTCTAAAATATTTAAAAAGTCAAGGGCAAAGACGTACTAAATCAGGCATTATGCTTGGACTTGGAGAAACTCGTGAAGAAGTTATAGCTACCCTTCATGACCTTAAAGAAAATAATGTTGATGTTGTGACCATTGGGCAATACTTACAACCAAGTAAAAAACATCTACCAGTAAAAGAGTTTGTACTACCGCAACAATTTGAAGAATACAAGGAAATTGGTCTTGATTTAGGTTTCCGTCATGTGGAAAGTAGTGCTTTAGTTCGTTCTTCATATAAAGCACAAAAACACATCAACTAATGATAAATGTTGCTATAAACGGGTTCGGCAGAATTGGCCGACGTGTTTTTAGATTACTTCAAGGCAATACAAACATTCGTGCTGTTGCAATAAATGATTTGGCAGATGCCAGAACATTAAGCCACTTGCTTAAGTATGATAGTATTCACGGTGTTTTAAATGACATTGTTTCATTTGATAAAAATCATATTATTATCAACAATGAAAAAATTGCATTACTAAATCATAATCATCCAAAAGATATTAACTGGAAACCTTATAATGTTGATTTTCTTATTGAGTCTACAGGAAAGTTTAAAACATCAGAAAGCCTTCAAAATCATATAGAAAATGGTGTAAAAAAGGTCATTTTGAGCGTTCCTCCACTTGATGATGATATTAAAGCCATTGTTCTTGGAGTTAATGAGCATACCTTAAATGGTGATGAAACTATTATATCTTGCGCGTCATGTACTACAAACAATGCAGCTCCAATGATTGATATCATCAATAACCTTTGCGGTATAAACCAAGCATATATTACTACAATACACTCTTATACTACTGACCAGAGCTTACATGACCAGCCACATAGAGACCTTCGTAGAGCAAGAGCTGCTGGACAGTCAATTGTACCAACTACCACAGGCGCTGCAAAAGCACTGACTAAAATTTTCCCAGAATTGTCTCAAGTAATTGGTGGTTGCGGCATTAGAGTTCCCGTTGCTAATGGATCTTTAACAGATATTACATTTAATGTTAAAAGGGATATTACTATAAAAGAGGTTAATGATGCATTTAAACAAGCATCTATAAACAAATACAAAAATATTCTTGAATATACCGAAGATCCAATAGTTTCTATCGATATTGTAGGAAATTACCACTCTTGTGTTTTTGATGCTCAAATGACGTCAGTAATTGGAAACATGGTTAAAATAATAGGTTGGTACGATAATGAGACAGGATATTCTAAAAGAATTATTGATTTAATTTGCAATTTATCGGAAAAATAGTCACTTTTATCGAAGAAATATTTATATTTGTCGATAATAGTGTTAAAAAATGTCCCGAATCAATAACTATATTTGTGCTATTATAATGTTGTTGAGTTTCAGTGTATTCTCTCAAGAATCCATCAATGATGACCCTGAAACTGTAATAAACAGTATCAATTATCATATTTCTCAATCCCAAAATGATATAGATAATAGCAATTTCTTTGAAGCACAGGAAAAACTTGAAAGTGCTTTAGAACTTGCAGTTAAGATTGATGATAAAAAAAATATTGGCTTAATTAATTCTAAAATAGGAAAGCTAAAATACATCATTGAAGAACCAGATGATGCCATAAAATGGCTGACCAAAGCCGTTAAAATTCAACGATTTGCAAAAGATGATGCAAATTTAGCTGAAACTTATAAAACTTTCGGAATTGTATATTCTAGCAAAAAAGATTATAATCAAGCCATTGATTATTTTAAATCTGCAAAATCTTTATTCCAACAAGAAGATCTCAATAACTATGTAGCTGAAGTTTTATTGAGTGAAGGTAAAACCTATACAGAACTAAAAGATTATACAAGAGCCAGAACATCTTTTGAACAAGCTTTGGCACTATCAAAAAGATATGATTTAAAGAAAATACAAAGCGGAACTTTAATACATTATGGCAAAGTATCTTCTTTACTCGGAAACAATAATATTGGTTTAAAACAAGCAACCGAAGGGTTATCTATAGCAAAGAACAACAGATACTATGATGTAATTAATGAAGCCTATCTCATAATAAGCGATATTAACTACCGTTTAGAAAACTATAAAGTTTCAAATGAATTCCTAAAGCAACACATAAAACTTTCTGACTCTTTAATTGAAGTAAAAAGAGAAAGTTTGTCACCAGATAAAAGAATTCAATATTTAATAGACAATCAAACCGAATACCAAAAACAGCAAGCTGCTGATTTAGAAGAATTAAAAGGGGAAAATAGTTTAGGGCGACTAACAACCATATTAAGTGTTGCTTTAATTACCATATTATCGTTATTAACCTTATCACTTTACAAAAACAATAACATAAGGTTAAAAACCAACAATATGCTCCACAAAAAGAATAGTGAACTTATTTTGGCAAAGGAAAAAGCAGAATTGGCTTCAAAAACTAAAGCCAACTTTCTTTCAACTGTAACACACGAATTAAGAACACCTCTCTACGCTGTAACAGGCTTGAGTAATATGTTGTTGGATGAAAATCCGAAACCAGAGCAGATAAAACATTTAAAATCATTAAAATTTTCTGGTGATTATTTACTGACATTTATAAACGACATCCTTCAAATAAATAAAATTGAAGCAAATAAAGTTGAAGTTGAACCAGAACCGTTCGATCTTAAAAAGAAAATCTCCAATGTGGTCGCGGCTTTAAACAATTCGGCCTTAGATAACAATATCCAAATTCATTTTGATTACGAAAAGGGTTTGCCAATTAATTTTATAGCAGATCAGTTAAAAATCTCACAAATACTGATTAACCTAATTGGTAACGCAATAAAGTTCACCAAAGATGGTGACATCTGGATAAGAGTATCTAAAATTAATGATAAAAATGGCATCTATAATGTGCGTTTTGAGGTAGAAGACAATGGTATTGGTATTTCAAAAGAAAAACAAGAACATATGTTTGAGAGTTTTTCTCAAGGTTCAATTCAGATTAATCGTAAATATGGTGGTACTGGATTAGGTTTATCTATTGTTAAAGGTCTGATTGAAATTTTAAAAGGTAAAATATATATGGAAAGTGAGCTAAACAAAGGGACCACTTTTACTTTTGAATTACCTTTAGAACACACAGAAAAAATCGTCACAGAAAAAAGCACCCACTACTTTAAGGACATTAACGACATGGACTTGAGTAAAGTTAAGATTTTGGTGGTTGAAGACAACAAGATTAACCAAATGATTACCAAAAAAATATTGAACAAAATGAATCTTAACTGTGATGTTGTAGATAATGGTGAAGAAGCAGTTGATATGGTTAAAAACAACAACTATGATGTTGTTTTGATGGACATACACATGCCGGGAATAAGTGGACTTGAAGCAACGAAAATTATACGAACTTTTGATAAAAAACTAACCATTTTTGCACTTACCGCAGTCACCCTTGAAGATAAAATGCATGAGTTTGATGAAGCTGGATTTAACGATATAATTTCTAAACCGTTCAAACAGGAAGATTTTGAGAAAAAGCTTTTCCAAGCTCTAACAAATGGGAATCCAAAAATAAAATCTGCTTAATAAATTAGGTTACTCTTCTACTCTACAAAGTTTTCTAAAAGCGAATTAAATTCTAAAGGTTTATCAATGCTTACTTCTATGGGCAAATAATATAAATTTTCTTTAATAGAAATATGATCTTGCAATCTCATAAAATCTTTTTCTGTCGTAATTACTGTTTTATGATTTGAAAACTGTAAAATATCATTTTCAGAAAACTTGTGATGATCTTTAAAACTAAAATGTTCAAACTTCCTATTCTCTGACTTTAAAAATTTAACCAATGGGTTAGCATTGGCAATTCCTGTAACCAAATTAAAATCGTTTACATCTTCTAGTTTGATCTTTTCTTTATTATTGATTATAAAATCTGAATATTGGATTGAACTAAAAAAAATGTTCTGATATACTTTAGGTTTAAGTTTCTGTATAATATTGTTTTTTTCAGCATCTGATAACGATTTAGGACATTTAGTTACAACAATTATATCAGCTCGTTTTGCACCTGTTTTTGGCTCCCTTAAGTTACCTGTTGGCAGGACAAAATCATCAACATATAAGTTTCCATAAGTAGTCAACAGAATATTTAAACCCGCTTGTACTTTTCTATGCTGAAGGGCATCATCCAATAAAATAATATCTACAGAATCATCAAAAGACTGGATACTTTCAATCCCATTTTGTCTGTCAGAGTCAACTGCAACAATAATTTCATTTCTAAATTTATTATAGAACTGAAATGGTTCGTCACCAACACTTTCTACTGTAGAATCTTTAGCTGCAATCTGAAACCCACTTGTCTTCCGTTTATAACCCCTACTTAAAGTAGCTACTTTATGTTTATCCTTTAATAGTCTAATCAAATATTCAATCATTGGTGTTTTTCCAGTTCCACCAACACTTAAATTACCAACACAAATAACAGGAATAGCATAAGATTTTGATTTCTTTATACCTAAATCATACATTTTATTTCTTGTCCATGTAACCAAATAATACACAGGAACAAAAGGGAACGATATGTTTCGAAGTAATTTCATTTAAGCGAAATTAAATATTTTATCTTTGTTACAACCCTAATTTAAAAAATATGATTGTTCAGGATGTTATAAATCATTTAGAGGAACTTGCCCCATTGGCTTATGCAGAAGATTTTGATAATGTTGGTCTTTTGGTTGGAAATAAAAACTCAAAAGTAACAGGTGTTTTAGTTACTCTGGATACAACAGAAGATGTTGTAGAAGAAGCTAATGATAACAATTGCAACCTCATTGTAAGTTTTCATCCAATAATTTTTAAAGGTCTTAAAAAAATTACAGGGAAAACTTACGTAGAACGTACTGTGATTAAAGCCATTAAGCATGATATAGCCATATTTGCTATTCATACTGCATTAGATAATGCGCTCCAAGGTGTTAATGATATAATATGTAACCAATTAGGATTAACCAATAAACAAATCCTAATTCCACAACTAGCTACGATAAAAAAACTAACAACATATGTTCCAAAAAAAGAAGCTGAAACAATCCGTGAAGAATTATTCAATGCTGGTGCAGGAACTATTGGTAACTATAGTCACTGTAGTTTTAATGTAGATGGCATTGGTACTTTTAATGGAAACGAAGATTCTAATCCAACTGTTGGGACAAAAGGTCTAACACATAAAGAAGAGGAAGTAAAAATAACGATTACATATGCCAAACATCTTGAGTCAAATATTCTGAAGACACTATTTAAAACGCATTCCTATGAAGAAGTTGCTTACGAAATAGTGACTCTGGAAAACAAAAATCAACACATTGGTATGGGAATGATTGGAGAACTTAACGAACCAATGTCTGAAATAGAATTTCTTGAATTGCTTAAAAATAAAATGAACTCTTCTTGCGTCAGGCATTCTTCATTATTAGGTAAGCAGATAAAAAAAATAGCCGTTTTAGGAGGTTCTGGTAGTTTTGCAATTCAAGCAGCAAAAGCTTCTGGAGCAGACATTTATATTACTTCAGACTTGAAATACCATGACTTTTTTACAGCAGAAAATACACTCATATTGGCTGATATTGGTCATTACGAAAGTGAACAATACACAAAAAACTTTTTAGTTGCATATCTTACAAAAAAAATCATTAATTTTGCAGTCGTTTTATCAAAGATAAACACCAATCCTGTAAAGTATTTATAAAGTATGGCTAAAAACAAAGAAGTAACTGTAGAAGAGCGTTTAAGAGCTTTATACGATTTACAATTAATTGACTCGCGCGTTGACGAAATAAGAAATGTAAGAGGAGAATTACCTTTAGAAGTTCGAGATTTGGAAGATGAAGTTGCTGGTTTGAATATCAGATTAGAAAAACTTTTAATTAGTTTAGAAGCAACTGATAGTGAAATTAACGGGAAAAAAAATCTTATAGAAGAAGCTAAAGCTCTTATAAAAAAATACACAGAGCAACAAAAAAATGTTAGAAATAATAGAGAATACAACTCACTAACAAAAGAAATTGAATTTCAGGAACTAGAAATTCAATTAGCAGAAAAACATATCAAAGAGTTTAAAGCTCAAATAGAACAGAAAAAAGAAGTTATAGCTGAAACTAAAGAGCGTTTAAAAGAACGCGATACACACCTTAAACATAAAAAAAGTGAACTTGATGCTATACTTGCTGAAACTGAAAAAGAAGAAGAAGCTTTAATTGCAAAGTCTGAAGAATATAAAACTCAAATTGAAGACCGTTTAATTTCTGCCTATACAAGAATAAGAAAAAACGTAAAGAATGGTCTGGCTGTTGTGCCAATTGAAAGAGGTGCTTCTGGAGGTTCCTTCTTCACAATTCCACCACAGATTCAAGTAGAGATCGCTTCTCGTAAAAAGATTATTACTGACGAGCATAGTGGTCGTATTTTGGTAGATGAAGAATTGGCCAAAGAACAAAAAGAGAAAATGGAAAAATTATTTTCCAAACTATAACTAATTCAAAATAAGTTGAAAGCCTTTACAAATTGTAAAGGCTTTTTTATTTTATTACATTTCGTTTTAAGGTTTATTATTATTTTTCGACTATAACTAGTAAATTCTTTGTTAATGAAAAAATCAATTTCAGTTATAGTGCTGTTTGTTCTATTTTTTAGTTGCCAAAACAACGCTCAAAATAAAAAATCACAAGATGTTTCAACTTTAGAACCTGTAGAAGTCCCACTACAAAACGGTATGGCCAAAGCCTATTTTGCTAGTGGTTGCTTTTGGTGTGTTGAGGCTATTTATGAAAGTGTTAAAGGTGTAGATGAGGTTATTAATGGCTATTCTGGTGGGCATACAAAAAACCCAACATACGAAGCCAGTAATACTGGTAGAACAGGTCATGCCGAAGCGGTTGAAGTTATTTATGACCCAAATATTATAAGCTTTGCCGCATTGGTTGATGTATATTTTGGATCACAAAATCCAACACAAGTCAATGGACAAGGACCAGATCATGGTTCTCAATATCGTTCAATTATTTTTTATCAAAACGAAGAACAAAAACAAATCATTGAATCAAAAAAAGAAGCACTTGCAAAAAAGCTAAATGCTAAAATTGCTGCCGAAGTATATCCATTTCAACATTTTTGGAAAGCCGAAGATTATCATCAAAACTATGAAAAACTTCATCCAGAGAACCCTTATGTTCAAAAAGTTTCAATTCCGAGATTAAATAGATTCAAACAAAAATTTCCAGAATTGCTTAAAGAACATCATTAAATTCAATAAAAAACATCCAACTTGGTTGTTTTACTCGTAAATAGATTAGAAAACATTCCGCATTAAGCGTCCATATAAATTCAAAGTGCCTTTACCAATTGGTAAAGGCACTTTTCTTTTTATCTGTTTTAGATCATCTACTAACCTAAAAATTCATTTTTAACATGAGTTCCATCACAATATGGCTTATTATTTGATGCACCACATCTGCAAAAAGCTGTCGTTTTATTTTTAGTTTCCTTTGTTCCATCTTTATGAGTAACCTTTAAGGTACCATAAACCAACAATGGACCATTCTCCAAAACTTCAACTTTGGTTTCTAAAATTTCGGCAGAATTGTCTTTTTTATCATTCATATAATAACTTAATGCGCCTGAAGGGCATTGTTTTACTTGATTTATTAATTCGTTGGTAGACGCTTTGTCTATCTTAATCCAAGGTCTTTCTCTTGGTTGAAAAACGTTTGGCAAACCTTTAACACATATTGCAGAATGTATGCACTTTTCTGAATCCCAAACTATTGTTGTCTCATCATTTGTATATTCTTTTGTTTTGCCCATCTTAATTGTTTTATTAAATATACAAAAAATACAGTTTAAAATTATCTCACAAATAAGGCTTCATTCCTTGGCTTATAATTCTTATTTTTGTTAAAACTGAAAAACATCAGACATTGTCCAACTACAAATTAGGTCTTGATTTTGCTTTAAAACTAGACCAAAATGACGAATTATCACATTACAGAAATCAGTTTCATATTCCAAAAGACAACAATGGGAATGAAATAATTTACCTCTGCGGAAATTCTCTCGGTTTGCAACCAAAAACTGCAAAATCATACATAAACCAAGAACTTGAAGATTGGGCCAATTTAGGTGTTGAAGGTCATACTGAAGCTAAAAACCCTTGGTTATCTTATCACGAATTTCTCACTGAAAGTATGGCAAACCTAGTTGGTGCCAAATCTATTGAGGTGGTTACCATGAACACGCTTACAGCTAATCTTCATTTTATGATGGTGTCGTTTTACAAACCGAATCAAAATCGTTATAAAATTCTTATTGAAGCTGATGCTTTTCCAAGTGACAAATATGCTGTAGAATCGCAATTGCGTCATCATGGATTTGATGATAAAGAAGGTCTTATTCTTTGGAAAGCTCGTGAAGGTGAAGAATTATTGCGTTATGAAGATTTAGAAGCAATTATGGAGCAACATGGTCATGAAATTGCTTTAGTGATGATAGGAGGCGTTAATTACTATACAGGGCAATACTTCGACTTAAAACG